>Ga0247727_10018257_pt1 | contig 11049 bp, 7 predicted proteins | sample WisWelCaveWW1625_FD_202498 | JGI IMG/M metagenome (GOLD analysis project Ga0247727, IMG submission 202498) | Biofilm microbial communities from Wishing Well Cave, Virginia, United States - WW16-25 | ecosystem: Environmental > Aquatic > Deep subsurface > Groundwater > Cave microbial mat | place...
GAGGGTGTAACAATCGACGTGACACCTGCCCGCCGCGCCCCCTCTGCGTCGCGCTGGCACGCGCGATGCTCTGCGAGGCGGCATGTCGATCGAGGCCGCCATCGCAGCCCAGCTCCAGGCCGGGCGGCTCGCCGAGGCGACGACGGAGGCCATCCGCGGCTACGGTCCCGAAGTGCTCGGGTATCTGGGCAGGGTCCTCGGCTGCGAGGACGCCGCGGCCGACGCGTTCTCCGCCTTCGCGGAGCGATTGTGGAGATCGATAGGCGACTTCCGCGGCGCCTCGTCGTTCCGCACCTGGGTATACCGGCTGGCGTGGAGCGCGGCGCAGGACGTGGTCCGCGATCCATATCGAAAGCGCGGGCGGCGATTCCTCAGCAATGAGGCATCGGCGCTGGTGGCGGTGGCGGCATCGTCATGGCGCCGCTCCTCGCTCCGCGAGGGTCTCGATCGCCTGCGCCGCCGCCTCCGCCCCTGCGAGCAGACGCTCCTGGTCCTCCGCGTGGGGCGCGGCTTTTCCTGGCGCGAGGTGGCCGAGGTGCTGGCCACGCCCGGCTCCCCGCCGCCGAGCGAAGCAGCGCTGCGCAAGCGATTCGAATGGCTCAAGGCCAAGCTGCGGCGGATGGCGCTCGACGAGGGCCTGCTTCAAGCGGCGTGATGCGGTAGGGTCCATTCCATGGCCAGCCGGGGGGAGCTGGAAACGGCGATCGCGACGCACGTGCGCGGGGGCGACCTGCGCGCCGCCGCCACCGAGGCGCTGCGCGGATACGGCCCCGAGATCCTCGGGTACCTCTGCGCCGTGCTGCGCGACGAGGAGACGGCGGCCGAGTCGTTCTCCAGGTTCGCCGAGGATCTGTGGAAGGGCCTGCCCGGCTTCCGCGGGGAATCGACGTTCCGCACCTGGGCATACCGGGTGGCGTGGAACGCGGCCTGCGACGAACTGGACGACGCGTACCACAAGCGCGCGCGCCGGCTCGCCACCTCGGAGATCTCGCGGATCGCGGCCCAGGTCCGCTCCAGCAGTGCCGAGTACCTCCGGGACGCCGCCAAGGACCGCCTGAAGAAGATGCGCGATGCGCTCGATCCGGAGGAGCAGTCGCTGCTGGTCCTGCGCGTCAACCGCGGCCTCTCGTGGAAGGAGGTGGGGCAGGTGCTGGCGCGCGAGGGTGAACAGATCGATCCCGCGGCGCTGCGCAAGCGCTTCGAGCGCCTCAAGGAGAAGCTGCGGCGGCTGTCTCGCGCCGGGGAGTGAGCCGTGGCGTCGAGGCCGCGCGACGACTCGATCTCGCCGCTCCTGGAGGAGCTGGCGGAGGCGCCGGCGCGCGACCCGGCCGAGCTGGCGGCGCGGCAGCTCCGGCCCGGCGACCGCCTGGGGCGATTCGAGATCCTGCGCGAAGTAGGGCGGGGCGGATTCGGCGTGGTCCTGGAGGCGCGCGATACCGAGCTGGGCCGGCACGTGGCGGTGAAGTGGGGACGCGGCGGCCGGCTCGAGCTGTTGCGGCGCGAGGCCGAGGCGGCGGCGCGGCTGCAGCATCCGAACATCGTCACGCTGCACGATTTCGGCGTCCGGGGCGGGCACCCGTACCTGGTGCTCGAATTGCTCGACGGCGAGGCGCTCGATGCGCGGCTGGCCCGGGGCGCCCTGCCCGCGGCCGAAGCGGTCGAGATCGCCATCCAGGTGGCCGAGGCGCTGGCGCACGCGCACGCCGCCGGCGTGGTCCATCGTGACCTGAAACCGGCCAACGTCGTGCTCACGCGCGAGGGGCGGGCGAAGGTCCTCGACTTCGGCCTGGCGCGCCTGTTCGCCGATGCGCCCTCGGGTGGCACGCCCGGCTTCATGGCGCCCGAGCAGATCGGCGGCGCCGGCGACGAGCGGACCGACGTGTACGGCGCCGGCGCGCTCCTGAACGCGATGCTGCCGGGGGCGGAGGCGCCGGCGTCGCTCTGGGCGCTGGTGGGGCGCTGCCTCGAGAGCGATCCCGCGCTGCGCCCGCAGAATGCGCGTGAGCTGCGCGACGCGCTGGTGGCGGTGCGCGACGAGCTGCTCGGCGACGCGGCGGGCGAGCCGTACCGGTGGCTGGAGCCGTTCGGCACCGCGGACGCGGCGTGGTTCTTCGGGCGCGAGCAGGAAGCGGCGCGGCTTCTGCGCGCGGTGGAGGAGCGCGCCTTCGTCTGCGTCGCCGGGCCGTCGGGGGCGGGGAAGTCGTCGTTGGTCCGCGCGGGGCTGGTGCCGCGGCTGCGGCGGTCGGGCGCGCTGGTGGAGATCGTGCTCCGGCCCGGCGCAGATCCGCTCGGTGCCCTGCAGGCCGCTGCCGGCGCATCGAAGCCGGGCGCGTTCGCGGAGGCGCTGCGCGGCCGCCGGGTGCTCCTCTTCGTCGATCAGTTCGAGGAGCTGTACGCGCAGACGCCCGACGCGTCGGTGCGCCGCGCATTCGCCGACGCGCTGGTGGCTGCCTGCGATCATGCGCGCGTCGTGGTCGCGGTGCGCGAGGACTTCCTCTCGCGGCTGGTCGAGCATCCGGCGCTGCGCGATCTGGCGACCGCGGGGATCTTCCTGCTCGGCCCGCCAGACGCTGCGGGCCTGGCCGAGGCAATCCGCGGGCCGGCGCGGCGGCTGGGCTTCGCCTTCGAGGACGCGCTGGTCGAGGAAATGGTGGCCGGCCTGGGTCGCGAAGCGGCGCCGCTGCCGTTGCTGCAGCTCGCGGCCAGCCGGGTGTGGCCCAAGCGCGATCGGGAAAGGAAGCTGATTCCGCGCGGCGCGCTGTCGGAAGTGGGCGGGCTGGCGGGCGTGCTGGCCACGCACGCCAACGAAGTGGCGCGCAGGCTGGCCGATCCGTCGGAGATGAAGATCGCGCGGCAGATCTTCGCGCGCCTGGTGACGCCGGAGGGGACGCGGCGGCAGGAGCGCGTCGAGGCGCTGCTGGCGAAGTTCGGCGAGGCGGGCGCGCGCGTGTTCCGGCAGTTGGTAGACGGGCGGCTGCTCACCTCGATGGGCGAATGGACGGAGATCGCGCACGAGTCGCTCATCGAGGGCTGGGACCAGTTGCGCATCTGGCTGGCCGAGGAGCGCGAGGCGGCCGATCGCCACGCGCGCATCGCGGCCGCGGCTTCGGAGTGGGCGCGGCGCGGGCGGCCGCGTCGGATGTTGATTCGCGGCGAGGAGCTGGACGACCTGCTCCGCTGGCTGCCGCGCCACGATCTGCCGCTGGAGCCGACGGAGCGCGAGCTGATCGATGCGTCGCGCGCGGAATTGCAGCGCGGCGAACGGCTGCGCCGGCGCGCGTTCGTGGCGGCGTTGGGTGTCGCCGCTTGCGCCGTGGGCGCCCTGGCCTGGGGTGTGTACGCCTGGCGCGTCGCCGCGCACCAGTCGCGCCGCGCCGAGATCGCGCGCATCGCCGCGGCGCATCCCGATCCATTGATCGGCGCATTGCTGTTGATTGAGCTGGCTAAGGAAGGCGAACCGCCCGGTGGCGCCGCGGCAGCCGTCGAAGTGGCGCGAAAGCGGATTCCCCTGGCCGAATTGCGCGGCCATACCGGCTGGGTGATGAAGGCCGTCTTCTCCCCCGACGGCAAGCGCATCGCCAGCGCCTCCCGCGACGGCACGGCGCGCATCTGGCCGTCGGACGGCCGCGGAGTGCCCATCGTATTGCGCGGGCATACCGGCGAATTGAAGACGGTCGCGTGGAACCCCGACGGCGCACGCGTCGTCACGGCCTCCGACGACGGCACCGCGCGCATCTGGCGCAGCGACGGCACCGGAGAGCCGATGGTCTTGCGCGGCCACACCGGGCCTGTCGCCGGCGCCGCCTTCGACAACACCGGCGACCGGGTCCTCACCTGGTCCAGCGACGGCACCGCACGCGTCTGGTCGTTCGTTTCTGGCAGGACTGTCGTTCTCCGCCGCGGTGCCACCGCCCTTCGCGACGCGGCGATGAGCCCCGATGGGGCGTACGTAGCGGCGGGAGATCACGCCGGTGGAGTCTGGCTTTGGCGTTCGGACGGCGGGGGCGAGCCTTTGGCGTTTCCTGCGCATCGAGGATCCGTCGTACTGGTTCGCTTTGGCCCAGACAGCACGCGATTGTTGACCGGCTCCGAGGATCGCACCGCACGCCTGTGGACTCTCGATGGCCGCTTCATCGAGCTTCGCGGCCACGAAGCGCAGATTTCGGATGCCGACTTCAGCCTCGATGGAAGTCGACTCGTCACTTCTTCCTTCGACAATACGGCCCGCTTGTGGAATCGCGACGGGAGGCTGATCCGAACGCTGCCGCAAGGGTCACCCGTGCGTTCGACTGCGTTCAGCGCTGATGGTCAACGCGTGGCCACCGCCAGTACGAGCGATGGAATGATCCGCCTCTGGTCGTTGGATCGGTCGGGGAATCCAACGGATGTTCTTGGGCACCCAACCGGGGCGCAGATCCGCGCAGTGCTGTTCAGCCGCGACGGGAACCTGGTGCTAACGGCATCCAATCGGACGGTCCGCGTCTTCTACACCAAGCAGGTCGGCGACGTGCGAGTCCTTCATGGCGAAGGGGCCATGCTAGGGCGTGTCCGCTTCAGCCAGGACAGCACGAAACTACTGACCGCTTCCAGCGATGGGACTGCGCGGATCTTCTCCGTCATCGACGGGCGGCAGGAACATGTCCTCGCCACCGACGAACGCGATTTGCCATGGGCGGTCTTCAGCCCAGATGCCCGGCGAGTCGTCGCAGTGTCAAACCTGGCGCAATCGGGACGCCTGCGATACTTCGACCTGCGCGACGGATCGTCCCGAGACATGCGCGCGACGTCACGCATGGGTGCGGCGGTGTTCACGCCCGATGGATCGACAATCGTTGCGAAGGGCCCGGTCGGGCAGTTCTTCCTCTTCCGCGGTGATGGATCGGGTTTCCTCGGCGAATTGAATCGTGCGGTATCCGGCGTGGGCAATCACGCGTCCCGCGAAGCCGCGGCTGCGTTGGCCCTGAGCGACGACGGAACGCTTGTGGCATCTGCCCGGGATGATTACGGAGCCGTTGTGCACAGCATCCGTGACCCGACTCGTCCCGCGATCGTTCTTCGCGGACACGCGGACCTCATTCATCACATCGTCTTCGCCGGCACGGAGATCCTGACGGCGTCCTCCGACATGACCATACGCAGGTGGCATTCGCGGTCGGGCGCTCTGGCCCGTACGTATGCGACAGGGGAAGGTTACGTCCGTGTCAGCCCCGACGGAATGCGCTTCGCATCACTCACGCAAGACATCGCACGCGTCAGGTCCTTGGCTGGTGGTCCGGAAATCGTGCTTCGAGGTCATTCAGGAATGGTCGTCGACGCGTCGTTCAGTCCGGATGGAACGCGGCTCGCCACGACCGCGAGCGACTCGACAGCGAGGTTGTGGACGCTCGATTGGGAAGCGCTCGTCAATCGCTTTCGTGCTGGCACGACCGCATGTCTGGCATCGGTCGAGCGCGCGGCGTTGCTCGACGAACCGGCCTCCGCGGCATCCAGGGCTGCCGACGCCTGCGAACGTCGAAACCGGCGCGCGCCGCTCCAATGGACACGGCGCGCGCGCGATCACGTCGATCAGTAGATCATCCCCTGGCAGGGTTCCGGCTTCCGAGTCGACTTCTTGCTCGAGCAATTGACCTTCATGACGTCCTCCTTCGCGTTGGCCGGAATGGCCTGCGGGATGGACGCGGGTTGCTGGGGATTGTGAGGGTGGCAGGCGCTCAGCCGCGGAACGTCCGCGGGTCGATCTGATGCCGCTTCATCCAGCGGTGGATCTGCATCCGCGCCACGCTCATGATCCGGGCCACCGCCGAGATGTTCCCCTTGTGCTCGCGAAGAAGCCCGATCAGCTCGTCGCGCTTCTGCGCATCGCCCTCGCTGGCTGGCGCCGCGGGCTTCTCTGGGGCGGGAGCCGGCGCGGCGAGCGAGGCGCGCACCGCCTCCGGCAGATGCACGAGTTCCAGCGGCCCCGCGCCGGCCAGCACCACCGCGGCCTGCAGCGTCTTCTCCAGCTCGCGCACGTTGAGCGGCCAGGGATGGGCGAAGAGCGCGCGAGCAGCGTCGGGCGCGATCTCCATCCCCTCGGGAACGACGCCGGCGACGAGCAGCGCCAGATCCTCGCGCCGCTTGCGCAAGGGCGGCAGGCGCACAGTGAACCCGGAGATGCGGGCCAAGAGGTCGGCGCGGAATTCGCTCTTGGCCGCCATCGCCTCCAGATCGCGATGCGTGGCCGAAACGAGGCGCACGTCGACGTGGACCGGCTTCGTCGCGCCCACCGCCAGTACCTCCCCTTCCTGCAAGGTGCGCAGCAAGGCGGCCTGCGCCGCCGCCGGCAGGTCGCCGATCTCGTCGAGGAAGAGCGTCCCTCCGTCGGCCGCGCGCACCAGCCCCGGCCGATCCTCGAGCGCGCCGGAGAACGCGCCCTTTCGGTAACCGAACAGCTCCGACTCGACCAGGTTGGGCGCGATGCCTCCGCAATTGACCGCCACGAACGGCCCGCGGCGCCCCGACAGCTCGTGCGCGGCGCGGGCCATCAACTCCTTGCCCGTGCCGCTTTCGCCCAGCACCACCACCGGCACCTTGGACGGCGCCATCGACTGCAAGGATGCCAGCTCGATGGCCAGCCCCGGCGCCAGCGTGGCGAAGCCGCGCGCCGCGGGGGCCAGGGAACCGGAATCGACGTCGGGCGAGCCGCGGGCCAGGGGCAGCGCCTCCTTGTAGAGCAGCAGCGTGTGGCCCATCTCGATCACGTCGCCGTCGCGCAGCTCGTGCGTATGCACCGGTTCGCCGCCGACGTGCGTGCCGTTGGTGGAGCCCAGGTCCTCCAGCAGCCAGCGCCCCTCCTCGCGGTGGAGCTGCGCGTGGCTCGACGACATCCAGCGATCGGGCACGGTGAGGGTGAGCCGCCCCTCGGCGCGCTCCGCGCTGCGCGCCGCGCCGCGCACCAGGGAGACGCCGTCGACCGCCGCCAGCGCATGGCGCGAGGCCCCCGACCGCGGCCGATCGCAATCGAGCGCCACGAACAAGTGCGGCACCGCTCGCGGCGCGGTCGATTCCCGCCGCAGGCCGAGGACGGGCGTGAGCGAGCTGTCCGTCACGGCGCCATTCTACGTCACCCGCTCGATGTTCAGCGCGGCGCCCGGCGGCTAGGTTGCGCCAATGCCGCTCGGCCGAGACGACAAGACCGACCCGAAGATCGCCGTGCCGCCGCCCTTGCCCAAGGTCAAGGCTCGCTTCTACCCGCTGAACCCGCGCACGCTCCAGGACGCCGGCCTCGCCGACACGCAGGTCGAGTCCGCGGTGCTCAAGGCGCTCTTCTTCGCCGGCGAGATGCGCGGCATCGATCTGGCGCGGCACTTGAAGCTCCCCATGCAGCTCGTCGAGCCGGCGCTCGATCAGCTCCGGCGGCAGAAGCAGGTCGACATCCGCGGCGGCGGCGCCCACGGCTTCGGCCTGTCGACCATGGTGTTCGCGCTCACCTCGATGGCGCAGGAGCCGCTCCGGCAAGTCCTGGAGCTGAACCGATACAACGGCCCCGCGCCGGTCCCGTACCGCGACTGGGTGTCGGCGGTGCGGGCGCAGAGCATCCGCGGCATCCGCGTCACGCGCGGCATGCTCACGCAGCGGCTCGAGGGGCTGATCGTCAACGACGCCATCTTCGACGGCCTGGGCCCGGCGATGAACTCGGGGCGTGCCATCTTCTTCCACGGCCCGCCGGGGAATGGAAAGACCGCCATATGCCAGCGGATGGCCACCTGCTACTCGTGGGACGTATTCGTCCCCTATGCGGTCGATATCGACGGATTCATCGTCAAGCTCTTCGACGACATCATCCACAAGCCGGTGCCGCCGCGCGAGGGCGACCCGCCCACCGACGAGCGCTGGATCCGGTGCCGCCGGCCGCTGGTGACGGTGGGAGGCGAATTGACCATGGACATGCTCGACATGTCCTATTCGGCGGAGACGAAGTTCTATGAAGCGCCGCTGCAGATGAAGGCGTCGAACGGCGTGCTCCTCATCGACGATCTGGGCCGGCAGCGCCTCACTCCGCGCGAGCTGCTCAATCGCTGGATCTTCCCGCTGGAGAACGACGTCGATTACCTGCAGCTCGGGACGGGCAAGCGGTTCGCCATCCCCTTCGACGCCTTCCTCGTTTTCTCCACCAACCTCGATCCGAAGGAGCTGGTCGACGACGCGTTCCTGCGCCGGGTCCGATACAAGCTGAAGATCGAGCCGCCCGACGAGCGGATCTATCGCGACCTGTTCCGCGGCCAGTGCGCGCTCAAAGGCCTCGAATACGACGAGGCCGAGGTCGAGGCCTTCATGGGCTCCTTGCGCGCATCGGGGCGGGCGCTGGCGGCGTGCCAGCCGCGCGACCTGGTGGAGCAGGTGATCGACCACGCCGTGTATCGAGGCGAGCGGCCGGCGCTGACGGTCGAGGCGCTGGCGCGCGCGGCCGGCACCTACTTCGCGCATTTCCGCTGACCTTACTTCAGCAGCAGCACCAGGGCGGCGAGCACCAGGAGCGCGCCGCCGATGGCGACGACGACCAGGCCGACCTTCTTCTTCTCGCCGCGGGCCTTGGCGCGGCGGGCCTCGACGGCGGCGGCCACCGCGTCGTGCGTGGGCAAACGCGGCGATGCGCGCTTCGCCGGCTCGTGCGGCGTCACCTTCGCCTGCGCCGGCCGCGACGGGTGCGCCTTGGGCTGGGGAGGCGGCGTCTGCCGGACGGGGGCGGGCTGCGCTCCGCCCTTGGCGTCGGCGTAGCCCTGGACGCCGTGCTGGAACGTGCGCACGTCCTTCTGCAGCGTGAGCTTGGCCCAGTCGTCCTGGGCCGGCGCCGGGGTTGGGGCTGGTGCCGGAGCCGGAGCGGGGGCCTGGCCCACCGGCTTGCCGTCGCCATAGCCCTTGACGCCGTGCTGGAAGGTCTTCACGTCGTGCTGCAGCGTGAGCTTGGACCAGTCGCCCTGCGGCGGCTGCGGACCGCTCTTCACATCGGCGAGGCGGAAATGGCCGGTGTCGAACTCGCTCACCTTGGCCACGCCGTTGTCGTCGGCGGCCAGGTCGGCCAGCTTGAAATGGCCGGTGTCGAACTCCTGCATGCCCTTGCCGACGTCCTTCTGCGGCGGCCCGGCGCTCGCGGCCGCCTTGCCCGGGGGCCGGGCCGCTCCCTTCGGAGGCGGCTTCCCCTTCCGCGGCGCTCCCTGCTTGGCCCTGGACGTGGCCACCACCGCTACTCCCTTGGGCGGCGGAGGCGGCGCCGACGGCTCCGGCGTTCCGGAGAAGAGCGCCGCCAGCTCGGGCACTTCCTCGCCCCGGAGCCAGCCGTTCATGCCCTCTTTCCAGACGAAGTTCTGGCCGCTGATGGCTCCGGTCGCGAACTCCAGGCCCAGCTCGACGCGGCTCATGGGGCCGGTCTGCTGGCCATCGATCATGACGAACCAGACCGCCGCATCGCGGGCCATTGCCCAAGTCTAGCCCCTGCCCGTCCTGCATTGGAAGCCGGAAGGCTCCGCCGTGGGCGAAAACGACGCAGCAACGCGCGCGATGCCGGCGGCTACGATGTGACGCCGCGACGATCCGACGCGCCGATGCCGTCGCTGGTATCGTCGCCTCCATGACCCTCCCATCCGTGGTGCTCGGCGTCGCGGCGCTGGTCTTCGTTGCCGTCGGCGTGCAGGGGCTGTTCATGCCGGGGCGGATCGTCGAACCGCTCGGGGCGCGCATCGCCTCGCCCAGCTTCGCCAACGAGATCCGCGCCAACTACGGCGGCATGCGCCTGGCCATGGCAGCGCTCCTCGGGATCGGCGCGTGGCGGACTTCGATGGCGATGCCCGCGCTGGCGCTGCTCCTCGGCTTCACCGGCGGCCTCTGCGTCGGCCGCGCGTGGAGCTGGCTCCGCGATGGCGCCCCCAACGGTTTCGTGCGCATCTTCTTCGCGCTCGAGGCGGTGGGCGCCATCGCCGCCGGCGCGCTGCTCGCTCGCTGACGCGCCACCCCCGGTGTGACGGCGCTCACTTACTGGTGTGCGCGGAAATGCGAAAATCACGCCGCGCGGTCGGCTGACCGGCTTCCAGTTGACGACAACCGAGGACGTTCGCGTAAATAGGCGTTTTCCGGCAGGGAGCTCGAGTGGCGGACAACATCTACCGGATGTTGATGGATGCCCAGCAGACCGCTGGGACGTCCGGCGCGGCCGTCTTCGGCGTCGAAGTCGGGATCGTCACCGACGTCAAGGATCCGGAAAAGCAGGGTCGCGTGAAGGTCGCCTTCCCCCGCCTGGGAATGGCCGGGAGCGATTGGGCGCGCGTGACGCAGCCGGCGGCCGGCGGCGGCCGGGGCTTCTACTGGGTCCCCCAGGTCAACGACGAGGTCCTGGTCGGGTTCGAGCGCGGCCAGGCCAACAAGCCTTTCGTCATCGGCAGCCTGTGGAACGGCAAGGACAAGCCGATGGAGGGCGCCCCGACCGACGAGAACACCACCGTCATGGTGCAGTCGGCGTCGGGGCACCAGATCATCCTCGACGACAAGGGCGGCGAGGAGAGGCTGGTCATCGCCGACAAGACGGGCAAGCGCACCATCACCTTCGACGTCAAGGAGAAGAAGTTCCTCATCGAGGTCGGCGAAGGCGACGTCATCATCAAGGCGAAGAAGAAGATCCTCCTCTCCTGCGAGGATCTCGAGATCACCACCAAGAAGACGGGGAAGATCGAGATCGGTTCGTCGTTCGAGCTGAACGTGGCGCAGAAGGCCAGCATCAAGGCCGGCCCGCAGCTCAACTTGAAAGCCAGCACGATCGAAATCAACCCGCCCAGCTTGTCCCTCGCATCGCTCATCGCGCGCGCCCTGGCGATGGCTGCCCGGGCCGCCGCCGCGGCCGCCGCGGCCGCCATGAAGGCGCTCGAGGCGACGAAGGCCGGCGGGGCCGCGGCCGGAGCCGCCGCGCTCGCGAAGGCCAAGAAGGGCGGCGGCGATCTGAGCAGCGACGCGAAGGACGGAGGGGACGAACCCGGCGAGGAGCCTGGGGAAGAGCCCGGCGAGGAGCCTGGAGAAGAGCCC
>Ga0247727_10018258_pt1 | contig 11048 bp, 8 predicted proteins | sample WisWelCaveWW1625_FD_202498 | JGI IMG/M metagenome (GOLD analysis project Ga0247727, IMG submission 202498) | Biofilm microbial communities from Wishing Well Cave, Virginia, United States - WW16-25 | ecosystem: Environmental > Aquatic > Deep subsurface > Groundwater > Cave microbial mat | place...
CGTCCTCCAACACGGCGCGGCGCGAGAGAACGACGTTGTTGCGCGAGCGGTTGAGCTCGATGACCTTGCAGCGCAGCTCTGTTCCGAGAAACTCGTCGAGATCCTGAACGCGGCGGATGTCCACGAGTGATGCGGGCAGGAAGCCCCGCACGCCGAGGTCGAGGATGAGGCCGCCCTTGACGACCTCGATCGTCTTGCCGATGACGGGCTCGCCCGACTCGGCGGCAGCTTCGATCCGCTTCCAGGCGAGCTCGAACCGAGCGCGCTTCTTGGAGAGGATCAGCCGACCTTCGGCGTCCTCCTTGGTCAGGACGAGCGCGTCGATCTCCTCGCCGACGGCAACCTCGTCGGCGGGGTTGACCGAGCGGCGAATCGTGAGCTCAGCGACCGGGATGACCCCCTCGGACTTGTAGCCGATGTCGACGAGCACCTCGTCTTTGTCCACGCGCACAACCGTGCCGTGGACGACCTCGCCCTCGTTGATCTCGGGGAACGAGGCTTCGTAGTCGGGGACGAGCTCCCCGTCGGGCCCTGTAATCCAGACTCCGTCCTCGGTTACAGCAGGCTTCTCAGCGATGTCGTTGGCCATCGGAGCGCGGAGTATAGCCAGGTTACGCCGGTTTCCAGGCTTTCTCCCACCTCGCATACCTTGTGGCTCTGAGCCACAAGGTCGGGCTAGCGACGCTGGGATTCCGGGGCATGCCGAACGTCTGGGCGCATGTCTTCATCGACATCGAGAATCGCGGCCCGATCGGGTTGTGCCTGAAGTGAGAAGGATCCTGGAAGTGCTCAGCCGGAGAGCCGAACCGGCACGATCCATGCCGGCTTGCCGGTGCCGATGGAGCGGCAACCAGTCCAGCCAAGCCTGTCGTGAGTGATACGCAGACCGGTGCACCGGAGGCGCTGCCAGGTTCGGGCTCCGAACGCGTCTCTTGTGCTGTCGACGACGACGAGCACGTCGCGTCGGCCGCGTACGAACACGTAGTTCGGGATCGGATCGCCTTCGATCGTCGTGAGTGTGGCCACTGCTCGTGCGCGACGTCCTTCTTTCGAGGCCTTGACGATGCACGCGTTCACGCGTCGCTGGGCCGCCGTCACCGGAGTGTTGCGATTCCAGTAGGTGCCGCACGAGGGATACGAGGCGGGCGTCCTCGCCGGTCGCGCCGAGGAGACTCCGCTAAGCGCGAGGAGACCGGCGAGCACGGCCAGGGCCACCGCAATCCGTGCTTGACCGCGTGGGCTCATGGCCCTCCGCCTACGGCGCCGGCGGCTGGGTTCGTCACACGCAGCTATCGCTTCGCCTCGGCCCAGTCGTCGCCGAGGCCGACGTCGACCGCGAGAGCCGGGTCCAGCGGGTAGGCGCCGACCATCTCCTCGCGCACGAGCTCGCAGATCGCCGAGACCTCCGTCTCGGGCACCTCGAGCAGGAGCTCGTCGTGTACCTGGAGAACGAGGCGCGCTCCTCGCCCCTCCGCGCGGAGCCTCCGGTGGATCGCGACCATCGCGACCTTGATGATGTCGGCGTTCGAGCCCTGCATGACGAAGTTCACCGCGACCCGCTCGCCGAAGCCGCGGGTCTGCCGATTCGAGGCGCGCAGCTCAGGGACCGGCCGACGCCGCCCGAGCAGGCTCGTCGCGTACCCGTCCTCTCCGGCCTGCGCGATCGTGCGTGCGATAAACGCCTGCACGAGCGGGAAGCGCGCGAGGTACGTGTCGATATAGGTCTGCGCCTGCTCCTTCGGGATGGCGAGATTCTCGGAGAGCCCGAATGCCGAGATCCCGTAGACGATCCCGAAGTTGATCATCTTCGCGATGTTCCGCTCATCCTTGGTGAGCGTCGCCGGATCCTGGCCGAGCACCTCGGCGGCGGTGGCCGTGTGAATGTCCTCTCCGCGCTTGAACGCCTCCCGCAACCTCGGCTCGCCGGAGACGTGCGCCAGGATCCGCAACTCGATCTGCGAGTAGTCGGCAGAGAGAAGGCGATGCCCCGGCTCGGCGACGAACGCGGAGCGGATCTCGCGACCGAGCTCGGTGCGGATCGGGATCGCCTGCAGGTTCGGATTCGAGGTCGAGAGGCGACCAGTAGCCGCGACCGTCTGGTTTATCGTCGTATGCAGGCGCCCGTCCTCGCCGATGAGCGTCGGAAGTGGGCCGAGATAGGTGTTGACGAGCTTGGTGAGCTCGCGCCACTCCTCGATCACCGGGACAATCTCGTGGTCTGCGCGGATCGCACGAAGCACCTTGCTGTCCGTCGAGTACCCGGTCTTTCCCTTGCGTCCGGGCGTGAGCTCGAGCTTCTCGAAGAGGACCCGCCCAAGCTGCAGCGGCGAGCCGAGCACGAACTCCTCACCTGCGAGGCCGTACGCGCGGGCCTCGAGCTCCTCGATCCGGTCGTTGAGGCGCGCCGTGATCTCGCCCATGCGGTAGGTGTCGATGCGTACGCCCGCGTCCTCCATCGCTCCGAGCACCACCGTCAGCGGAAGCTCGATCTCGCGGTAGAGACGCTCTGAGCCACGTTCGGCGACCTTGGCGGCGAGCGGCTCGGCGAGCCTACGCGCGGCCTCCGCATGCCGAACGAGCGCGGCGGTCTCCTCCTCCGCAGGCGGATCCGGCTCGAGCTCGATCCCGTACTCGGCCATGAGGTCGTCGAGTGCGTACTCCGCCCGTCCGGGGTCGATGAGGTACGCGGCGATCATCGTGTCGTCGGCGACGGGCAGACCGAGCCGAAGCGGCTTCGCGTCGTGCGCCACGAGCGCGAGATCCTGGCCTTGTAACAGCCTGTTACTTGGACGGGTGGCGACGACGACTTCGTCCATTGCGACCGCGATCCGATCCCCGGTCGCTGTGAGGCCGACGCGGCCACGCAGCGCTTCGAGCTCGCCTTCTCGCCATCGCACCGCCTGGGACTCGGCTCGAGGAAGCTCCGCCGCCGGAAGCGCCTCGTCGAGCGTGTCGACCCTTCCGAGGAGCGCGCGGAACTCGAAGCGCCGGAAGATCTCCTTGAGCCGCGAGCGGTCGGGCGGCTGCGACACGAGGTCGCCCGCGTCGACGTCGAGCGAGAGGTCGCGCCTCATCGTCGCGAGGAGCTTCGAATCACGCGCCTGGTCGGCGTTCTCGGCGATCGACTTCGAGCGCGCAGGAGAGAGCTCGGAGGCGTGCTCGAGCACCTCTTCGAGCGAGCCGTACTGCGCGATCAGCTGGCCTGCCGTCTTGTCCCCGATGCCGGGGACACCCGGGATGTTGTCGCTCGTGTCGCCCTTGAGGCCGATGAAGTCAGGAACCTGATCGGGCCGAACCCCGTAGCGGAGCTCGACACGCTCGGGCGTGTAAACCTGGACGTCCGCCACGCCGCGCGGGGTCATCATCAGGCACACGTTCTCGGACACGAGCTGAAACGCGTCGCGATCGGTCGATACCACGCAGGTCTTGATCGCCGCCTCGTCGGCCCGCGTCGCCAGCGTGGCGATGACGTCGTCGGCCTCCCAGCCCTCGAACTCGAGATTCCGGTAGCCGAACGCCTCGACGATCGGCCGGAAGTGCGGGAACTGCTCGCGCAGGAGATCGGGCATCGGCCGGCGCTCCGCCTTGTACTCGGCGTCGATCTCCTTCCGATGCACGGGCTTCGTGTCCCAGGCGACGGCGACACCGCGAGGTTTGTAGTCCGAGAGGAGCTTGAACAGCATGTTCGTGAACCCGAGCAGCGCGTTCGTCGGTTGGCCGTCCGTCGTCTGCAGCTCTTCCGGGAGCGCGAAGAAGGCGCGGTAGGCGAGGTTGTTGCCGTCGACGAGGAAGAGCTCCGCGTCCTTGACGGGCGCGTCGTCGAGCTCGAGCTCCTCCCCGGTTAGCGTCTTCGGGGCCACACCGCAACGGTATCGTCCGCGAACGCGTGCGTCGCGTTCCGATCCTCTCGGGCTCGCGCGTCGTCGTCGTCCCCGTCGGCGACGAGGACGTCGTCATCCGGCCACCGCCACCGCCCGCACAGGTCGTCGACGCAGGCGCAGCCGTCAGAGATGCGCTGAGGTTCCCGCTCTCGGGACCTTCCCTCGAGTCGGTGGCACCCCTCGGCGGACGGGCCACGATCCTCGTCGAGCCGTGGGCCCTACCGCTGCCGGGCGCACAGCCGGATCCGCGTCAGGAAGCACTCGCAGCGACGATGAGGGCGCTCAAGCTCTGCGGCGTACGGAACGAGCGGCAGACGGTTCTCATTGCCGGAGGCCTCGGTAGGAGATTCGGCCAGCGTGAGCTCGAACGCTTGCTGCCCCCTCCTCAGGCTCGGGCATTCCGGGGAAGCGTCCTCGTGCACGACGCAGCCGGCGACACGCTGGCTCCGATCGCCGGCGGCTCAGAGATCCACCCGGCGCTCCTCGAGACGGATCTCGTGGTCGTCTTGAGCGCGGCAGAGACCGTCGTCCACGGTGGCCCCGGGGCGCTGGTCGCCGCCTGTGACGCGGCAACAGCGCGGGGGGCCGCAGCTGCCGACTCACTTCTGGAAGCCGGGAGCGCACCGGAGTGGGACCGCGCACTCGAGATCGAGGACGCCGTCGGCCGAGCGGTCCCGGTGCTCGGAGTATCGCTCGTTCTGGACCTGCCCCGACTCACCGGGGCGTTCAAGGGATACCCGGACGACGCCGAGGCTGTCGAAGCGCTCGGCCGCTCATGGACTCGCTCTGTGTTCTCGCACCTTCCCGCCCCCTTGCGACGCGACATCCTTGCGAACGTAGGACGTCGGATAACAGCGACGGCGGCGTTCGCGGGGTCGCCCTCCGTTGCGCACGCCGAGGCGCTACTTCGCGGCGTCGAGCTCCGCGGTACGCCGCTCGAGGAACCGTTGGACATACTCGTCGTCGGGGCGCCGTGGTTCGGCCCTCACCTCCCCCGCGAGCCCGTCAACGCCATCACCGCGGCCGCCGTTGCTCTCGGCCTCGCACTGCGTCTCTATCGAAACGAGTTCCCACTTCGGCCCGACGGAACGCTGGTGCTCTGCCACCCGCTCAGACGCTCCTTCGCACCTGAGATTCAGGCGCCGTACGCGAGGATGTTCGACGCGCTCCAGGCTGCCCCGACGCCGAGGGACCTGGCAGCCGCCGAGCAGATCGCCGCAGGGGACGAGCGCGCGCTCGCTGCTTATCGGGCGGGAAAGGCGTGCCACCCGCTCCTCCCCTATGCCGACTGGGCCGGGTGTGCCCCCGTGCTCGGCCGTGTCGGCCGCGTGGTCGTCGCCGGTTGCCGCGACGCGATCGCGGCGCGGGCGCTCGGCTTCGTACCCAGCCACTCGATCGCGAGCGCGCTCGAGATGGCCCACGGTATGGCAGGCGGCCAGGCGCGCGTCGGGGTGCTACTCGCCCCACCCTACGCGCCGCTCATTGTGGGTTGATGGGGACGCAAGCGTCGCGGCCGCGAAGCGGCGGCCCTCAGGAATGTTGGGCGCGAGCGGGATCCGCGAAAGCCGGTGCCTGGCTTAAGCCAGGCACCAGTCGTGAGTCGACCGCCCGCTAGCGGATCCCGGTCTTGCGCGAGGGTCGATCAACCCTCGCCGAGGTAGGTCTTACGAACCTGCTCGTTGGTCTTGAGCTCGCTCGCAGGACCCTCGAGCGCGATTCGCCCGGTCTCCATCACGTACCCGCGCTTGGCGACGTCGAGAGCCATGAGCGCGTTCTGCTCGACGAGCAGGACCGGTGTGCCTTGCTTGTTGACCTCGATGACGGTCTCGAAGATCCGCTCGACGAAGATCGGGGCCAGCCCCATCGACGGCTCGTCGAGCAGGAGGAGCTTCGGCCGCGCCATGAGCGCGCGGCCGATCGCACACATCTGCTGCTCGCCCCCGGACATCGATCCTGCCTTCTGCGCGCGGCGCTCATGCAGCCGCGGGAAGAGCTCGAAGACGCGGTCCATGTCCTCCGCGAAGTTCTCGCGGTCGGTGCGCTGGAACGCGCCCATCTCGAGGTTCTCGACGACGGACATCCGCGGGAACAGGCGTCTGCCCTCCGGACTTTGTGCGATCCCGCTCTTCACGATGGCATGAGAAGGCGCGTCCGTGATGTCCTGTCCTTCGAAGCGAATCGCCCCCATACGGGGACGGTTGAGCCCATTGATAGCGCGCAGCGTCGTCGACTTGCCCGCGCCGTTGGCGCCTATGAGCGAGACGATCTCGCCCCTCTTCACGTTGAGCGACACACCCTTGAGAGCGTGGATGGCGCCGTAGTAGACATGCACATCGTTGAGCTCGAGGATGGACGTGGATGCCTGCTCTGCAGCCTGGCTCATGCGGTCGCACCCTTGCCGAGATACGCCTCGATGACGCGGGGATCGGCCCGGATCTCCTCGGGTGTGCCCTCTGCGATCTTCTCCCCGTACTCGAGCACCGTGATCCGCTCCGAGACGCCCATGACGACCTTCATGTCGTGCTCGATGACGAGCACGGTGAGCTCCTTGTCGTCTCGGACACGCAGCACGAAGGCGATGAAGTCCGCAGTCTCCTGAGGGTTCATGCCGGCGGTCGGCTCGTCGAGCAGCAGCAGCTTCGGCTCGGTCGCGAGCGCACGCGCCACCTCGAGACGACGCTGATCGCCGTACGGCAGCGCACCCGCGCGCTCCTCCTGACGGCGCGATAGACCGCAGTAGGTGAGGAGCTCTCGCGCACGCTCGCTTGCCTCGGCTTCCTCGCGCTTCACCTTCCGCGTGCGCACGATCGAGCCGAGGATCCCGGAGTGCAGCCTGCAGTGCATCCCGACGAGGACGTTCTCGAGCGCGGACATCTGCGAGAAGAGGCGGATGCTCTGGAACGTGCGGCCGATGCCGAGCTTCGTGATCGTGTGCGGTGGCAGGTTGGTGATTTCCTCGCTGTCGAAGACGATCGACCCCGACGTCGGCTGGTACACGCCGGTCAGCTGATTGAAGAACGTCGTCTTGCCTGCTCCGTTCGGCCCGATCAGCGAGACGATCGAGCCGCGCGGGATCGTGAAGTCGATGTCGTCCGTCGCCACGAGCCCGCCGAACTCCTTGCGCACCTTGGTCGCGACGACGAGGTTGTCGGACTCCGCCATCACTCGTCGTTCTGGTCGCGGTCGGTAAGCGCGCCGTCGGTCTGGACATCGTAGAAGGGGGTGTCATGGACGGCCTCCTCCATCTCGATCTTGTGACGGCGTTCGGGAATCAAACCCGCCGGCCGGAAGAGCATCATCGTGACGATGATGACCCCGTAGATCCCGAACTGGTACTGCGTCGGCTCGAAATCGACGCCGGCGTCCTGGATCTTGGATCCGATCGTCGCCAGCCCCTCGCGGTCGAGGTACGACAGGATCATCCCGCCGAGAATCACTCCCCACACGCTCCCCATTCCGCCGAGGATGACCATGCAGAGGAGGAAGACGGAGATGTTGAAGTAGAAGTCCGCGGGAAACGCTCCGGCTCTGAAGCTGGCGTAGTACGCACCCGCGACGCCTCCGAAGAACGCTCCGATCGCGTAGGACCAGGTCTTCGTCCGCATCAGCGGCACGCCCATCGCGGCGGCGGCCGTCTCGTCCTCGCGGATGGCGATCCAGGCACGTCCGAGCCGCGAGTCGCGCAGCCTGACGGAGCAGAATACCGTGATGAGCAGCAGCCCGAACGCGATGACGTAGTACCAGAGGGCGCGGTTCGGCGAGGTCTGGAAGTTCTCGGGGAACCCGAGGGCGCCGAGAGCAGGAAAGCCGACCGCGTCGATCGGGGCGATCCCGAACGCGCCGTGCGTGAGGTCGAAGCCGCCGAAGTTGTCGCCGTTGCGGACGACCTGCGGGACGATCTCACCGAACCCGAGCGTGACGATCGCCAGGTAGTCGCCGCGCAGTCGCAGCGTCGGCAACCCGATCAGGACGCCCGCGAAAAGCGTGAGGAGGCCGGCCAAGACGAGAACCACCCACATCGAGATGTGTATACCCGGCTGGTCGTTGGGCACGGAGGAGAAGAAGTGGAACGTCACCTGCTCGAACTGCTGAGAGGCAAACCAGCCGGCGGTGTACGCGCCCACCGCGTAGAAGGCCACGTAGCCGAGGTCGAGCAGCCCCGCGTAGCCGACGACGATGTTCAAGCCCACGGCCATCATCGTCAAGGCGAGCATCACCACCATCGACTCTGTAGCAGGGACGAAGTCGCCGATCAGCGGCAGGATCTGGAGCGTGTCCTCGTACCACGGGTAGAGGAGGCCGAGAACGATCAGGGCCGGTACGAGCCAGCTCTCTCGCCGTCCTCCGGCGATCCCGCGCGCGCGGTCGGAAAGAGAGGTCACGCGCCCTCCGGAGTCCGCTCTCCCAGGAGGCCCTCCGGCCGGAAGACGAGCACGGCGATCAGGATCCCGAACACGATGGAGCGCGTCCAGTCACCCCCAGGAGCGAGCCAAAGGAGACCCTCGTTGAAGGACTGGACGAAGCCGATCAGGAGCGCCCCGAGCACGGCCCCGGCGAGGTTGCCGATCCCGCCGAGCACCGCGGCGGTGAAGGCGATCAGGCCGAGCTCGAAGCCCGTGTCGTAGCGCATCTGATACTCGAGTAGAAACACGAGGCCGGCGACGGCGGCGAGCGACCCGGCGATGAAGAACGTCACCGAGATCGTCCGGTTGACGTTGATGCCCATCATGGCCGAAGCCTCGGTGTCCTGGGCGACCGCCCGCATCGCCTTTCCCTGGCGAGTCGAGCTCACGAACCAGGTCAGCGCAATCAACGTCGGCACGATGATCGCGAGCGCCGTTACGAGCTTCCAGGTGACGAGGATGTCGCCGATCTCGAAGGCAGCGCCCTGCGGGATGAGGTTCGAGCCGCTCTCGTAGTCGACGCCGTACAGGGCGAGAGAGACGTTCTGCACGATGAACGACATGCCGATCGCCGTGATCAGCGGTGCGAGTCGGGGAGCGTTACGCAGGGGCCGGTAGGCGACCCGCTCGATCGAGCCGTTGACGACGGCGAACAGTGGCACCGTGATCGCGAGGGTGACGAGGATCGCGCCCGCGACTGCGGCGCCACTGGAGTCGGCCGAGATGTTGAGCATCGACAGGATGATGGTGCTGGCAACGAGCCCTGAAAGGGCGAACACGTCGCCGTGTGCGAAGTTGATCAGCTGCAGGATCCCGTACACGAGGGTGTACCCGAGGGCGACGACTCCGTACACCGACCCCCGCGTGAGACCGTCGAGCCCGACGTTGACGAAGTACGTCGGGTCCTTGACGAAGTTCACCACAAGCCAGAGAACGATGACGACGATGAACCCGAGACCCATGCCGCTGACGACCTTCGGGTTGCGCAGGATGCGCAGGATGCTCGTCGCCGTGTTGCTCATGCGTGGTCCGGCGACTCTAAACGGAGCGCTGCGGGAGGGCAATACCCTCCCGCAGCGCTTGCTCGATCTGCGACCGCTCGGCTACTTCCCGAGTGCTGCGTCGACGGTCGTCTGCTTGGGAGAGATCACCTCCTGCGTCTCGAGCTTGTCAGTCGCAATGTAGATCGTGATCGCGACCGTGGCACCGACCTTCCCCGGGTCACCATCCGAGTTGAACGTGAACGAGCCGAGCAGGCCGTCCTGGACGTCCGACTCGAACAGCTTCGTGATCACGTCGGCCCTCGACCCGTCGGAGGCCGCGATCGCGTCCAGCATGGTCTGGGCTGCCTGCCCGCCGTAGATCGCGTACGGGTCGATGGTCTTCCCCGCGAGCGGCCCGGCGAGGAGCCCGTCCACGAACTCCTTCGCCTTCCCGGTGAACGCGTCGATCGGCTGGCCGGCGACCGACATGAACATCCCGGCCGCTGCTCCTTTGGACGAGTCGATCGTAACCTGCGCCGTGAAGCCGTCGGGTGCCAGCAGCTTCACGTCACCGTCGTTTGGCCCGAGCACCGCGACCTTGTCCTGGATCACCTGGGCGCCGTTCTCGTCGATGAGACCGCCGAGGAAGACCGCGTCGGCTCCGGACTGCTTGATCTTGTTGAAGAGCGACGTGTAGCTCGTCGCCTTCGGATCCCAGGCCTCGAAGCCGGCGATTGCGATCCCCAGGGACTGCGCGGCGTCACGGAAGTTGGTGGCGACGCCGAGGCCGTATGCCTCCTTGTCGTTGAGGATGTAGATGTTCTTGATGCCCTGGCTCTGCGCGAACTCGGCCACCGCCCCGCCCTGATAGGCGTCGTTGGCGACAACGCGCAGGTAGTTCCGCGAGCCAGACGGGTAGTACTTGTCGGGCTCCGTGGAGTCGCACGACGGCGCTGCCGCCGTGAGGCACACGTACGTGTTCGCCGGCGACATCAACGGGATCCCGCCGTCAGGAGCCTGGTTCAGGACCGGGATCTCGATCTGCGCACACCCGGAGTTGAACGTCCCGATGACGCCGATGACGGCGTCATTGGCAGCATAGGCGTTCGCGTTCGCCGAGCACTTGGCCGAATCCCACTTCGCGGCCTGCGCCGTGGAATCGTCGCAAACCTGGAAGCCGATGTTGTAGTCGCCGGCCTTCCACCCGCGCTGGCCGAGCTCGTAGCGGATTGCAGCCACGATCTGCTCGGTCTGCGTAAGCGACGCGCCCTGCATCGGGAAGTCCGACGCAAGGATGTAGTCGGGGTCCCCATCGCCTTCGTACTCGATCGCCGTGCAGGACGAGGACGGGAGCGCCTCCGGCGCCCCGCCGTCACCGCCACCGCAGCCGGCAGCGACGAGCGCAAGCGCGGCCACGAGCAGCCCGAGGACGGCGAGCACACTCTTTTTCATAGTCAACCTCTTCCTCCTCACCTCGGATGACCGAATTTGCGCCGGTCCCGCCGGCGTGCCGCAAGTATCTGCCCTCGCGACCTCAAGCGCAACCGGGAAGCGCCGGTACGATCGCTCTGCTCGCCGGAGTGGCGGAACTTCGGCGTGGGGGAACCCAGGGTTCCCCCACGAGCCCCTCCTTTCACCGCGGGGTATAACGGGAGCGCGGCTGGCCTCCCGGCCGGCACAGCCGGCCTTCGGCCCTCAATGCTCGCGCTTCGGTCAGCGCTACGATCGCTCTGACTCGCCGGAGTGGCGGAACTGGCAGACGCGCAGGACTCAAAATCCTG
>Ga0247727_10018259_pt1 | contig 11048 bp, 15 predicted proteins | sample WisWelCaveWW1625_FD_202498 | JGI IMG/M metagenome (GOLD analysis project Ga0247727, IMG submission 202498) | Biofilm microbial communities from Wishing Well Cave, Virginia, United States - WW16-25 | ecosystem: Environmental > Aquatic > Deep subsurface > Groundwater > Cave microbial mat | place...
CTCGCCCCCGGCGAATACACCTTTCGCGTGAAAGCCGCCAACAGCGACGGCGTGTGGAATGAGCAGAGTCTTGCCATTCAAGTGAAGATCAATCCGCCGTATTGGAAAACGTGGTGGTTTGTCACGCTGGTGCTCATCGCGGCGAGCAGCTTGATCATGGCGCTGCACCGTTACCGCGTGCAGCAAAAGCTCGCGCTGGAGCGCGTCAAATTTCTCGCGCGCGAAACCATGCAGCAGAATATCGCCAGAAACGTTCATGATGACTTCGGGGCGCAGTTGTCACAAATCGCGGTGGCGAGAGCGGCCGCATGAAACAACAAGCGACGGAACTGCCGGCGCCGGCGCTCGAAACGCTGGACAAAATCGCCGCGCATGCGGCCACGCTCTCGCAACAAATGAAAGATTTTCTCTGGCATCTCGATCCGGAAAAGGATACGCTCTATCATCTGGCCGAACAATGGAAGAATTTTAGCGACACCATTTTTGAGCCTGCGGACATCGCTTTTCAACTCGCCGGCTTGACGCCCGAATTTGACGCCGTGCGGCTGCCGGTGGAATGGAAACAGCATTTGCAACTTATTTTTAAAGAGGCCATGCACAACGTCATTAAACACGCCGCGCGCTGCAAGAATGTGACCCTGGCGATTACGCTGCGTGACGGCGTGTTGCAGGTCAGCCTGGCGGACGACGGGGACGGCTTTGACGCCGCCACAATGGGCGTTGCGGCCACGGCTTGAACAACATGTGCTATCGCGCCCGGGAACTCGGCGGCGCGCTTGAAATTTGCTCTGAAAAATCCGGCGGCACGACGGTGCGCTTTATGGGAAAACTACCCGAAAGGCCAGTTGCGCCCACGAAAAAATTCGCTATCTTGAAAGAGGCGTCGCGTTTCTTCCGGCGCATTGTGCGATAAAAACACAAACCAGACAAGCTGGAACCCAAAAGGATACCACACAGATTAAAAAATTACGCCAACGAATAGAAACAACCCAACAGATGAAATAAATTGTGTTTATCAGTTGGAGTGTTTCTATCTATTGGTGGTAAAATAAATCCAGAATTAATTTCTAAGTTTTGCTGCGCAATGACCTAAAAGCTTTTTCTCCGTGCGCTCCGCGAACCCTGTGGCTCCGTGTTTGAGAAAATGTCTTGAATTTTCAACTGCGGCCTGTTTGAACCTCTTGAGCAGAAGCTTGTTATGATTTTGACTCGAATCGTTTCGACATAAAGTTGGCGAGGCAACCATGATCGAAGTCTCGATAATTGACGACAATGATGAATTGCGCGAAAACCTGGCGTCACTGTTGGGGGGAACGCCAGGTTTCGCCTGTGTGAGTTCTTACCGCGACGGCGAAACCGCGCTGCCGCACATCGCCGCCGACCAGCCGGACGTTATTTTGCTCGACATCGATTTAGGGCCACACCACATGTCCGGCATCGAAGCCGCATGGCGCCTCAAACAGGCGTTGCCCAAAGTGGAAATCATCATGATGACGGTGCATCATGCGCCGGAAGACGTGTTCACCGCGCTGCAGAACGGCGCCAACGGCTATCTCGTCAAAGACGTCGCGCCGGCCGAATTGTTGAGCGCCATCGACGCCGTTCATAAAGGCGGTTCGCCGATGAGCATGTCGATCGCGCGCATGGTCACTAATTTTTTTCACAAAGACGGGAGCCTCGATCAATTGACCGCCCGCCAGCGCGAAGTGCTGAACAAACTCTGCGCCGGCAAAAGCTACAAAGTCATCGCCAACGAGCTGCACATTGATTTAGCCACGGTCAAGTTCCACATTCGCAATATTTACCAGACCCTCCAAGTCTCCAACCGCGCTGAGGCCATGCTCAAATACATGCAGAAAAAGGGGTGATTAGCAAAATTTTTTACCCGGAAAGATCAACTTCGATTTAAAGCAACTTCAATCCCCGGATTGTAGTTTCGCAATTTCCTCATCGGAAAGCCCGGTATACAGCTTGATTTTTTCCAACGGCTCGCGGTGGGCCAGCATTTCTTTGGCAATTTCGATATTGCGCTCATTCTTGCCTTCGATCTTGCCTTCGATCTTGCCTTCGATCTTGCCATCCATTTTCGCCGTTTCGATCACGTCTTTTTCACTCGCCTTGTGCATCAAAAAATGCTCATAAGCTTTCCGCTCGTTCTCCGGCATCTTGAGCAAATCCAGCTTCTCCTGCACCCGCTGAATATTCTTTGACTTGAAGTCGTCCTGGATCGCGGAATTTTTGAAGAAATAGATCCATTCATCCAGGTCGCTCTTGATGAGATTCTGAAAACGCTCGACTTCGATCAAATAATACTCCGGAAAAATTTCCTTTGCCACGTCGAGATGGCCGTTCAGCAGCGCCTCGGGCTTATGACGGCGCAACACCAATTGGCTGCCGTCGTGCAAGCCGTAAAACGCCGTGCGGCCGTGGTAGACGTAATCCGTCTCGCCTTCGCCCAGCAGAAAATACAAAACGCTGATGGAGATCACTTTTTTGACCTGCGCGTAGCTTTCTCCCAATTTCAGGTGATCGACGATGAGCCTGGAGGAGCCATACAACAAACGTTCCAGATAGTGCACTTCGCGATTGTTTTGAATCTCGATGATGATCAGCTCGCCGCGCTGATCTTGCACGAGCAAATCCACGCGGTTGAATTTGTCCGCCGCGTGCTCCGGCGTGCTCTCGCTTTCCAAAATGGAGAGGATTTTGATCTCGTGCCGAAGCAGCGCGGCCAGGAAGCCTTCCAAAATGTCAAAGTTGGCCTTGTCGCGCAAAATCTTCTTGGCGGCCCAGTCAAAACTGATTAGAGTTCGTTGCGGTTTCGTGTTCATGCGTTTCTTTGCCTCAAAAGATCTTCAGGGCGCTTGGGATAAGTTGCCGGTTGGTGTGATATAAATTACGCTTCCCGGTTTGCAATTGCAAGCGAAAAATTCAACCGCCGGCCGGCGAAAAACTACCCTTTCGGCCAGTTGATTATGTGACGTTTTTGTTTTTAATTGGGGTAGGGATTCAACGATGGTGCAAAAAAAAATTAAAATGTCTGTCACAAAATCGCCGTTGCTGGCACTGTATTTATGTAGGTCGATGAAAGAGTTTTCCCTAAAAAAATAAAATTTTCAATTTCAGGAGAGTGGCTATGCACAAACTGATCAAACTATTCGTTACCGGAGTCTGCGTGATCCTGTTGGCTGGATGCATGCGCAAGTTCACCATAACGCCTGCAACGAAATCCTTCGATTTTACGGTCGCCGACAAATTCGGCAAGCTCGGCTATGTCAGTCCTGCCGATTTGCGCAGCAAATTGGATAAAAAAGGCCAGCAACCGACCGCCTGTATTTTATCTAGCAAACGCGGCACCACCGTGCTTGGCGACCGGAGTTATAAAAACAAATTGCTTCCGGAGTTCGATCAACACTTAAAAAAGGCGCTGACCGAATCCCAGCTTTTCACCGCTATTCTGGTCAATGATACTTCCAATGCGGATTATGTTTTCCGCAGCAGTTTGGAGCAATTCAACGTCGTTTTAGATGAAACCAAGGCCACGGACGCGCAAGCCTGCGCCGGCGGCCTCATTGGAGGCGCTATCGCCAGCGGCATGGATGTGCATGCGACAACGGAGATCCGCATTACCGGTGTCGTTACCAAAGGCGGGCGGGAAGTTTGGCGACAAACCGCCTCCAAGCGGGTTTTCCAGACGGATGACTATAAGAATACCGAGCACAATGCGGAGTTTACGATGGGCGAAGCCATCGGCGAGGGCAGCAAAGAACTTGTGACGGCATTGGCGACTTTTCTGGCCTCTCAACAGTAATACTTTTTTGAGACCAATAACTTTATAAACAATTTTTAAGGCTTTCAACATGATCACCTTCATCAAAATGCGAAGCTCCATTTCCGCCCGGCGCATGCTTTTTTTAAGTATTTTTCTTGCCGGCCTTTGGGCCGAGAGATTGTGCGCGCAGGAAACGCCGGAAGAAAAAGCCAAACCAAAGATTATCTTCAAAAGCGATTCGCTCGGCGCCATCAAAAAGGGCGCCGATTCGACGCGCGCCAAAATCATTTTCAAGTCGAGCCCCGTGGCGCCGTCCAATCGGATCGAATTAGTTTCGTCAAAAGAATTTCGTTTCATGGGAGAAACGCAGGTGATTGGGCCGAGGGGCGGAAACCTCAAAAAGGCGATCGGCCAGAATGCGCCAGCCCTGGCCATTATTGACAAGGCTTATCAAAAGCAGAGCACCGGCAAAGTCCTGGTTGGCGTCGGCATCGTCGTGGCGGTCGCCGGATTTTTAGCGCCGTTGCAGCTGAGCGAAACGAGCACGACAACATATTATTGGTTTCCCGGAGTTACCGTGGGCACCATCATTGGCGGCATCGGCATCAAGCAGCAGGGCGCGCTCACCAAAGACCTGCGCGCCGCCGTGGAATTGCACAACGCTAATCTAACCCAAGAAAAGCAATAGCCATGAGTATCCGTGGCGTAGCCATGGCGATGCTGCTGGTGTTTCATGGATGCAGCGGCCTCCAACAAAAGAGTTGCGCGCAAGCCCTCGGCTTAAAGTGGCGCGCCGGGGAAGAATACGGCACCGGCGACAATGCGGTGCTGGGTTTCTATCAGCGCTGGATTTCACCGGTGAAAGGCGGCAATCTTTGTCCGATGCACCCTTCTTGCTCGCAATATGGCAAGCTGCTCTTTCAATCGCAAGCGGCGCTGCCGGCCTATATTGGCACTTGTGAGCGGCTCTTGCGTTGCGGGCGCGAGCTTTATTTGTACAAAATGGTTGAACTCCAAGAAGGCTTTCGCTGGCACGATCCGCCGCCAATCGCGAGTGGCGCGAATAGAAATACATTAGTCTTTCATCCGCGACGAGATACGGCCACACCGCCCCAATTAGAAACGCCTCGGGGCGCTGAAGAAGGCTTTGCCGATTTTCTCTTTGCAAACGGCGAATACGAACGCGCTTCGACCGAGTATCTGCGGCTCGTTTATTATGGCGCTGCCGATACGGCTCGGCAACGGCGGCATTTGCAAAAAATCGCCGATGGTCTTTACCTGAGCGCAGATTACAATGGCTGCATCAAATTTATTGAGCGTCATCGAAGCCGATTCAATCTTCATCCGAATGATAAATCGGCTTTGGAACTGCTGCTGGGAAAAACTTATTATCAGCTCCAACGCTACGACCAGGCGATCACAACTCTGCAATGGTCCGGCGTCACGCCGCACCATGCGGCTTACGATGAGACGCAATTCATGCTCGGCCTTAGCCATGCCCGATTGTATTTTTGGGATACCGCCGCTGAACACCTGGCAAAGATCAGGGAAACGTCGTCGTATGGAACGATGGCTAAAAATATTTCCACCTCGTTGAATAAAGGCCAATCCTTGCCCACGCGTCGCCCGTGGGTGGCAGGAACCTTGTCCGCGGTGATTCCCGGCGCCGGCTATTTTTATGCGCGCCGCCCGAACACCGCGGTCGCTTCCTTTCTGATCAATTCCCTGATCTTTTGGACGATACGCGACGCGGTCAAAGATAAAAATTACGGACTGGCGACGACGACAGCTTTCTTTGGAACCGGTTGGTATTTGGGAAATATCAAAGGCTCTCGCAACGCGGCGCGACAATTCAATGCCAATGTTCGCGATCAATTTCTCGAGCGCCTGTTGGAAAATGCGGCGATGGAGCATAACGTTTCGACCAAAATACAAACACAGTAACCCCAACGCGAGCCGCAATCAAAATGACAAAAAAATTGCCCAACGGATTGTAAAACGACCAACAGCGGATAAAGCGCATCGTCCCGCCGCGGCGGGATAAAACTTTAAGTAAAAACAAGGTTTTTAAATCCGTTGGTCGTTTTTCCATCCGTTGGCCTTGATTTTATCTGATGACGCTAAAAAGTCAGAATTTTTTCTAACTTTTGCTCCGCAATGACTTAATTGGGAAAGGAACCGCCAATGAAAAATTCGATAATCGTGCGCGTGGCACTCGTTTTCATTTTGATGCCGGCGCTGTCTCAGCCGGTTTGCGCGCAGGGAGTCATGGTGAAAGGCGTCAAGTTCGGCGCGAATTTTTCCAATTTTCATGGCGACGCCGTGAATCCGCCGGACGACACGGACGGAGACTTCGGCTGGAACAATAAAATCGGCTTTTGTGCCGGCGGGTTCTTGGCTCTAAAAGTCGGCGAGATCTTTGCCTTTCAACCGGAGGTCTTTGTTACCACAAAAGGCGCTCGAGATGAAGAGGAATTTCAAGGACAAAAATTCAGCGCGAAAATTACCTTGACGTATTTGGAAATTCCTCTTCTCGCCAAAATCATCGTGCCGGTTCAAGGCAACATCAAACCCAATCTTTTCGCTGGACCGGCGTTGGCCTTGAAGCTTAACGGCAAAAGCAAAGTCACAACCCCCACTATCTCTCGCGAAGAAGATATTGAAGACCTTAAAAACAGCGATTTCAGCTTGGTTGCCGGCGCCGGCCTCGACTTCGTATTGCCCGGCGGCGGCGTCACCCTGATGTTCGAGGGCCGGTACGTTTTAGGCTTGACCTCAATTGACGGTTCCGCAGGCAAGGCCGACATTAAAAACAAAGCGTTTTCGTTTTTGCTTGGCGTTGGATTTTGATCAAAGCACAATTGTTGAAAATTGGAGAAGAAAATGCGGATCATATTCGGACTCATTGTGATGGCCGTGATGGGCGTCATTGCCGGTAAAAAAGGCTTTAACCCGTGGGCGTGGATTTTGGCCGGCGGACTCATCGGCTTTATCATCCTGCTCGCCCTGCCCTCGGCCAATGCCGAGGGTGTTGATAACGCGACCCGCGAAGCAAGAGCCAGGCGCGGCAATACGATCGGCATGGTCATTTCAGCGCTGGCAATCGTTTTGATTATTGTGGTGCTGGCGGCGTTATCGAGTCTGTGATCAAAATAACAGCATAAAATTTTAAAAACGAAGGAGCGAACCTCATGAAAATCGTCACGAAGTTATCATTAAATTTAACTCGAAAACTTAATGCATTTATTGCAGCGATAGGATTGACTTTTAACTTCACAACTGCAAATGCACAAACGACAAGCACCGTTTGGTCGGAAAACTGGGAGCGCACAAATTGGTCAACTGATTGGTCTCAGGATGCTGGCACCTGGCAAGTCGGCAAACCAATGAGCGGGCCTGACTCTGCTCATTCAAAAGAAAACTGTGCCGCAACAGTTTTAAACGGAAACTATCCGGACAATGCCAACACGCGTCTGGTCAGACATACGACTTTTGTTGTCCCAACTGCAGCCGACCGTCCACGTTTACGATTTTGGCATTGGTTTAGCTTTGCCTCGGGCGACGCCGGCCATGTCCAGATCAAAGTCGGAAATGGTGCTTGGCAAACGATCTCAGATTCTTATTTCAATACCTGTGGAGGGGTATGGACCTACGCTTCTATTGATTTAACGCCGTATGCCAACTCAACAGTGCAAATTGCATTTCTCTTCACTTCCAATTGTTGTGAAATAAGCTCGGGATGGTACATTGATGACATAGCAGTTATTAAAGGCCCGCTCAATAGCCTTAAACCGAATATGCCGGAAACGTGGAAAAGCGATTTAGGCGACTGGTATGTGGAACGGGGGGCCTGGGAAATAGGAACTCCCACAGTTGGGCCGAGGTCCTGTTATTCGCCACCGTATTGTGCCGGAACTGTTTTGAAGGGTAATTATCATGATAATTCGTCGACTCGATTGATCTGCCCGACCTTTAAAATGCCAGGCCAAACAGACAGGCCCAGCTTGCGTTTTATACATTGGTATAATTTCGCCTCGGGAGATGCCGGATATGTTCAAATTAAAGTTGGCAAACGCGATTGGCAGAACATTTTAGGGCCTTATGTTAACAACAGTGGCGGAGTTTGGACACAGCCATATTATGATTTGTCGGCCTTTGCTGATTCGACGGTACAAATTGCATTTCTACTAAGCTCGAATTGTTGCGAAATAAGCACAGGTTGGTACATTGATGACATCGTCGTTACGACAGTAACAAGTATTGATGAGCATTCATCTGAAAGAAATGCAAATGAGTTATTTTCATTGCACCCCAATTATCCCAATCCCTTCAACCCCGCAACAATTATTCGTTATCAACTTCCTGCATCCAGCGAGGTGCAACTCATCATTTACAATACGCTTGGTCAAAATGTTCGAACGCTGGTCAATAACAAACAAAACGCCGGCAATTATTCAGTGCAATGGGATGGAAGAGATAACTCCGGTAATGAAATGACGAGCGGAGTTTATTTGTATCAGCTTCGCGCCGGAGAGTTTTCGGAAACCAAGCGGCTGGTGTTGATGCGGTAAGATTTTAAAACGAAGCGAAGTCCGACTTGGGCAAGAGAAAGTTGCGAAGCTAAAAAATCGTTTTGCCCAAGTCGGACTTCGCCGCGCTGTTCACTTAGGTTTTGATCAATACTGATCTTTTGTCTTGTCAGGAGATATGCTATGAATAATATCCAAAAATCAGACGAAATGCAAAACGAGCTGAAAGGGGTTGGCGGATGGCTGAAATTTTTTGTCGTGGTTAGGATCTACTTGGATCCGATTATTTCCTCCATTGTGCTGATTGTTACTTGGATCGCCATTGGCTGCATAGCGGGTGAATATCCCGGTGCTGTTGTATCAACTATGATAGAGACGGCTATTGGTATTGGTCTTGTAATTTGGGGGGTGCAAATTGGTATTGCGCTTCGAGACGTCCAACCTCAGGCCGTCCCAAAAACGAAAAATTTTCTAAAATTTGTTTTACTCTGGGCAATTTTCTTACCTTTTGTTAGTTTATTTTCAGGCTTGGATACAGAAACAATTGTTGCTGGCAGTCTCAAAAGCTTTGTCTGAACGCTGATTAGTTTCGCCATTTGGTATTCTTATTTTAGCAAGTCAAAACGGGTTGAAGCAACTTATCCTGATGCGAAAGAGCCGATTGAGAAAGATTCTGCTCTGGCTACATAAAACTGACTGCCTTATACCGTCCAGGCTGACAAAAAGAAAGCCTCGTTCGCATCAGCTTTTAGCATCGTCTGAATCATAAGATTGTATCCATTGAATCGTTTTGCGAACTCCCCCCAAAATAAACAAGGGGCGCCCTCTATCTCCGATAGAAAAACGCCCCTCGCGGACGCCAAAAGCTCTGTGTGTGGGGTACTTCTAAACATGTTGGGAAATATCTTAAACACCCCGCAATAATTTTAAGTCTCTTCACCCGGCCACAAAATTTTTTGCCCCGTGCTCCACACGCCAGTCTGCGCCAAATTGTGTGTGAGTGTTTTAACGGATAAATCTTCAAAGCTGCCGTGAACGCAAATTTGCCTTGCTTTCTTACCCGTCTGCAATTATTATGAATTCAAGCAGGAGTTCGGGAGTAATGAGCGAATGGATGAAAACCGATGAACCCATATCAGATTGTAGTAGATACCAATGTGCTGATCGCGGGCCTGCGCTCCAAACACGGCGCTTCCTACAAACTGTTAAACATGCTCAAGGATGAACGCTGGCAGGTGAATGTCTCCACAACGCTGATCTTCGAATATGAAGAAATCCTCAAACGCGAGCGCGCGGCGTTGGGTTTGAGCCTTGAGGATATTGATGATCTTATCGACGGCATCTGCGCCATCGCCAGCAAGCGCAGCATCTTCTATCTGTGGCGGCCAACCGCGAGCGATCCCGACGACGATTTTCTCGTGGATTTAGCCGTGGAGTCGCAAGCTGATTTTATCATCACTTTTAACAAAAAAGATTTGCGGGAGGCTGAGAAATTTGGTATTTTATTGTTGTCACCCAAAGAATTCTTGCAGAAAGTAGGAGAAATCAAATGATCGCCCTGAACACGAAAATTCCCAATTTTTTATATAAACAAATTGAAGAATTGGTGCAGAGAGAAAACCTGCCATTGGATCAATTCGTCGCCATTGCCCTATCGGCGCAAGTTTCAGCATGGATGACCAAAGAATATCTGGAAGAGAGAGCCAAGCGCGGCAGTTGGGAAAAATTCCAAAAAGTTTTGGCTAAAGTCCCGGAGGTGGAACCGGAAGAGCATGATCGGCTCTAGCCCGTCCCTAAAGTTTTTACCGAATGATTCGAGGCTTATTCAATCTCTTTTCCGTAGCTGAAGGCATTGATGGTATTCCATCGCGCCTTATAAAAACGCGCGCCATACATTCTTTTATTCTGCTCCGGCTTGAAAAACATGACGGTGTCGCTCCACCATTGAAAGATCCCCTGAACGATGGCGACGTCGCCATTATCCGATAATTCCGCAATGCTTTTGACGTCGCCCAATCTCGAGAACGGCTCAAGGGAGCGAAAAGCGCCGGTTTGGGGATCAAAATCATAGACGCTTTTTTGCGTCGTCACGAACAAGGTTGGCCATTCTTTCTGGGAAATAAATCGTGGCCTTCATGCGAGGGCAAGGCATAGCTGCCGGTTATTGATAAGGCGTGAGGTTCAGCAAAAAGATATTGCACCGCATAAAGCGTATCAAGCCCCAATGCCCAAAGCTGATTTCTTTTAAAATCCCACACAACACCATGCGCCGAAGGCAAATTCAAATCGACATATTTCGTGCTACGAGGAACATCATGAAAAAGCCGAAGGTGATGATCTTGAGATGAAGCCACGACGATATTGCCATCGGGCAGCAGCTCCACCGAATGTGGGCTTTCCCCGCCGTAACCGTGGAACAGAACTTTCTTATCAGAAATTCTGACGAGCGCAACGCCCCCGCCTGATCCTCCAGCAATCAACAACTGACTTGATTGTTTAACCGGCTTTGCCTCCGCTAAATAATCATAACGGCTTTTTTCATTTTCCGGAATGTCCGGCGACTCCATCACCGACCAGCTCCAGACGACTTTTGACGAGTCATTCCAATCGCTGTCGAGTTTTAGCAGCAGGACTTTTTTGCTGTTTTGGTCGCAGACAAATAACTCTTTTGAAATTTGTTGTTCTTTGTTTGCGCAGCCCTGCAAAAACGCTATAGATAAAACCGGCAGGATCATTTGGGCAATTTT
>Ga0247727_10018260_pt1 | contig 11048 bp, 12 predicted proteins | sample WisWelCaveWW1625_FD_202498 | JGI IMG/M metagenome (GOLD analysis project Ga0247727, IMG submission 202498) | Biofilm microbial communities from Wishing Well Cave, Virginia, United States - WW16-25 | ecosystem: Environmental > Aquatic > Deep subsurface > Groundwater > Cave microbial mat | place...
TCGCTTATTATTTTGAAAGCCTGCCCACATGGAAAGAACCGCCCGACATCGGAAAGCCCGGACATCCTGCCAGACGCAAAGTTGCCGAGTTGCCGTATCACCTTACTTGCGCACAAGAATGGGACAGAGTGGAAACAGCCCTCTGTGACTTGGACTTCATCGAAGCAAAGTGCACGGCCGGCATGACCTACGAATTGGTTGGAGACTACAACACCGCTCTCGATCATATGCCGGCGCAAGACCGAAACGCCGTCGAAGGGTTTGCGCAGTTTGTCCGCTCCCAAACCCACATTCTGTCAGTGCGCCCCTTCCTAACCTTCCAGCAAGCAGCCAATGAACCGGATTCTACGGCGCCCGCAAGAGTTGCCAATCAGCGCTTGCCCCAGGAGAAACGCCCCTGGCTCCGCCAGATCAACAAGCCTCAGGCCCCCTCAGCGTGTTTGATGACACTGACCGGGCACACACTAAAAGTACACTCGTGTGCATTTTCTCCCGATGGCAACCGCATCGCCTCGGCATCTCGGGATCACTCCCTGAAGATCTGGGACGCTCAAACGGGAAAGGAGCTTGCTACTCTAGCTGGCCACAAAGGCCCGGTACACTCGTGTGCATATTCTCCCGATGGCCGTCGCATCGTATCGGGCGACTACGATGGGTTGTTGAAGATTTGGGATGCGCAAACTACAAAGGAGGTGGTCACTTTGGTTGGCCACACAGTTTGGGTGAACTCATGTGCCTTTTCTCCTGATGGCGGCCGCATTGTCTCGGCTTCCGGGGAGTACACTCTGAAGATTTGGAATGCTGAAACAGGAAAGAAGCTGGCCACTCTGGCCAAGCACACAGAGGAGGTGACCTCGTTTGCGTTTTCTCCCGATGGCAGCCGAATCGTCTCGGCCTCTAATGATAAGACGCTGAAAATCTGGGATGTGAAAACCGGACATGAGGTGGCCACTCTGGCCGGGCACACAAGGGAGGTGACCTCGTGTGCGTTTTCTCCCGATGGCCGCCGCATCGTCTCGGCCTCTTATGATACGACGCTGAAGATCTGGGATGCAAACGTCAAATGAGTATTGCACTCTGGCCGGCCACACAAACCACGTGACATCGTGTGCGTTTTCTCCCCATGGCAGTCGCGTCGTCTCTGCGTCCGAGGATAAGATGCTGAAGATTTGGGATGCGGAAACAGGAAAGGAGATAGCCACTCTGGCGGGGCATAAAAACGGGGTGAACTCGTGTGCGTTTTCCCCCGATGGCAGCCGCATCGTCTCCGCCTCTGGGAGTATGCCGCACAAAGAGGTGCGCGGCTTCATTTACGTCTATGGGGATACGACCCTGAAGATTTGGGATGTGAAAACGCATGCCACTCTGCCCAGCCACACAAGGCCCGGCATAACCGAATCATACCGGGACCGGGACCCAAGCTGGCAGCAGTTTCCGAGTGCATATTCTCCTGATGGCCGCCGCAGCGTCTGGGACTCAGTTGATCACACGCTGAAGATCTGGGATCGGCAAACCAGAAAGGAGTTTGCCACTCTGGCCGGACACACAGAGCGGGTGACCTCGTTTGCGTTTTCTCACGATGGCCGCCGCATCGTCTCGGCATCTTGGGATAGGACGCTGAAGATCTGGGATGCCGAAACAGGAAAGGAGATAGCCACTCTGGCCGGACACACAGACTCGGTGACCTCGTGTGCGTTTTCTCCCGATGGCCGTCGCATCGTCTCGGCATCTGGAGATAAGACGCTGAAGATCTGGGATGCGAAAGCGGGAAGGGAGCTTGCCACTCTGGCGGGGCATAAAAACAGTGTGAACTCGTGTGCGTTTTCGCCCGATGGCCGCCGCATCGTCTCGGGCTCCTACGATACGACGCTGAAGATCTGGGATGGGCAAACCGGAAAGGAGCTTGCCACTCTGGCGGGGCATAAAAACTATGTGAACTCGTGTGCGTTTTCTCCCGATGGCCGCCGCATCGTCTCGGCCTCTGATGATGAGACGCTGAAGATCTGGGATGCGGAGACAGGAAAGGAGCTTGCGATATATTTGGTTGATGCACAATCAGTACAGTTGATTTCTGATGGCTCGCATCTGGTAGTAGGCACTAAGCTTGGTGCTGTTCACCTGAAGCTGGAGAACTGACTGCGTGGCGCAACGACCATGCTATCCGCTTTGGCTGCCCGTTTTGCCGGAGTTGGTCGCAGATTTCGGCATCGCAGTTGGGCAGCGAACTTCCCTGCCCCAATTGTGGTAAGCCCGTCAAGCTAAATTCTTTCACGATCGATGCAGATTGGCGGCCGATTGCGAAGGCGTGGAAACAAACGAAATGAGCAACTATAAACGGGCACGGGTGCATCGGAGGGGTTGAGTTACATTGGCATGAACTCTGCACTCGATTTCAGCATGTTTAAAGGATTTGATCTAAGTTTTCTGGAAATTGCCACCGAACTCCTGGACAAGCTGAGCCTCGAGTTAAATTCAGGAATGAAATCAAAAACAAAGGCGCGAGCAATTGCCTTTGCTTTACATCGCGAGCTGTTGCGCGAGGCTATGGATTATGGCTATTCACTCAATTTTATTGGTGAGGTATCCGAATTCCATACAGGACTTCAAAAATACGTTCGATAAATATGGAACCAGCAGATTGGTATTGGCAGGATGCTGACAGCCTGCGGCAATCATCACAGTGTCGTATGCAGGAACAAGAATAACCAGAACACAACGGCCAGAAGAACCAATGGGACAAGAAGGGCTGCAAACAATCCTACAGGGATCTTCTCTAAAATAGCCTGTTCCGGATTTGCCGGATTGTAGTGAACGTCAACGCCGGCTCCGCAGGGGTAGCGCGCAAGTGTTTGGCTGTCCGGCGTCGACCAGATTTTCAGAATGTCGTCAGCACGAATGCGGTTGCATCGATACGCTCGCCCGCTCACCTCATATTCGTAAACAACCATTGGATCAGATGTGGTGATTGTCATACCGGAGAGAGTCCTTCTCCTGCGGCGCTCTACCATCTTGGATCTGATTACCATGCCGCTTCCTTTTAGCCACCGTCTCATCTTCCAAAATGTGATTGCAACCACTATCATATTGGTCAGTACCGTAAACAGGATGATGCCCACGGCAACGATCAAGCCAAGCCCGGGAAAGCCCGTCATTACACTCTGTAGGATTTCCCGCAGGATATCGATTATTATCATTTCTGATTCTTCAAACGGTTCTCTGAATCTTCGAAATCTCTTTCATTTTTCGTTTTGTCGATCGCGTAACTGTGCGAGTTCTTTTCGCCAATCACCAAAAACAGTATCCATACCGAGATTGCTCAAGAAACGGGGCAGGCTACCGGTTTCCCAGTAGAACTCCTCTGGCGTAAGGCTTTTTCCAGTCAGAGTCATGAACAAATCTTCAGCGTTGTGCGGAATCCGAAATTCCCGGAAAGCGCGCATCGCAGAATCGATATCGGTACCTTCGAGGCGCGCGGAAGCAGAACCACAAAGGTGAGAAAAATGGACCGGCTCTTTTTCTTTCGAAATCAAAGTTGCTCTCCATGAAGAATCTTCCGTCAAGATTTCTAAACATGGTCCCTGAAATTGTCTCAGTTGTTCGCTCATGGTGGAAGAAAAAGGGCGATGCACTGCGTGGGTTACGGAAAACAGCCATCCGTTTTCCGATCCAATTCTGCCGCTCCATAAATTGCTGAATTCTGCCAGAGTCAAATTAAGTGCAGCTATCAATTGCAAGCGGTTTGACATAGTTTCCTCGTCGAATCAGTACTGTCGAAAGGTGAGGTTATACCTTCCTGAAACTTCCAGGTCAAGTGGAGCAGTACCCGGCAGAATGGATGAAACTCCGTGGTAGCGCAGACGGCTGACGCCTCCAAAAAGAAAGGCATCTCCGGAACTCAAAGGAATTTTTTTAACACGGTCCTTTCTTGTTGTTCCACCCATTAAGAATTCACAGGAATCTCCTAAAGAAATCGAGACCACGGGAATTCCCGCCCTGATTGTGTCGGGCTTTTCATCCTTGTCCTGATGCAATCCCAACTTTCCTGATTCGTTGTAAAAGTTGAGAATGCAAATATCCGGATCGATTTGCATCGCCGCCTCATCGGCAATTCTTTTCGCAAGTTGTTTGAGATCCTCAGGGAGTTCCTGAACCGCCAGGCCGTCATGATCGGATCGGATCTTCTCATACTTGTATGTGATCGGATTCCAATGCATTCCGATGCTGAACATTTGGATCCGCATATAAGCTCCGCTCTTGTGCACGGGAGTGTAAAAACCGGCAGGGTGACTGCCCAGCAACTTGCACCGATGCACGAGCGCCTTCTGTTCTTCCAGTGAGAAATATCCCTGAAAGTGGAAAGCTCCCGGATAGACTTCGGTGGATTGCATTCCATAATAATAGGCGGTATGTGTTCTTATGCCTACTTCTGATTATGATTGTTCCATCGGTTGATTTTTCCATGAGATGCGGTATAGTTCGTGTGACTATCGGGATAGCATGTCTCAGATCTTTCATCACAGCACCAATACGATCTCGAAATTCTCGATTTTTGGCTTCATCTTTATTATTGGCGGCCTGACGTGGGTCGGCGCCGGAATCAATCGTTCGTTCTTTGCCGAGGCCAGGTTGCGGATGCCGACTCGCAAAGCCACAGTGACGATGAGAGTCGACGCTGGTGCCCTGAATTGGTTCAAGATCATGGGTAAGGGATATCAGAGCCGCATGAATGCGGTCCTGCGAATGTATGTGGAAGCTCAGAAGCAATAGCCGGAAACGAAGTTAGTGGTCGATGAAGATGCCGCCGGCCCAACCGCGCTGATAGTCTTTGTCGGATACATTTCGTGCGAAGCAGGCCACATTCGTACGCAACCAGGATGGGAGTACAGGCCCCGGCTGATTCATCACAAGGTACCGTGTGAATCCTAGGTTGATTCGTGGTCGGTAATCGCTCGCTCTCGCATCCTGAATTTTCTTGCGACTTCTTCCACTCTTTTGTGCGCCCAAAGTTTTTGTCCTGTGTCGTGAATGAATTCGGCGATGTTGCGCGCGGTTGCCAGATCGTCCGATTTGGCGACTTGTTCCGCAATTTCTTTCAAGAGACTTGAACAGTCCTCCGAAGATGAGCCAAACCCAGTCTTTTTGGCTTCTTCAAAAGCAAAATTCCAAAGCCTCGATGCTTCATTGGGATTGTTATCCCAATATTGAGCGGTTCCGATTTTTGCGAGTGCATAGACTCTTTGGATTCCTATGGCATGCAGTGCGGCAATCTCTTCTGCTTTCACGAAAGCGCCCGCGCGCAAAAACGCGTGAAACACGCCTGCCCAGTCCGGATCGTTTTTGCAGAATTGTAGATGATCAGGAATCATACATCTCTCAATCCACTCATCCAAACCGGCGTAATGGGTAACCTGCGCAGCGCCGTCGGAGATTTCTGAGTCAATTCCTGGAGCGACCGCGAGGCCTTTGTTCATTCTTCTATGGATGAGGACAAAATCATCTGAGCGGCGCCGAGCGGCTACTTGCTTGGGCGAAATGCAGTGTTCAAAACCTATTCGCATTTCTTTATCCGATATCGGAGGATTGTCCCTTGACCAGGGGACCAGCCAATCGATAAACGAGTAGGTGACTCCTGTGCACTGCATCTCGAAATCGTGCCCGTCCTTGTAATCGAACATGGAATAGTACGATATAGCAGACTTAATGCTCTCCGCTGTCGCATTCTGTTTAGCGATCTCTTCGAGGATGCGAACAGAATGGCTGATATTCTGATCGTCAGGTTCCGATATCCCTCCCAATACACTGCCCGGGTCGAGCCGAAGATACTTTCCACGACGATCTGCAAGCGTTTCCACGAGACGGCCTATGATCGTCTCGCAGTCGTATTGCGAGCCGGCAACGCTGTACAACAAGGGTCTTCTTTCGGCGAATGTCCGGATAGCGGAATCCTTTTGAGTAATGAACTTAACTTCTTTCCAGGTTGATTCGCCATAACTTGTATCTACAAGCTTGATTGCCGATGGTAGAAAAAAGAAAAACCAGGAAAATGGAATGTACCAACGGGAGTCGTAGTAGGGCGTTCGGTTTATGACGCAATCCTCCCAATCGGTATCGTACTGATAGCCGGGGTAATTATTGCTGAACAGGTACGCTCGATTTGCCATGTCGCCTCAGGAGATTGGCTGACCCATTTTCATTTCGTTCCTGATGCGCCGAATCCAATATTTAAACAGGGATACCAGATTCCGCGACTAATTCGTATTCTTCTTGCGATCTTCGGTCGGTGTACTCGCGCCGGCTTGCATTGGAAGGTAGCGCAGCCGTCGTTAATATTGTAGCATTCCTGATGAAGCGTCGCTCCGCACTGGGAACATACAACTTTCGCGAGATCTTGTATCTTGTCCTTGCAGTAAGAGCAGACGATTCTGTTCTTTGTTTGTTTGCGCCGCACGCGCAATCTCTCTAGCGCCTTTCCAAAGACGTTCACCACCACTACCAGGCAAGCTATTATTGCCGCCGTAAATATCAGCGCTTCGATGATGCCAAGAACCGGATGTGCGCGAAACATGAATTCCATGAGTCGAAAAAGAAGTCCTCGTTGAGAATGGCCTCCGACCAAGTGGATCCGCCGTTCCAGCAAGTGGTTGCCACCGGCCAACGCTGAGTTTGTGAGAGAAGCCCGCGCGCAATTCTCCAGACTTCCTCCACTTCCGTGCTGAAAATTTCAAACGCGAATGCGCTCTCTCCGGTATCAAGGATCGGCGGGTTAATCGACTGCCCCTTCTCCAACGGCATGCCTTGGAGGAGTTCACGAAATGAATCGATCGAGTCAATCATATAAGAATGATAATCTCTAATTAGGTCCTTATGCGGTCAAAGCTGATGGCCATCTCAAGGATGATACTTCGTCTTGTGGGTTTCAGAAAGCAAGGCCGTTCTGGTCAAAAAGATGGCAGGTTGGTATTTCTGCCTGCTGTTTGGCAAGTGGATTGGATGGACGTCTGAGATTGAAATCAGTGGTACACGGGGCGAATTTTGATGACATCGAAAACTTCGACCTGAGTCGTTTGCTCAGAGATGAAGTCTCCATTGCAGAGCACAATGTCCCTCGACTGATATTGATCTTCAATGTGCCCGGGCTTCTTGTCCGAGCCCCAACTGACCAGCGTATAGTGAGACGGTGAGGAGATCAGCCAGAGTTCATTGTGCCAGCCGTCGACTGTCGGGATTTGCTTTATTTGCTTTCCTTCCAGGATTTCGCGCGCCTTTTGAATTCCAATCATTGTGGGGTACACCCCGGATTCACGCTTATAAGCTTCCAGTGTTTCTCCCACTGCCCTCATGTCCGCCATGGTTCGGCCTCGGTGACTCACGCCACAGATAGGAGTGTGTGCGATAAGAAATACGAGGAGCGACACACCGAGGCAAACGCCTATGTCGCCGCCGGATGAAGTTCCATCTGATATTGTGAATTCACGAATCCGTCCCCAGGCAAGTGTGATGAAGACTAACACTTCGATAGGAAAAAAGAGAAGGCCAATGATTGCATAGTCAAGAGTGTTGCCATATCGGATGGGAAAGATCACGCTAAGTAAGCTGATAAAATACGAGATAACAAGTGATCCAGCGGGAAGTTTCCAGCCGGCTTGAAACAAGAAACGCCAGAGGTGGCTAGGGCCGTCATCGTTCCGCCGTAGATCAAGTCGATGTAGCAAACAAACGGCAAACAGCAACGTGAAAGAATTTACCGCTGCGCCAAGCCCAACAAAAGAGACAAACCATCCGGTAACTGATGAAGCAGCGGTGATCAGTGCAAGAGGAGCCAGACGCCAGAGAGAATAGTCGCATCGACCCACGCAGCCAAACACGCTGCATCCTTGATGTATCCGCCAGCAGTCGAGATGATGAGCAGTCCCGCATTTCGAGCAGTCGAGCCGCTTTCCTGATCCGATTTCGCACCTGCAATAGGGGCAACATGGACCGAACATCGGGATCCTCTGCCGTACTCGATCCAAATCTTGTGCCAGTGTTTGAGGAAGCGCTACTCCTCACAAGGAAGGCAGATGCCGCATTGTGCTCACCACTATTTGTCACTCCTGAACGTCAAAATCTGGAACGTCAATCGAATCGGACCGTTCATTAGTAGAGGCTGACTGCACTGCAGGCATTGCCCAGTTATCATAACCAGATCCGCTTTCGGCCCGGTCAGTCTGAGATGGCATCTTTCACAAATTAAGCCAAGTCTAGAGCAAGTAAAGGATCTACTGTGTGTTCGGTTCAACCAGACAATAGCCCCATTTTAGTTGAGTCAACACAATGTCGTCATAGTTTCGCGTCAACGGGGAACTCCCGTCCCCTTTCAAGCGTTCGATACGCAGGATCTTGTCTGTGATCGTGTACTTCAACCCGTAGTAACGCGACAAAATATCCAGGGCTTCATCCCACGGCATCTCGGTAAGCTTCATTCCGACGTCGCCTTTGATCGTGGGATCAACCACAGCCTTAAGGCCGGCTACATCCCCGATAAAACGGAGCAGATCGTAGAGGTCGATATTCATGAAGTCAAAGCTGAATGATTCGCCGGTATACGTTTTCTTCGGCAATCCGTTCAGATATTTGGCCTTTTCCGCTGGAGCGATCCATGTGACGTCGCCGTATTTGGCAACACCCAGCCCGCAATCGGCAAGGATACAACTCAGTACATCGGTCCAAGGCTGCTTGTGAGGTCCTATGATCACCTCACCCTGCAAACGAAAACGATCGACCACTATGTTGTTTCCCGATATGTCTGCCCAAAATCTAATGAGATCGATGAGCGGCATCGTTGTGGAGGGAGGTTCAAACTTCTGCTCCTCCAGACGTAAGAGTGCGGCAAGATCATTAGGTTCCGGAAAGCTTGAATCGAGCTGCCCGTTCGCGCCCCAACTGATCAAACGATAAGATTGGGAAGGCGACTGCGTGGAATAGCTCAACTTGTTTCCCCAACCATCGATTGGTGACAGTGGCTCCATAAAACTTGATTGGGCCTCATTCAATGGTTGATCGATGATGCCGGTTGTGTTCAACGGGAAATGGCCACGGTAACGGAAGTAGCTTGAATACGCTCTTTGAATCTTCATCATCCGGTAGACCGTAATATCAAGCGTGTTTCCGGCTTCCAGAGAGGAAAAACAGAGGAGACCTAGGATTGCAAGAATAAGACGCAAGCACCGCATAGCAGTATGATACGGCTTTCATAGTATCAATGCGAACGAGAGCAAATTGGCAGATTGTATGCGCTTTGTGCAGACCTCTATACGTAATCAGGCGAACAAGTTGTGAACAAAATAGGCACTCGTAGCACTCGTAGCACTTCCATCGGTTGATTTTTCTATGAGATGCGGTATAGTTCGTGTGACTGTCGGGATAGCATGTCTCAGATCTTTCATCACAGCACGAATACGATCTCGAAATTCTCGATTTTTGGCTTCATCTTTATTATTGGCGGCCTGACGTGGGTCGGCGCCGGGATCAATCGTTCTTCATATATCACGCAGGCTAATGTCACCCGCGAGCAGCCCATCCAGTTCAGTCACGCGCATCATGTTGGAGGAATTGGAATTGATTGTCGTTATTGCCACACTTCGGTTGAATCATCGGCCTTTGCCGGAATTCCACCAACCAAAACCTGCATGAATTGTCACTCACAGTTGTGGGTAGACAGCCCGTATCTGGAGCCGGTCCGCGCCAGTTTTCGCACAGGAAACTCTTTGCAATGGACCCGCGTTAACGATCTTCCTGATTTTGTGTATTTCAATCACAGCATTCATGTGAACAAAGGGATTGGCTGCGACACCTGTCACGGTGAAGTTGATCAGATGCCGTTAATGTGGCAACACGCCTCATTGCAGATGGAATGGTGTCTGGATTGCCACAGGCAGCCTGAAAAATACCTACGTCCAAAGGAAGAAGTGTTCAACATGAAATACGTTCCTCCGGCCGATCAACCGGCGCTTGGCCGCGATTTGATTCACAGGTACAACATTCCGAATACCCGGAGACTGACTGACTGTTCAACGTGCCACAGATAATCACAGATAAATGAGCAACAGCAATCGATACGACATAGATGCAATCCGGAAGCGGCTCGCGGACAAACAGGGCCCGCAATTCTGGCGAAGTCTGGATGAAGTAGCCGATACTCCGGAATTTCAGGAATTCTTGCATCGTGAATTTCCCGAAAACGCGTCCGAATGGTCAAACGGTGTGAGCCGGCGCAATTTCCTGAAAATCATGGGAGCTTCTCTGGCCATGGCCGGACTTACGGCATGTACCCGGCAACCCGATGAAAAGATCATACCGTATGTGCGACAGCCTGAAGAGATTGTACCGGGAAAACCGCTGTATTTTGCCACAGCTTTTCCGGCAACCGGAGCAGGGTTGCTCGTAGAGAGTCATATGGGACGCCCCACGAAAGTGGAAGGAAATCCGGAGCATCCTGCAAGCCTTGGAGCGACAGATGTTTTTGCTCAGGCCTCGATACTCACTATGTACGATCCGGATCGATCCCAAGCCGTGATCAAGGCGGGCAATATCAGCTCCTGGAGCTCGTTTCTGCAGACGCTGAACCTGAAAATAGGAATCGAGAAACAACGCCCCAATCCCGGTTCCGGCTTGCGGATTTTGACTGAAACTGTGACGTCGCCGACTCTGGGCCGCCAGATCGATTCCCTGCTTGCCTCTCTCCCCGGCGCGAAGTGGCATCAGTACGAACCGCTTTCAGGAGACAACACCCGTGAAGGATCGCGCCTTGCGTTTGGTGAAGTCGTCAATACGTATTACCGGTTTGATCAGGCAAACGTCATTGTATCGCTCGATGCAGATTTCCTGAATTGCGGACCGGGCCATTTGCGCTACGTCAGGGACTTCACAGCAAAACGACGCGTGCGCGGCGGCCAGGGCACGATGAATCGACTTTATTGCTACGAAAGCAATCCTTCTAATACAGGCGCAGTAGCCGATCACAGATGGAGGCACAAGCCCAATGAGGTGATCAAGGTTGCGCTGGAGCT
>Ga0247727_10018261_pt1 | contig 11047 bp, 10 predicted proteins | sample WisWelCaveWW1625_FD_202498 | JGI IMG/M metagenome (GOLD analysis project Ga0247727, IMG submission 202498) | Biofilm microbial communities from Wishing Well Cave, Virginia, United States - WW16-25 | ecosystem: Environmental > Aquatic > Deep subsurface > Groundwater > Cave microbial mat | place...
AACGAGCGCGCGGTGACTTTCGCTTCGCTGCGCTCCGGCGCCTACACATTCGAAGTGAGCGCGATTACCGCGGACGGCGTCGAGAGCGCCGCGCCGGCCTCTTGGCGTTTTGAAATTTTGCCGCCGTTCTGGCAGCGCTGGTGGTTCATCGCTTTTTGCATGGCGATACTCGGCAGCGTTTTCTACGCGATTCACGTGGTGCGTTTGGATCGTCTGTTGGCGATTGAAAAAATTCGCTCGCGCATCGCCACGGATCTGCACGACGACATCGGCGCGGGTTTGACGCACATCGGTTTGCTATCGCAAGTCGCATTGCAACGCGCCGGCGCGCAACAAAATCGCGTCAGCGCGGCCGGCGCAATTGAAACGAACAAAACACCGGCGCTTGACCACGAGCTGCATCACGCGCTGGAACGCGTCGGCAACATCGCGCGCGAGCTTTCCACGGCGATGAGCGACGTGGTGTGGTCGGTCAATCCGCAGCATGATTCCATGGCCGCATTGCAACGCCGACTGCGAACTTTTGCCCATGAAATCTGCGAGGCCAAAGGCATCGCGCTGAAAGTCGAAGTGTCGGAATCCCTCGCGGCCATAAAGCTGCATCCCGAAATCCGCCGCCACCTGCTGCTCATCGCCAAAGAAGCGCTGCACAACGCGGTGAAATACTCCGGCAGTTCGAGTGTCTCCGTAAAATTTGCGGTGCATGACAAAAAAATTTTGCTGGACGTTGCTGATGCGGGCAAGGGCTTCGCGATCGCGCCCGCGAAGAACGGCAACGGCTTGGCGAACATGCGCCTGCGCGCGGAAAAACTGGGCGGCAAATTCGAGGTTGTTTCTGAATTTGGCAAAGGCACGCGAATAAAAGCACTGGTTCCGTTGAAAATATGAGAATTTGTAATTTAATAAATTTTGTTGTATATTAAAAAAAACTTACGCGACTTGGCTCTTGAATTTCTTTGAAATTTTCAGGTAAAATACCCATGAAAGCAGATTTGCTGAAACGAGTTTTTCGAGCCATTAATGCCGGTTCAGAAAAAGACGTGGCTCTGCTTTTTGCGAGAATAATCGAGGATGAACAAAGAAAAGGACACACCAGCCTCGCGAAGCAACTGCAAACGATTCTTGATCAAAAGCCAAATGGCCACAACGGCAAGGATTTTTCCAGCCTCGCAGGCGAAAGAGAATTGGATAAGCTGCCAACGAGCCGCCGTCATAATGATCCTTTAGTATCCATCATATCCCGTGATTTCCTCCGCCATCACATGGTGTTGGCCGACGAAATCGAAACAAGATTTCAACGCATTGAGAAGGAATATGCGGCGCGAGAACGTCTTGCTCTCTACGGGCTTCAATACAAAAAGAAAATACTTTTATACGGCCCGCCTGGATGTGGCAAAACATTGGGAGCGGAAAGACTGGCGTGGAATACCGGCTTGCCTTTGATCAAGGTGAGATTCGATGCGATGATCTCATCTTATTTTGGAGAATCGGCGGCAAACTTGCGCCGAATTTTTGATTCAATGAAGGATTCGCCGTGCTTGTTGCTGCTCGATGAATGTGATTTCATCGCCAAGTCAAGAAATAACGCTAATGATATCGGCGAAGTTCCGAGGATTGTAAATACGCTATTACAACTCCTTGAAGATTATGATGCATCAGGCTTGTTAGTGGCTGCCACTAACCTGGATAAAATGCTGGATAAAGCTCTTTTTCGGCGTTTCGACGACGTCTTCGAGCTTCCAATTCCAGGGCCAATTCAAATCGAGGAACTTTTGAAAATGACTTTATCGTCATTGACTGTTGACAAAAATATTGAATGGCATCAGCTTGCGAAAAAACTCTTAGGCGCGTCATCGGCTAACGTGGTAAAAGCTGCGCGGGACGCTGCGAAAAGCGCAGTTTTAGCCGGTAAAAAAAGTGTGCAACATGAGGAGCTTGAGTTTGCAATCGCCGAGATTTATAGGAAAGATCAACAAGGAGATTTTTTAGATGCTGCAGAAAGACACGGGGTTCCCTCATCTTCCCCTGCCGTTAAAAATTAGAGATCGTGCCAGGTTGTTTGGAGGTGGAAAAACTCCTGATCAGGAAAAACGCAACAAAGAAAACCGTCAAGTACACGTGCAAAACCTGACCCATTCGGCGAAGGGTATCGTGGAAACTTGGACAGGAAGGCGTTTGAGTCGAGACCGAGAACGTCTGCCAACTCTTCCCCGAGGTGTTCCCGTGTTGTTGCAAGTTGAACCGGATACGGATCTTGAGTTTCTACGCTCTGCCTTCAAATTTGAAGTCGTTTCAGAGCAGGAAGATGGATTCGTCATCGTTTCCAGCGAAGATTTGGATTTGACCGCCTTTCTCCAAAAGGTCGAAGATTTTACCAAGGAAAAATGGGGAACCGGGACCACTGCTAAAATTTACGATCTACATGACGATCCGCACCGTTTAGATATAATATTATCAGACCCGCTTCGGGAAAAATGGCCGACAATCGCAGATGATAAAATATATGTCTTTGATATCGGCGTCGAATGTTTGGGAACGATCAGTTTTTCCGAACTCGAGGATAGAAAAAAAAATGAGACCGCTGAGCAATATCAGGCCAAACGTTTGCGATGGGAAGCTCGGCGGGAAAAAGCCTATCAGGCTTGGGATGAAATCAAGATTAAAAGAGAAGAGGAAATCGAAAGTTTTGTAAGCGCCTATAAAGGCGAAACTCTCGACGTGGTTGATAACGTCAAGTTTGGCCGCGCCGATTTGCCCGACAGCTTTACGGTTCGCATCAAAATGAGCGGCAGAGGAATGAAAGATCTTATTCTGAATCACCCTTATATTTTTGAAGTCGTCGAACCTGATGAATTTGCTTACCATAATCCACCCTCCACAATCTCCAGTACGGAAACACTCGATTTAAAAATTTTGCCTCCGGATGCAACTGCTTCTCGCGTTTGCGTCATCGACAGTGGAATTCAGGAAGAACATAAATTGCTCAAGCCGGCAATAGATTCCGAACTTTCGTGGTGTTTCATTCCTGGAAAATCTCCAACGGAGGTCGCGGATTACGTGAGGGACGGCGGACACGGCACTCGTGTAGCGGGAGCGGTTCTTTATCCCAACGGCATCCCAACGAATGGGAGTTATCAATTGCCTTGCTATATTCAGAATGCCCGCGTTTTAGATGAAGATAATCGTTTAAGAAATGATCTGTTTCCGCCGTTGCTTTTGAATGCGATTTTAAAACGCTTTCGTTCATCCGTTCGTCCAACGCGAATATTCAATCATTCAATTGCGGGCAGCCTTCCTTGCCGAATGCGCCACATGTCGGCATGGGCCGCCGAAATTGATAATCTGTCTTTCGATAATGACATTTTGATTGTACAAAGCGCAGGCAATTTACGAGATTCCTTTACAGGGCCAATACGTTATGGAATTGTTGAACATCTAAAAGCCGGTAGAAATTATCCGGACTATTTGCTAACAAATTCTTCCCGAATACCCAATCCCTCCCAAAGCTTGCAGGCGCTTACGGTTGGGTCGATAGCCTTTGACGCTTTTGAAGGCCCTGATTGGAAATCTTTTGGTGGAAAGGATCAACCATCGGCATTTTCAACGACGGGATTGGGAATTTGGGGAACAATAAAACCGGAGGTCGTCGAGTATGGAGGCGACTTTGCTCATGATACCGGCTCACCTCCAAATTTAATAACTCCACCTGAAGTTTGTCCAGACCTTATCCGGTCGACTTATAATTCTTCAGGCCCAGAACATGCGCGAGACGATATTGGGACATCTTTTTCAGCGCCCAAAATCGCGCATATCGCTTCTGCACTTGAACAACTTTTTCCCGATCAACCGTGCCTGCTCTATCGTGCGCTTATTGCAAATGCCGCACGTTGGCCCGCATGGGCCGAAAATTCTCCAAACAAGTTAAATGCTTTGCAACATATCGGTTTTGGCCTCCCAACTCTTGAGCGCGCCACAACAAACTCACCTTATCGAGCAACGTTAATTTCACGCGGCGAATTGCACATCAAGGCCGGCGAAGCCCACATCTACCGAATAACCGTGCCGGAAGAGATGCGTTCACAAGGCGGAGAATATGATATTCGAATTGACGTAACCTTGTCTTACGCCGCGAAATCGCGCCGGACAAGACGAAATCCTCGCAACTATCTCTCCACTTGGGCCGATTGGAAAAGCAGCAAAATGGGTGAATCCTATGAATCTTTCAAAAATCGCTCACTGAAAGACAAGATCAAAAGCGATGACGGCGAAAGTGAAATGCCCTGGTTACTTCGTGAACGCGATGATTGGGGCGACATCGAAGGCGTTAAACGCAATGTTGGAACTCTCCAAAAAGATTGGTCCGTGTTGAAATCGCATGAATTGCCAATTGATTTTTGCATCGCCGTCGTCGGACATCGTGGATGGGATAAAGACCCGGATGCATTTGCCAAATATTCGTTAGCCGTCAGTTTTGAAGCTGTGAATGAGGATTTGGAAATTTACGAGATGATTCGAGTTATGTTGGAAATTCCGGAAATAGAGACTGAACTTAAAGTGGAAACAGTACTATAATATCACCTCAGAGAAGAAATCCAATGGAATATGAATCTCAACCCATCACCGTCGCCATCGTGGACGACGACGCTAACGTGCGCGACATGATTCAAGCGTTGATCGCCAACGCGCCGGGTTTTAAATTTGTCGGTGCGTATTCCAGTTGCGATGACGTGCTGGAGCGCATGATCGACGACATTCCCGACGTGTTGCTGATGGATATCAACATGCCGGAGCGCTCGGGCATCGAATGCGTCGAAGCGCTGCGGATGGAAATTCCCGATTTGAAAATTCTCATGCTCACCAACTACAGCGACGACGAGCGCATCTTCGATTCATTGCGCGCGGGCGCGGTGGGTTATCTGCTCAAAAATTCTTCCATCGAAAAGCTTTCGGAGCTGATCAAAGAGGCGCATCATGGCGGCGCGCCGATGTCCGGCGAAGTCGCGCAAAAAGTGCTGGCCTATTTTCAAGGCCAAAAGAAAACCGTGAAATACACCGCCGCGCTTTCAGAGCGCGAGCTGGAGGTGTTGCGCGCGCTCACCGACGGCCTGAGCAACAAGGAGATTGCCGCGACGCTATTCATTAGCTTGCCCACCGTTCGTTTTCATCTTAAAAATATTTATGCCAAATTGCACGTCAATTCCCGCACCGAAGCGGTGATCAAAGCCATGCAGGAGAAGCTGGCGTAATTCATGTGGGTTTGCGAAGTCCAACTTGGGCAGTAGGATTCCGCAAAATTTGCAGCCTCGTCGTGCCCAAGTTGGACTTCACGAGTGAGGCATCTTGATTTTGATGATTGGAATTCTTATCTTTTCAATCAACACGAATCGCATTGCCGGAATACCTAAAGAATCGCAAACTTTTCCAAAGTTGTTGCGGAGCTTGGAAAAGAAGACTTGGTCAGTGTTTATCATGAACACTTCAATGAACTTCAAGGCGAAGAGTCAAGACATACTCTTGCCACATACTATTTTGAAATTTCTTCTTACATATCAATGCCTTGCCCTCATTCTCGCTACAACCACAGCCTACTCGCAAGAAACAAAGAGCATTCCGCCCCCTCCCATTGCGTTTGTCGTCAAGCCTGGAATGTCGGAGGAGGGTACGGTGACTTCAGAATGGATAGGGGCCATTCGTCAGCGGCATGATGAAAAAGCGTTATCGGCAATCCTGGCCAGCAAAAAGAGATTGTCGAAAGAAGAAGCGCAATGGGCCGGCCTCATCAAGAGAAAAGTCTCAACCTGGCTGACCATGATCGACTCATTGCAGATTCCTTTTCAGGCCATCACTCCCCCTGACACAGTTGCCATCTTGCTGGGAAATCTGGGAGGCGAAGATGCCTTTGTATATTCTGATGTAACGATTTGCTTTGATCTGAATAAACTTCACAGCCAGTATGGCTCCGCCTCGACAACTGACAACAGTGGCAGAATCGATCGATTTTTTGCCCATGAATTTACCCATTTGCTGCACAAGGCCTGGCGGAAAAAACACGGTCTAGAGCTTGAATCGCCGTTCGAATATGCGCTGTGGGAATGTCTGACTGAAGGGCTGGGAAATTACCGTTCGCTTTCTGACAAATGGATACTAACAGGCGGGAAATTAACCCCGCATGCTCAAGAAGTTCTGCTGCGGCTTCAGCCAATATTTGTCAAGCGCCTCTCTACATTGGAGCATGCCACGGCTGAAGAAGCCGCGCCGTTGCTGGAAGGTCTATCGATAGGCCCCTTTGATCAAAAGTGGGGCGCTTTAACCATCGCACTCTGGTTCGCCCAAGAAGCCAAAGGTGATGACCATAACTTACGACCGTGGGTCGAGGCCGGGCCTGCGGGCGTATTAAGATTAGCGCAAAAATATCTTCCCGAAGATTTAAAATAAAAAACGAACACGGACATTCTGGTTTGTAATGCGCGTCTGGAGTAGAAAGTTTATGCTCCTTTGCAAGCATCCCGTGGCGGATTCATTCAAAAGAATCTATCACGGGATTTTGTTTTCAATCCCGCTCAGAATCCCCTCCTGAAAACTATCCTTTGCGATAGGTGAAACTGCGCAGAAGCCGCGTATATGTTACTTCATGACTCAAATGGCCGCGAGACGCAATGGGAAAACCATCGCAAACGATAGCAGAAATCGCATTGAAAATTCCGTAAATTATGTCAACAAATAACAACGCGCGCGTTGTAGTGATGAACTCAACAAAACAGGAGAAAAACCATGACCGCAGAAATGCAAGCTTTGAAAGCTCGACTTAAAACGGTGTGGATGGCCGGTGATTATGGGCATTTTGCCAAATACCTGGAGCCTAGCGCTTTGGAATTTTTTGCGCGCCTGCCGCTCAAACCGGAAACGCGCATGCTCGACGTGGCCTGCGGCGCGGGACAAATTGCGATTCCCGCGGCGCGCGCCGGCGCGCAGGTGACGGGCATCGACATCGCAACGAATTTGATCGAACAAGCGCGGGCACGGGCGCAAGCGGAGCTGCTGAACATTCGTTTTGATGAAGGCGACGCCGAAATGCTGCCGTATGAAGAGGCTTCGTTTGAATTGGTGACGACGCTCATCGGCGCCATGTTCGCGCCGCGACCGGAGCAGGTTGCCGCCGAGTTGGTGCGCGTATGCCAACCTCATGGCCAAATCGTCATGGGCAACTGGACGCCAGAGGGATTTGTCGGCCAGATGTTTAAGCTGATCGGCAAGCACGTGCCGCCACCGGCGCTCATGCCGACGCCGGTGCAATGGGGCGACGAAGCGATCATTCGTGAGCGGCTGCGCGACGGCGTTGCAGAATTGCGGATGACAAAACGGATTTATCTCTTCGACTATCCTTTTCCGCCGGCAGAGGTGGTGGAATTTTTCCGCGTCTATTATGGCCCGACCAATCACGCCTTTGCAGCATTGCCAGAAGATGGGCAAGTTGCGCTTCGCCGCGATCTGGAAAATTTGTGGACGCAACATAATCTTGCCATCGACGGCACGACGCGAGTTGAATCCGAGTACCTCGAAGTGGTCGCAACCAGGGCGTGAAGCGATAGTAGAAACGACTTTGCAAAAATCGTGCATTGAATCACCATTACAGCATTTTTTATGTTCAATTCAAAGAAAGGAAAATTCTATGAAACGAGTTCTGCTCTTCACGTATGGCGTGATTTGCTATGCGATCTTCTTCGGCACGTTTCTATACGCCGCCGGATTTATCGGCAACATTTTCGTTCCCAAGTCGATTGACTCCGGGGCGACCGGGCCGCTGGGCGTAACGTTGCTCATCAACGCCGCGCTGCTTGGATTGTTCGCCGTTCAACACAGCGTGATGGCGCGGCAGGGATTCAAAAAACTGTTGACGAAAATCATTCCGCCGGCGGCGGAGCGCAGCACGTATGTTCTGCTTTCCAGCGTTTGTCTCATGCTGCTGTTCGCGCAATGGCAGCCGATGGCCGGCGTGATTTGGGACGTGCAAAATCAAACGGGCCGCATTATACTTTACACGCTCTTTGCATTCGGCTGGTTGTTAGTGTTGATCACAACTTTCTTGATCAATCATTTCGATCTCTTCGGCTTGCGGCAAGTGTGGCTTTACTTGCGCGGCAAAGAATACCAACCACTGGGTTTCGTCACGCCGGGGCCGTACAAGCATGTGCGTCATCCACTTTATGTAGGTTTTCTGTTCGCGTTCTGGGCGACGCCGGTGATGACCGTGGCGCATCTGGTATTTGCGATTGCCACGACCGCTTACATCCTGATTGCCATCCGTTTGGAAGAACGGGATTTGCTGGACATTCACAGTGAAGCTTACCAAGCCTATCGCCGTCAAGTGCCGATGCTCATTCCAGCCGGGCGCAAAGAAATGACGCTGCAAGAATTATAAACGATGTGTTCATAAGCCGGACTGGCGTTTGTGTCAACGCCAGTCCGGCGACCACGCTAAAGAGAGAAAAGACTATGAAATTTATCAAAAAGCTTTTTCGATTTTTTGCCGCCGGTGGCAACGACAACAAACGGCGGGAACCGCCGGTGACGCCGGCCAACCATGCCAATGAAAAATCCGGCGAACTTACGCACGAGCAACTCGCCGAGATTTTAAAATGGCTGAGTTTGTATTAACAACTCGAATGCAACGCGTTCGTTAGATGCTAATGCACTCAAACGCAGAATAAAATTCTCAAAGTTTTTGATCAAAAACCCGCGGATTGAAGAACCCCTCAGATAAAGCATTTCATCGGCGGGGTTCTTCAATCCGCGGGGAGCATAAGCTGCCCCGCCGCAGCGGGGCTTCGATTTTCAGTTTAACTGCAAATTCGGTGTAGTTTGTTAAGAATCAACTCTCAAACTTGATGCGAGATTTAAAATGACCGCAATGATATTGGTTGCCAAAAACCCTTCGGCAAAACATCATCTTCAAACAATAAAATGTTATTAACACCAGCACGCCCACACACCTTTAGGAAAGCAGCGCCGCTGAACGGTTTCGATGCAGACGCCGCGTTGCGTTTGATTTTTGCGGGAACCGCCGCGAAAACGGGCAAACAGTTCTTCGCGGCGCTGGTGAAAAATCTCGCGCTGGCCATGAATACGCATGGCGCGTGGGTGACGGAATATTTTCCCGAATCGCGTCGGTTGCGCGCACTCGGGTTTTGGTTCGGCGGAAAATTTATTCCGGGCTATGAGATTAATATTGACGGAACAGTGTGCGAGCTCGTTATCGAGAGCCGCGAGATGGTGCATTTTGCCGACAATATTTTGGAGCTTTATCCGGTTGATTTGGCATTCAGAGAAGCCGGCGTGGTGAGTTACATGGGCGTGCCGCTGTTGGATATGAATGGCAGAGTGCTTGGGCATTTGGCCGTAGTCGATACGAAACCGATGCCGAAAGAGCCGCGTGCTGTCGCGATCTTTCAAATTTTTGCCGCCCGTGCCGCCGCGGAGCTGCAGCGCCTTTATGTTGAAGCGGAGTTGCGCGAGAAAAATGCGCAACTGGAAAAGACGCAAGCTTTGCTCGAAGCCGAGAACAAGCGCAAAACCGATGAACTGGAAAAAGCGCGTCGGCTTCAGCTTGCTTTGTTGCCCAAGAAAATTCCGCAGTCGCCAAATTTTGAAATCGCCGTTTACATGAAAACCGCCACCGAAGTCGGCGGCGATTATTATGATTTTCAAATTGACCAGGAAGGCGCGCTAACGGTCGTGATCGGCGACGCCACGGGACACGGCTTGAATGCCGGCATGATGGTCACCGCCACCAAAAGCATTTTGGCCGCCCTGCGCGACGAGCCGGATTTGGTGAGAATTTTCAAACAGTCGAACGAGGCGTTGAAGCGCGTGAATCTGCACCGGCACTATATGGCGCTGCAGATGATCAAGCTGCAAGGGCGAGCGGCTCGAAATCTGCTCCGCCGGCATGCCGCCGCTGCTGCTTTACCGCGCTGCGGCGAAATCCGTGGAAGATATCCATCTCAAAGCCATGCCGCTGGGCAGTGTGGCGGGTTTTCCTTATCTGAAACGTGAATGCAAAATCGCGCCCGGCGATACAATCATGCTGATGAGCGACGGGTTTTCCGAGCTTTTCAATGCCGCCGGCGAGACTTTTGATGATGAACGGGTAAGGGCGACGTTTGCCGAAATCGCGCCGCAATCACCGCAACAAATCATCGCACACTTTGTGCGCGCGGGAGAAACGTGGGCAAACGGCGAAACGCCACGCGATGACATGACGTTTGTGGTGATAAAAGTGAAATAGATGGCGAGTCGTAATCCCTCAGAAATAACCAGTCACGAGCAACTAACAACCAGCAACACGCAACCGGCTACTCCAACATATCCAACGCCGCTTGAATTTCGCTGGCGGCATGAAAATCACCGGCGTTGCGCGCGACGACGAGGCCAAGTTGGTAAATTCGAATCGCGTCGGCATCGCGCTCAAGATTTTCATAAAGCTGCGCGAATTGATAATAGGTGGGAACGTAAGCGGCGTGTTCGTTCAGTAATTGCTCAAATTGCGCGATCGCCTCATCATGGCGTTGGAGTTTGGTTAATTCCAGCGCCACCAGATAGCGCGTGAAAGCGTCGCGCGGACTTGCTTCCAAGCTCTTCAGCAGAATTTCCAGTCTTGAATTTTCCATAAATAAAAGTTAACAATTTTTTTTGCAAAAATCAACTGACTGCCCGGGCGCTCGCAGCGCCCGGGCAGTTGCTACATTATCAAAGAAAATTAACTTGCATCTTTGCGCCTTCCGCCGTATTGTTTAAAAACTGACAGGAGCATACCAATGCAATACGGAATCGTGAAAAAATGGGATGCCGCCAAAGGCTTCGGTTTTATTTTATGTGATAACGACGACGAGCTGTTCGTCCACAAAAACGATCTCGACGTGACCGTGCCGAACAAACAGTTGAAAGTCGGGCAACGCGTGGGGTTTGACGTGGTGCGCGAGATGAAAGGCGATCGTGCCGTGCGGGTGCGCGTCGGAAAGTAACTCAGGCCGCCTGATAGAAAAAGGGG
>Ga0247727_10018262_pt1 | contig 11047 bp, 10 predicted proteins | sample WisWelCaveWW1625_FD_202498 | JGI IMG/M metagenome (GOLD analysis project Ga0247727, IMG submission 202498) | Biofilm microbial communities from Wishing Well Cave, Virginia, United States - WW16-25 | ecosystem: Environmental > Aquatic > Deep subsurface > Groundwater > Cave microbial mat | place...
GAAATCAGCCACTTACAAGGCTGAACAAGCCGCTTTTGAAGAACTAAAGCAATTGATACATTCTCTGGGTTCTGTGGTTACTGAACACGATCTTTTAAATCACATTTCGAAAGACAAAAACACTCAAAATCATATTCATTTTTATTTAGAACTTAGTGATTATTTCAAAAGACACCGCGAAGATGATCATTTCAAGGTTCGTTGGAGTGTAGACGATGAGATGGCAGAAAAAGTCCATGATTCTTTGAAAAAGCTTTATGTTAGTTTGAATGATGAAGATCTAGTGCACGAGACAGAGATGATCAAAAAATTCTTTGATCATATGAAAGATGTAGCAGACAAATATAAAAATGAAGAAATGGCCAAGAGATGGCTGGCTATGTCTAAAAATATTTCCAAGAATACGCTCGGAGAATGGGGCAAAGCTAGCTCGCCAAATATTCGCACTCGCGGAGTGAAGGATTATGCATTTCTAGTGATGCGAAAACACGGCAGTCCTATGCATTTCAGAGAAGTCGCTGATGCTATTACTAAGACTTTTGGTTGCAAGACACATTATGCTACTTGTCATAATGAACTCATCAAAGATGACAGATTTGTATTAGTAGGTCGTGGACTCTATGCCTTGGCTGAATGGGGTTATAAGACCGGTACAGCAAAAGAAGTAATTCGTGACATTCTAAAACGCGAAGGGCCACTCTCCAAAGAAGATGTGCTAGACAGAGTGATGAAAGAAAGATATTTCAAGAAAAATACTGTACTCGTAAATCTAGTAAATCCAAAATATTTCAAAAAGAACAAGAACGGACTTTACTCTGCACTCTAAGCTGTTTTGTTTTTTGCTCAATTTGTATTAAAATAGAATTATGAGTGAAAAAGGAGCATCAGGAGGTGGTGATTGGTTTGATGTTTTTGTTAATTCCATTTTTGATTTCGTCCAGAAAAACTGGTTGAGGATTTTGTTGGTGTTTTTTATATATCTCGCTTGGAAATTTGGTCGCGAAGGTGAAGTTTTGACTTTAGCTTTGTCTGTCGGTGGGGTGTATATTCTTGCCAAGATTGCTCACGATTTGTGGCTACACTATGTCCGGCAGAATTTTATCGCTGGTATTGATTGGGTACTTCTTGAGATCATTCCTCCCAGAGATGTGGTGCGGTCTCCAAAAGCAATGGAACTTTTTATCACAAATGCGATGTATCACTTTAGCAACAAGGGCGGACTCGAGGAATATTGGCAAGGTGCGGTGTGGTTTTGGTATTCTTTGGAAATAGTATCCATAGATGGACAAGTGCACTTTTATATAAACACACCTACTCGTATTAGAAACTTGATCGAGACTCAGATGTATGCGCAGTTCCCTCAAGCGCAAATTAGAGCTGTCGAGGATTATACTTTGGCAGTGGATGAGATCGCTGGTAAGAGTGGTTGGAATATGTGGGGTTGTGAATGGCGGCTTGAGAAGCCCGATGTTTTTCCTATTCGTACTTATGTGGATTTTGGTTTAGATAAAGATCCAAAAGAGGAATTTAAGGTGGACCCCATCACTCCGGTCATCGAGCTTTTTGGTTCTATTGGCAAGGGTGAGCAGTTGTGGCTTCAGATAGTTATAACTCCTTCAAAGCAAACATATGGATTAGATAAGCATAATTGGATACAAGAAGGAGAAGAACAAATAAAAAAACTACTATTTCCGTTTACTCGTTTGAATAAATCAGAAAATCCAAATAATCCTTTGGTAACTGAAATTCGTAATCCAGCTTATATTGATCCTACGCTTAAAGCTGCCACAAACAAACTCCTAAAGCTCGGTTTTGATACAGGTATTCGTTCTTGTTATTTAGGCAAGGGTGTTGCCTTTAATGCAAACAAAAGACGAGAACTCCGTCTGATTTTCCGTCAATATGCGGCACCATACATAAATGAATTTAAAAGAATAAATTCTACTCAGGCCGATGCTTTTGCTACAGGATTCCTCACGAGTTTTTTTATGGCTTCAAATAAAACAGTGAATCGTTTGAAGAACAGAATGCTCATAGAGTATAGAGAAAGGGAATTTTTCCATCCTCCGCTTCGACATAGTATAAAATTACCTTGGCCTCTTTCTCCGTATATTTTTCCAAACTATTTTCATCCTCATCCGATAGTTTTAAACACTGAAGAGCTGGCTACCATTTGGCATTTCCCTGGTCAGATACTCAAAGTGCCTACACTCGAGAGAATAGAATCCAAAGAAGCTTCTCCTCCTACCAACTTGCCGACATAAAGATTCTATGGAAAATCTACCCTTGCCTTTGTTTGAGCAAATAAGAACAAAAATATTTCTACACAAGAGATTTGTCGTTTTTGGTGTTTGTTTTTTGTTTATTCTTTTTTTATATTTTTTATTATTTTCCGCACCTAAAGATTTTAAAGCGCAGACTACTATAAACATAAAAGAAGGAGCAAGCCTCAGGTCTATTTCCTCTGATATGGAGAGAGATGAAATCATCAGATCGCGAGTGTTGTTCGAGACTTTTGTGATATTGCTCGGGGATGAAAAAAAAATCGAGGCTGGAGATTATTTTTTTGAAAAAAAGCTATCTGTTTTTGAAGTGGCAAGACGCGTATCAAAAGGCGAAAAAAATCTAGCCCCAGTAAGAGTGACCATACCCGAAGGTTTTACCACTGCAGAAATATCAGAAGCCTTCAGCGCGCGATTGGCTAATTTTGATAAAGAAAATTTTGCTTCATTAACGAAAGACAAAGAAGGATATCTGTTTCCGGACACATATTTTTTCTTGACTACAGATGATGAAGAATCAGTGTTTGCATCTCTGAGTCAGAATTTTGAGGAAAAAATAAAACTATTAGAAATAGAAATTAAAAAATCCGGCAAAACAGAAAGAGAAATAATGATCATGGCTTCATTGGTGGAAGGCGAGGCGAAGGGAGACAAAGATCGGGAATATATTTCAGGTATTTTGTGGAAGAGGTTGAAGATAGGTATGCCACTTCAGGTGGATGTGGCTCCCGATACTTACAAAACAAAAGGATTACCGAAAAATCCTATCAACAATCCTGGACTCAAATCGATAAAAGCAGCTATATATCCAAAAGCCTCTTCTTATCTTTATTATTTACACGATAAAAATGGCAATATACATTATGCTTCAAATTTTGAACAACATAAAATAAATATTCAAAAATATTTGAAATAATTATGAGAAAAAATAACTTTGCTTTTATCGATATAGAAACCACCGGACTCGATGTGCGAATACACGAGATACTTGAGATTGGCTGTGTGATAGCTACACCAGAATTAGAGGTGATAGAAAAATTTGAATTAAAGATAAAACCTGAAAATATAGAAAAGGCTGATCCAGTAGCCTTGAAAATAAATCACTATAAACCCGAAGATTGGGAAGATGCTTTGTCTGCTCCAGAAGCTATGAAAATTCTTGCTTCAAAAGTGAAAGATTGTATTATGGTTGGGCAAAATGTTTCTTTTGATATTAGTTTTATAGAATATAATTTTAATAAAAATGATATAAAAAACCCTATGCATTATCATCGACTCGACACTATGTCCATAGCTTGGGCGAAGCTGCATCGTGCGGAAGATTTGACGCATTTTTCTTTGAGAGAACTTTGCAAAAGATTTGGCATAAAAAATGAAAATTCGCACACAGGCTTAGCAGATGCTTTTGCTACTTATCTCCTTTACAAAAAGTTGATGGAATTGTAAAGTGTTTCTATGGCAAAAGGCATAGTTTTCGTAGGCATTTCAGGTGGAGTGGATAGCGCTGTGTCGGCGGCTTTACTCAAAGATTCTGGTTATGAAGTGGTCGGGGTTTTTATTCGTACTTGGCATCCGGATTTTATAGAATGCAATGAGGAGGAAGAACGGCTGGATGCTATGCGTGTGGCAGCGCATTTAGGTATTCCTTTTCTTTCGTTTGATTTTTCTGATGTGTATAAAAAAGAAGTTGCAGATTATATGATTTCTGAATACAAAACAGGCAGGACTCCAAATCCGGATGTGATGTGTAATAAAGAGATAAAATTTGGCGCGTTTTTGAAAAAAGCTATTTCGATGGGTGCACTTGTCCGTCCTTCGGCGGAGATTTTTGTAGCGACTGGGCATTATGCACGAAACTCCTCCCCCTTGCTAAGGGGGAGGTTGGGAGGGGGTCTTAAAGCAGAAAGAAAATACATCTTATCAAAAAGTCCAGATATTTCTAAAGACCAAAGTTATTTTTTGTGGACGCTAAAACAAGAGCAATTAAAAAAGATATTATTTCCGATCGGACATTTAGAAAAATCCGAAGTGCGCAAACTCGCTAAAAAATTTGGTCTGCCTGTCGCAGAAAAAAAAGATAGTCAGGGAATATGTTTTTTGGGGGCAATAGATTTGAAAGATTTTTTGAAACATTACATAAAAGAGAAAAAAGGGAAAGTTCTAAATGAGAAAGGCGAGGAGATTGGTCATCATAGTGGTGTAGTTTTTCATACTTTAGGTGAAAGACACGGTTTTACTATCACCAAAAAAGGTCCAAATGACGGGGCGTATTATGTGGTGGATAAAGATGTAAAGAAAAATATTTTGTATGTGTCACAGGACCCTCTCCGTCCCTTGGACACCTCCCCCTTGGCAAGGGGGAGGAATGTCGGTGTGGACGAATTTTCCTCCCCCTTAATAAGGGGGAGGTTGGGAGGGGGTCTTAATTTAAAGAAAACAAACTGGATCTCAGAAACACCAAAAGAAAATAAAGATTACACAGCGCAGATTCGCTACCACGGAGAATTTTTACCTTGTAAAATTACTTGTGCAACATCGGATGTTGCGCAAGTAATTTTTGAGAAGTCTGTTTTAGTAGACGCTGGGCAATCGTGTGTACTGTACGATGGTGACATTTGTCTCGGTGGCGGAGTGGTATCGTAGCGCTTTTCTTTTTAAATTAGTTTTGTATAATGTATAATATAAACATATGGAGCAATTTTTTATAGAAAACAGAGAAGTTATTTTTAAATTAGTTATAGCTGTGGTTTTGGGAATGCTCATTGGCGCAGAGAGGCTTCTGGTACACAAAGAAGCTGGTATGAAGACGCATTCACTTGTCGCTCTAGGTTCTGCTGTATTTATAGTTATTTCTGAAATGATCGCTAAACAATATTCTGGTGTTGAAAGTTTTGATCCTAGTCGTATTGCTTCGCAGGTCATTGTAGGTATAGGATTTCTGGGCGCTGGATCGATAATGCTTCAAGGAAACAGACTTTTAGGCCTTACTACTGCTGGCGGATTATGGGTTACTGCGGGTATAGGTATGGCCGCCGGTTTCGGCTTATTCAATCTCGCATTTATCACAACCATATTAGTACTCTTAATTTTTATCTTTATGAACTTTTTTGAAAAACCTATCAGGAAAATTTCCGACGAGAATTTTAACGAAGAAGACCGTAAAGTCTAACACATATGAAATCAAATGAAATCAGAAATAGATATCTAAAATTTTTTGAAAATCGTGGACACAAAATAATACCTTCTGCATCTCTCGTACCTGAAAATGATCCCTCGGTGCTTTTTACTACTGCCGGTATGCATCCGCTCATTTCGTATTTAATGGGACAACCTCACCCTATGGGTAAAAGATTAGTGAACGCGCAAAAGTGTGTTCGCACTGGAGATATAGATGATGTGGGAGACAATAGACATCTGACTTTTTTTGAGATGATGGGCAATTGGTCTCTGGGCGATTATTTCAAAAAAGAAGCGATTAGTTGGAGTTTCGAATTTTTAACTTCCAAAGAAGAGGGTTTAGGCCTAGACCCAAGTCGATTATATGTGAGTATTTTCAAGGGTGAAGGCAATATTCCTAGAGATGAAGAATCTACAAATGTTTGGATAGAAATATTTAAAAAAAATAATTTATCACACAAGGTTTCTGTGGATGATGGCAATGTTTTGAAAGAAGATGATAGGATTTTTCCACTCGGAGTAGATGACAATTTTTGGATAGCAGGGCCGACGGGTCCTTGTGGAGGCGACACAGAAATGTTTTATGATACCCGTCCCGAGGAAGGGCCACTCAAAGGTTCATTTAAAGAAAATGTTGATTCTTTTAGAATCATCGAAGTTTGGAATGATGTATTTATGGAGTTCGAAAAACACGCTGATGGATCGGTGACATATCTGCCAAATAAAAATGTGGATACTGGTATGGGTCTCGAACGCACTACTGCTGTTATGCAAGGTAAGACAAATGTTTTCGACACAGACCTGTTTTCAGGAATTTTAAAAAAGATCGAAGAACTTTCAAATCTTAAATATGGAGATAAATCTGATGATGAATGTTTAAAATTGGGTGATGAATGTTGGGTGGATACTAGAAAACAAATGCGTATTGTGGCTGATCATATCAGAAGCGCTGTGTTTATGACTTCAGATGGTGTAGTGCCGGCAAACAACGAACGAGGTTATGTGTTGCGCAGGATTTTGCGCCGTGCTATTCGTTATTCTGATCTTTTAAAGATACCAAAGGATTCATTGTCAGAAATCGCCGAAATCGTGATCGAAGAATACAAAGACGCGTACACAGAATTAGATACAAATAAAAATCTGATAAAAAATGAAATAGAAAAGGAAGAAAATAAATTTAGAGAAACACTTGCGCACGGTTTGAAAGAATTTGAAAGAGGTGTGGATCCTTTTATTTTGTTTACTACTTATGGTTTTCCGCTTGAGCTGACACAAGAGCTTGCGAAAGAAAAAGGAGAAAAAATAGATGTCGAAGATTTCAATAATAAAATGGCAGAACATCAAAAGCTTTCGCAGATCTCTTCGGCGGGGATGTTCAAAGGTGGGCTAGCGAATCACAACGAAAAAACGATCAGATTGCATACTGCGCATCATCTACTTCTCGCGGGACTTCAAAATATAGTGAATAAAAATATAAAACAAAGAGGTAGCAATATTACCGAAGAGCGGCTTCGTATAGATTTTTTATGTGATCACAAACTGACAGATGAAGAAAAGAAAAAAGTGGAGGATTTTGTAAATGAAAAAATAAAAGAAGGTCTGAATGTGATTCGTAAAGAAATGCCTCTATCAGAAGCAGAAAAAGTAGGCGCCGAGATGGAGTTTGGAGCAAAATATCCCGAGGTAGTGTCTGTGTATTTTATAGAAGACAAAAATGGTAATGCAATTTCCAAGGAATTCTGTGGAGGTCCCCATGTGCAAAATACCAGCGAGTTAGGCAATTTCAAAATACAAAAAGAAGAAGCCGTAGCTGCCGGTATCAGACGAATCAAGGCTACACTTTCTTAATTGTTTTTTATTTTGTGATACAATATTTGTATGGGATTTTTCTCTAAATCTAAAAGTTCTGCTAGAGACGAGAAGAAAAGGGTTTTGGTTTTCGATATCGGTTCCTCGTCTGTCGGAGGCGCGCTTTTTGAAGTGCAAAAATCTAGTACACCGAAAATATTGATGACTCTGCGCGAGCCGATAAATTTAGAAGAAGAAATAAACCCAGATAAACTCTTATCTTTGACTACAAAAGCTCTCGAATCCGTGGCGAATAAAATGCACAAAGCCCTAGTGGGCAGGCCAGCAGAGATATTCTGCGCGCTCTCTTCATCTTGGTATGCATCGCAGACGAGAGTCATAAAATTTCAAAAAAATACCCCTTTTATTTTTAATGCAAAACTCGCAGAGAGTTTGATTCAAAAAGAAATTGATATTTTTCAGACAGAAAATATAAAAAATTTTCCTCATTCTGACAACAAAATTCGTCTCGTAGAATGGAAAAATATTAAGACTATTTTGAATGGGTATGTCACCTTGGATCCATTGGGTAAAAAAACAAAATCAGTAGAGATGTCGGTTTTTATTTCTATAGCACAAGAAAGTTTCTTGACACACATAGAAGAAACTATTTACAAATCTTTTCATTTGAAAGAAATAGGATTCATTTCATTTGCTTTGGTTTCTTTCACTATTGTGCGAGATATGCTTTCTAATAGAGAGAATTTTATTCTGATGGACATCACTGGCGAGATCACTGATATTTCTATTGTGAACAAAGGTGTGTTATTCAATTCTGTATCATATCCATTGGGGACGAATTTCTTTATACGCGAAATCAGTATCGCTCTCGGGGTGAGTCTCGATGAAGGGAAATCGATGCTTTCTTTATTCAGAGATGGACATGCGGAAGCCTCTGTCGAAAAAAAGCTTGTTCCTATCATAGACAGGATGAAAAAAGAATGGCTGAATCAATTGAGTAAATCATTGATCGATTTATCCGAAAATCTTTCTGTGCCTAGAGATATATTTGTGACAGTAGATAGTCATCTGCAGAATTTCTTTTCTGATATTATCAAAAATGAACAATTCGGTCAGCATGCATTGTCTTATTCGAAATGGCATATCGTTTTCGTGGATGCCAAAACTCTTTATGGAGCTGTCAGTTTTGAGACAAATATAGATCGTGATCCGTTTCTAGCAGCCGAGGCTATTTATCTTAATCGTTTTGTCTGTTAAAATATAAATATGGCGAGAAATTTACTACAAGATATGGTTAAAAACAAGACCTCGGGTCGGGTGCCTGCGAAGAGTTTGGAAAAAAAGGAAATTCTCGAGAGTTTTTTGAGTGCAAGAGAAAGTCTAAAATATAATAATAAAAATCCAAATAAAATTTCAAAGAAAAGTATATATCTTACGGCGTTGGTTTCTGTTGTTTTTTTGCTTTTTGCTTTGTCTTTTTTATTTTCTTTAGCAAAAATCACCGTAAATCCAAAGATACGCGAAATACCTTTAAATGGTAATTTTTCTGCGGTGAAAGATAGTAGTATCGATGGCCCATCTTTCGAATTAGTAGCTATATCTGGAGAAGAACGAAAATCCATCTTGGGCGGAGACATAAAAGATGTGACGACCAAAGCTCTCGGCACTGTGATCATTTACAATTCTTTCAGTTCTGTTACACAGAATTTAGACATAGATACTCGGCTCGAAGGTTCAAATGGCAAGATATACAAGACTGTCAAAAAAGTCACAGTACCTGGTGTAAAAAAAGATGGCAAACCGGGCAGTGTTGAGGTAGACATATATGCAGCGGAAGCCGGTGAGGAATACAACAATGGGCCTATTGATTTTAAAATATTTGGTTTTAAAGGCACTGCTAAATACGCCAAGTTTTATGCTAGATCAAAAGATAGTATTGTGGGTGGATTCAAAGGTAAATTGCCGGCGTTATCTTTACTCGACAGGACTACTATTGTGAGCGCTTTAGAAGAGACTCTGAGAGAAAAATTGTTAAAACAAGCTGTGAGTCAGACACCCCCTGGTTTTGTCTTGTTTCCGGACGGAGTGTTTTTAGAAGTGTCAGATAAAGATATCTCATTTGTTCCGGAAAAAGACAATTTCATCTCTGTCAGTTTAAAAGGTACATTTCTCGGTTTTATTTTTGATGAAAAAAAATTGACAAAAGAAATAGTAGAGACGGTGGTGGATGATTATAACGGTAGCGAAGTGTATATACCAAATATCAAGAACTTATCTTTCGTCTTAAACGATAAGGAAAATATTTCTTTCGCAGAGGCAAAGAGTATCAAATTCACTCTGACAGGCAAACCCGAAATCATTTGGAAAGTAGATGAAAGTAAATTGGTAAATAATATTTTAGGGAGAAAGAAGAAAGATTTCAACCAAATTCTTTCTCAATTTGTGAGTGTCGATTCTGCAGAGCTTGTACTCCGACCATTTTGGAAAACTCATTTCCCAGAGCAAAGTAAAAATATCGAGATGATAGTGAATTATCCCATATATTAGTATTGACTTGTATTTATATATTTAGTAAGATTTATTCACCTGATGAGTTATCAACAAAATGAGAAAATTTTGACAGTTCGAGGAGTCGTGTCCGAATGTCTTCCTTCTACTCTTTTTCGAGTAAATATTAGAGGTGAGGATGGAAATCAAAAAGAAATATTAGCATATCTTGCAGGTAAAATGCGAATGCACCGTATCAAGGTTCTGATCGGTGATACTGTCGAAGTTGTGCTCGATTCATACGGGGGAAAGGGTAGAATAGTCAAGAGGTTGTAATTTTTTTAATAATAGTGTACAATGGCAATCATAGTTTATATAAAAGATAAATAGAGATGAGTATTGAAAAATAAGGGTATTTTCTCTTGTTTTTCTCTTGTTTTTTATTTTTATGCGAATCAGATCAACAGTAAAAAAGATATGTGACAATTGCAAGATGGTAAAACGCGCTAGACATTTGCGCGTAGTTTGTTCTAATCCTAAGCATAAACAAAAACAATAATTTATGAGAATTCTTGGAATAACAGTACCAGACGAAAAGAGACTCGAGATCGGACTTACATGTCTTTATGGCATAGGAGTTTCTCTTGCTCGCAAGATTTTAAAACAAGTCAATATTGATTTCGGAAAAAAGGCAAAAGATTTGACTCCCGAAGAAGAAAATAAAATTCGTACCATCATCGAAGGTATGAAGATCGAAGGAAATCTAAAACGCGAAGTGGCTGCCAACATAAAAAGATTGAAAGACATAAAGACCTACAGGGGTATCAGACATATGAAAAGATTACCGGTCAGAGGTCAACGAACAAAGACAAATTCAAGGACAGTCCGTGGTAATGTCAGAAATACGATGGCATCAGGTAAGAGAAAAGAAAGTAAGACATAATAAATCTTTATGGCAAAGACCAAAACCACAACACAATCAAAAGAAGAAAAAGTAATCGATGTGAAATCAGAAAGCGCAGAAGCGCAAGTAAAGCCTGTGGCTTCTAAGACGGCAAAAAGAAAGGTAACTTCTGGAATGCTTTATATTGATGCAACATTCAACAACACCAAAGTTCTTTTCGCAGACAGAAATGGAAATTCGTTATTTTGGTCAAGCGCAGGTAGTCTGGGATTCAAAGGAGCAAAAAAGGGTACACCTTTTGCAGCTTCCAAAGTAGGCGATCTTATTGGTGAAAAAGCCTCTGTTCTCGGAGTAAAGGATTCAGGTGTGGTAGTGCGAGGTGTAGGTT
>Ga0247727_10018263_pt1 | contig 11047 bp, 7 predicted proteins | sample WisWelCaveWW1625_FD_202498 | JGI IMG/M metagenome (GOLD analysis project Ga0247727, IMG submission 202498) | Biofilm microbial communities from Wishing Well Cave, Virginia, United States - WW16-25 | ecosystem: Environmental > Aquatic > Deep subsurface > Groundwater > Cave microbial mat | place...
GCTCATGCCCGCTTGGATCAGTGTGATTGACAGGATTGTTGTTGACGTAAGCGTAGCGATTCAGGGTCTGGGGATTGCGCCAGTCTGGTACAATCGGGTCGGGCTGTATCCATTGGTTAAGATAAGATGAGTTATCATAAAACACTGCCTGAAGATGAAGTGCGGCGAATCAACCAGCAGCAAATATCAGAGTGGTTTGGAAAGTTTCTCAATGACAAAACCCCGAAGAAAAAGCAGGTAGACACTCAAAGCTTGGATTACTATGATATTCTGGAGGTCAGCCCAAAAGCAAGTATTGAGGTTATAGAAAGAGCCTATCGGGTTCTTGCAAAGAAATACCATCCCGACACTGCGCCAGAGAATGTGTCTCACTCCGAGGCTGAAGAGAAAATGAAGAAACTCAACGAGGCATACGAGGTTCTTTCAAATCCGATCCTTAGGACTAAGTATGACCACCAACGGCGGCGTTCTTCCTCGCGATTATAGAATTCACCATTGCTTTACCTAAACAGAGTGTTGCTACAACTCTCAGTGCCTACCATAGTGAAATTGCCGTCCGCGTTTGCTTGGTAAATGAGACGTCAAGGCAAGTTAGAAAACGGACGTGGATCCTATAACCCTCGCCACCATCCTCGGCACCGCCGTCCTCGGCTTCCTCTACCTCGTCTTCACCGGCCAGCACTACAACGAATTGGGAAAGGAACGAATTGATTGAAGGGCGAAATTCGCTCTATCCTTGAATTCGTTGTCGTGTTTGTGTCGGCCAGCACAACAACGAATTGGGGAAAGGAACGAATGACTGCGGGCCGAAATTCGTTGTATTCTCAATTCGTTGTAGTATTGTGCCATGCCTCACCTCATCCACCCCGAACTCAGCTACGAAGTGCGCGCCGTGCTGCTGGATGTGTACAACAAACTCGGCCCCATGCTGGAGGAGAAATACTACGAGGGCGCCATTGCCGTCGGCCTGGATAAACGCCACATTCGCTGCGAGACACAAAAGGCTTTTGAGGTGTATTACGAAGGCGAGCGCGTTGGCCTTTATTACACCGATAACTGGGTCGAGAACGGCAAGATCGTCCTCGAAGTCAAAGTTGCGCCGCGTATCGAACCGCTCCACAAGGCTCAAGCAATTTCATATCTGAAGGTCACGAACGCCGATCTGGCAATTGTCGCCAATTACGGCGGCCCTTCCCTCGAAGACGAACGCCTCCCCAATTTTGTGCGTGACAAAAAAACCGATTTTTCGTGGGAGTCTCGAACTGTTCCCGAGGAGTTGCTTTATCCGGAGTTGGTCGGCGCTATTTATCGCGCTTGCCACCGCGTCCATTTCACGTTAGGGCCTGGATTTCTGCATCAAGTTTATCGGCGAGCAACGATGATTGAAATGCGGCGTATGGGTCTGAGCTACGATTATCTGAAGAAACTGCCAGTTGAATATGAAGGTCAAATGTTGGGTCATCAGGAGGTGCGATTGATTCTGGCTGAAGAGAAAGTACTTCTCGCCGTTTTGCCTTGCAGGTTGCCGAAGAGGCAGCAGCCCAACAACTCAAAGCCCGGATGCGCCTGTTAAAGGTCAAACTCGGCTTGCTGGCGAATTTTTATGGCGCAAGGCTGAATATAATCCCTGTGCGAATCGAGTAGAAACACTACAACGAATTTAGAATATATCGAATTTTGCGTTTTCGGCAATTCGTTTCTTTCCAAATTCGTTGTAGTCTCTGCGCCCTACCTCATTCATACCCATAGGAAACAATAAGTGTAATAGAATCCATCCGTGGATCCCATCACCCCCGCCACCCTCATCGGCACCCTCATCGCCGTCCTCGGCTTTCTCTATCTCGTCTTCATCGGCCAGAAGAGCCTGCCCGAAGTTTTACAAGAGCGGCGGGAGAAGCGCAAAGCGGCCACGCCTCTGCCGCCCGACTCTCCAGCGCCGCAACCCGACACAGTGGCGACTCCTCAACAAACACCCTCGCCCGGACCCAAATCGGAGAGAAAGAATTCGCTCATCGGCCAGATGCTGGGCCAATATCACATCGTCCAGCAAATCGGCGTCGGCGGCATGGCGACGGTGTACAAGGCCTATCAAGCCAGCATGGATCGCTACGTGGCAGTCAAGGTCCTGCCGCACAACCTGGCGCAGATCACGCAATTTATCGAACGCTTCGAGCGCGAAGCCAAAGCCATCGCCAAACTCGAACACCCCCACATTCTGCCCGCCTACGATTTCGGCGAAGAAGAGGGCATCACCTTCATCGCCGTGCGTTACATGGACGGCGGCACGCTCAAGGATCGAATGGCCGGGGGCATGTTGCCGCTGGACGAAGTGAGCCGCATCTTCAATCAAATCGGCGGCGCACTGGACTACGCTCACCGCATGGGCGTGATCCATCGCGACCTCAAACCCAGCAACGTCCTCCTCAACTCGCAGGGCGATGTCTTTCTGGCCGACTTCGGCCTGGCCCGCATCCTCAGCCTCTCCCAGCAGACGACCGGCTCCAGTGTGATCGGCACTCCGGCCTACATGTCGCCGGAGCAGGGGCAGGGCCTCAAAGCCGATCATCGCTCGGACATTTATTCGCTGGGCGTGATGCTGTACGAAATGGTGACGGGGCACGTGCCTTACGAAGCCGAGACGCCCATGGGCGTGGTGCTCAAACACATCCGCGATCCACTCCCCTCACCGCGCACCTTCTTCCCCGACCTGTCCGAGTCGGTCGAGGGTGTGATCCTCAAAGCGATGGCGAAGGAACCGGACGATCGTTACCAAAGCGCCGCCGAGATGGTGGAGGCGTTGACCGCCGCCATGGATCCATTGGCGACCCCCCAATTGGGATCAGGGGAAGCCCCCGACTCGGTCCCACCTCGGTCGCCCGAGTCCGCCCCAAACATCGTCATCCGCACTCCCAGTAGTGAACTGCCCTCTTTCATCGCCGGGCCGCCGATCATTCATCCGGCTCGCTTCTTCGGGCGCGAACGGGAACTCAAACGCCTCTCGAATCTCTTGAAGCAACTGCCCCTACAAAACGCCGCCCTCATCGGCCCGCGCCGCAGTGGCAAAACGTCGCTTCTCCACTACTTGAAAAACATCGGCGCTGTCGGGCCGGACGGACTGCGTCCCGGCCAACGCGCGAGCTGGATTCCAGAGCCAGGCCGCTACCGCTGGCTGTTCGTTGACTTTCAAAACGCGCAGTTGGGGACGCGAGACGGCTTGCTCCGTCACCTCCTGGCCGGGCTGGGGTTGACGCCGCCTCAGCCGTGTGACCTCGATCATTTCATTGACGTCGTCAGCCGCAACCTGCGCACCCCCGCCGTCATCTTGTTGGATGAAGTGGGTGTGGCCTTGCAACGCTATCGCGCCGAGTTGGACAACGCTTTCTGGGAGAGCCTGCGCTCGCTGGCGACCAATCAAGTTGACGGTAATCTGGCGTTTGTGCTGGCCTCGCACGAGCCGCCGAGTCAATTGGCTCAATACAGCGACCTCGGCTCGCCCTTCTTCAACATCTTCGGCTATACCGCGACGTTAGGCCCGCTTACCGAAGCCGAAGCCCGCGAACTCATCGCCAGTTCGCCCATCGCTTTTCCCGATGAAGATGCGGCGTGGATTCTGGAGAAGAGCGGGCGCTGGCCCATGTTGTTGCAGATCTTGTGTCGTGAGCGGCTTGTGGCTCTTGAAGACGGCGAAGTTGGCGGCGAATGGCGCGAAGACGCTCTGCGGCAGATGTCGCCGTTTCAACACCTGCTCCAATGACCTCTCAATCTCCAATCTCCAGCCTCCAGCCATCAATCTCTAACTTCTACACTGACGCGTCGACTCAACATCCAAATGTGATTCTTGGCGCACTGCAAGTGCTCTTCTGGCTGTTCTTTCACCCCTCAGCCTGGCGAAACCATGTGGCGCGCATTGATCCGGCATTGCGCCCGGATTTTTGTTTGGCTGAATTGAATGACCGCCAATGGCATAGCCCGGTACTGCGGCGATTACTGCTGGGGTATGGGATCGGCCCATTCCTCATCGCAATGGTGTTGGCGGGCCTGTTGTTATTGTGGGGAGCGCCTCCCCTTGCAACTTTCTTTTGGATCACGTCGGGTCTGCTGTTGGGCATGACGATCAGCCTGACGGTTGCGATCTCGGTGAGTTTTGGAGTCGGCATCGCCTTGAGCATTCTGGTTGGCGTTACCAGCGGCCTCACCCTTATCGGCATCGCTCGCAACAATGCCCTCTTCATCGGGTTGTTGATCATGATCACCGCGGGCGCGGCCGGCAGTGTAGCTGCCAGCATCGCCGATCCACGTCAGGCGCACTCCCTGGCCCGACGAGTCGGCGGCGTATTGGTCGGGTTGGTGATCGGCATTGGTGTGACGGTGATTGCCGCCGGCCTCGGCGTCGCCGTGGTGACGATGGGATTGCGGTTCGGCAATCTGCCACGGAGCCTTGTCAATGGCATCGTCGGATGTATTGCCGGAACCGCTGTGGGTGGTGTCGCCTTTGGCGGACGCCTCAAACGCTGGCAGTGGGGGACTGTCCTCGGCGGGGCCGTTGGCCTGATTTTCAGTCTGCTGTCCGGCGTATATCAAGGCAATGGTTTTGTCATCATCGGCTTGATACTGGCGGCCCTATTTGCGTTGCCCTATTTGCTAGCCGAACAGGTTGGCGGCGGCTGGGCCGGGGCAACAGCGGGCGTGTTGAGTGCGGGCGCCATTGCCTTTCAATTGATCGTCGGCGGGCAGTTTCAACTCCTCATCCTGCCTCTGAGCCTCATCAACCTGTTGATCGTTCTCGGACTGAGCCGGGCATTGCCTGCCGTGCTTTATCCCTTCACCTTCATTTGGAATCTTCTGCTTTTGCGCCTCGACGAGCGCCGTGCGCCCGACCGTCCAAGTTTGTTGCGCCGGAACTCTGCCTTTTGGGACGAGCACCAACGCTTGCCCCTCATTGGATTGGATGAACATCTGGTGTTGACGATGGAGCGCCGACCGGACGAAGGGCAGGCCGCCGTTGATTACCTTTCACCGACTCGCCAACGCTGGGCGGCGCAGGCCGCGCAGATCGAAATGGATGCGCGCGGCCTCGAACGATGCGCCGATGTCAGCGCGATCCGAAACGCACATCGCTCGCTGGCCGCCGGTGAATTGGAAGGCCCGGCCAGCGCCCTACTTCGCAGTTTCAGCCGCCTCAGCCAGGATACCGACGCCGCTCTGCAACAAGAGAGCGCCTACAACCAGCGTCTCGCCCTCAGCGCCGTCGAAGATCGCCTCGACGGACTCCTGCGTGAACTCACCCGGAGCAGTGAGAGGTACGCCGTCCGCTTTCGACCCATCGCCAGCCGCTGGCGCGAGATCGTCGCCGCCTACATTCGCGGACTGGCCGAAGCGGTGGAACAGCGGCAGGAGATCGACTCGCCTTACGTCATCGGCGTGCCCCTCACCGAACAACAGGAAATCTTCGTCGGGCGGGCCGGCATCAGCGCCCGCATCGAACAACTGCTCCTCGACCGCCGTCGCCCGCCTCTATTGCTCTACGGCCAGCGGCGCATGGGCAAAACGTCATTGCTCAACAATTTGGGCCGCCTCTTGCCCAGCACCCTCGTCCCCATGTTTGTGGATTTGCAAGGCCCGGCCTCGCGCGCCAGCGATCACGTCGGCTTCCTCTACAACATGGCCCGGGGCATGATTGACTCGGCGGCCAAACAGCGTAACCTGACTCTGCCGCCGCTTGCCCGCGAAACGCTGGCCGGTGATCCCTTCACTCATTTCGACGAATGGCTCGATGAGGTTGAGAAGACGTTGGGCGATAACACTGCTCTGCTCACACTCGACGAGTTTGAAGTGTTGGAGAGCGCCTTTGCCGAAGGCCGCTTCAGCGAAACAGCGGTGCTGGGTATGTTGCGCCATTTGATCCAGCACCGCCCCAAGTTCAAAGTTCTGCTCGCCGGGTCACACACGCTGGACGAAGTGCAACGCTGGGCCAGCTACTTGATCAACGTTCAAGTCGTGCAGATTGGCTGTCTTGACGAATCAGAGGCACGCCTGCTCATTGAACAACCGGTAAAAGGTTTTGCTTTGCGCTACGAGCCGGAAGCCAGCCAGCGTGCCCTCGCTCTCACCCGCGGCCATCCCTTCCTCACCCAACTGCTATGCGCCGAGATCGTAGCCCTCAAGAATGAGCAAGACCCCTCTGTGCGCCGTCTCGCTACGCTAACCGATGTGGAAGCCGCCGTGCCGGAGGCCCTCACCAGCGGCAGTTTCTTCTTCGCCGACATCGAGCGCAATCAAGTGGACGGGGCGGGGTTGAAATTGTTGAGAATGCTTGCCGGACGAGGGCAGGGGGCGGTGATCGCTCGAGGTGAAGTGCCGGCCTACCCACCTGAATCGTTGGCGGCGCTAGCCCGACGCGATCTGATTGAGTCAACAGATGGCGGCTATCGCTTTCAAGTGGAATTGATCCGCCGCTGGTTTGGACGGTAAAAAAAAGTTCATGTTCACCACCCTCCTCATCGCCAACCGCGGCGAGATCGCCGTCCGCATTATTCGGGCCTGCAAAGAGATGGGCATTCGCGCCGTCGCCGTGTACTCGGAAGCCGACGCCAAAGCTATGCACGTCCGCCTGGCAGATGAAGCCGTCCTCATCGGCCCGCCCGCGCCGCGCGAGTCGTATTTGAAGATTGACCGCATCATTGAAGCCGCGCAGAAATCAAAAGCCGAGGCCATTCATCCCGGCTATGGTTTCCTCTCCGAGAATGCCGATTTTGCCGGGGCAGTGAAGGCGGCGGGTCTCGTGTTCGTCGGCCCGTCCCCGGAGGCGATCCGCAAAATGGGGAGCAAGACGGAGGCGCGGGTCATCATGCAGGCGGCGGGTGTGCCAATTGTGCCTGGTTATCAAGGTGGGGGCGATTCGGGTAGGGGCGATTCGCGAATCGCCCCTACAGATGCAGATTTTGCAAAAGCTGCCAACGACATTGGCTACCCGGTACTAGTGAAGGCGGCGGCGGGCGGCGGCGGTAAAGGGATGCGGGTTGTTCGTTCCTCCGACGAATTGGCCGAGGCCGTGGCGGCGGCCAAACGGGAGGCGGCCAACGCCTTTGGCGACGACAGCGTGTTTCTCGAAAAGTACGTTGAGTCCCCGCGCCACATCGAATTTCAAGTGCTGGCCGACTCTTTTGGAAATACCATTCACTTGTTTGAGCGTGAGTGCTCGATCCAACGCCGCCACCAGAAGATCATCGAAGAGACGCCGTCGCCGTTTTTGGGCGACCCCATGGTAGGGGCCGACCTGCGTGTCGGCCCAGACCTGCATGCCGCCCAGGCTCAGGGCAAACACACCGGGCGGGGCGAACACACCGGGCGGGGCGAACACATAGGTTCGGGCGAACACACAGGTTCGGGCGAACACACAGGTTCGGGCGAACACATAGGTTCGGGCGAACACATAGGTTCGGGCGAACACATAGGTTCGCCCCTACGGGAAAAAATGGGCGCGGCGGCGGTGGCGGCAGCCCGCGCGGTGGGTTACGTTAACGCCGGGACGGTGGAGTTCATTGTTGATCCGCTGGGCGGTTTTTACTTTCTGGAAATGAACACCCGCCTGCAAGTCGAACATCCCATCACCGAAATGGTGACGGGCGTGGATTTGGTGAAGGCGCAGATTCGGATTGCGGCGGGCGAGCGGTTGTGGTTCACCCAAGCCGATCTCTCGCAACGCGGCCATGCTATTGAATGCCGGGTGTATGCCGAAGACCCGGCGAATAATTTTTTTCCGTCCATCGGCAAGATCGAAAGCGCCCTTGAGCCGATCCGACCCGGCCTGCGGGTGGACGCGGGAGTGACCGAGGGCGACGAAGTCACCATCCATTACGACCCCATGATCGCCAAAGTCGTCGCTCACGCCGAGACCCGCGCCGAGGCCATTCGCAAAATGGATGCTGCGCTGACTGACTACAAACTTATTGGCGACCTCACCACCAATATTTCATTTTTGCGTGCCGCCATCACTCACCCGGCCTTTGGGCGCGGCGAGACGACGACGGATTTCATCGAGCAGTATATGAAGGATTGGCAACCGCCGCAACAGCGAGAAGAGATTGGAGATTGGAGATCGGAGATTGACGTGCAGGCCGATCCGTGGGAGCGGGCCGATGGATTCCGGTTGGGGATGGGAGGTAAAGACCTGACAGGTTTTAGCGGCGGGCTTCGCCGCCGGAACCTGTCAGGTCTGGCTCGCGTGAAACAGAAGAGACGGCAAGCCAGTCATGCCAGGGGCAACGAAACGTTGGAAGCAGCAATGCCGGGGTTAGTGCGGGGAGTATTGGTGAAGGAAGGTGACACAGTGGAGCGCGGGCAAGCGTTGGTGTTGTTGGAAGCGATGAAGATGGAAATTCGCGTGGCCGCGCCCCACGAGGGGAAGGTGGTTAAAGTGCTGGTCGCCGCCGGGGAGACGGTGGACCGGGGCCAACGCTTGATCGAACTGGGTCATTGACAACTGCTCCCTGCTTGCTGTACACTCCCGTCACCATAATCGAATAGGGCAGTGAAGGTGCCCTGCACCCCGGATGGTCAGGGCATAATGGCGAAGTCGGTGGTGGTCGCAACGAAAAGTCCGTTGCGATCAGAGTCCGACGCTGTTGCGCAACTGTAAGTTAGTCAAATAGTCGAGTAGTCAAATAGTCGGGTGGTCAAACCCCAGACGAACCAACTACTTGACCGCCAGACCACATGACTAACAAGCCAGGTCGCCCGCCTTCATTGCGTTCACCAGACTCTCGCAGAAAGGAGACGGGAACCATGATCGGCAAGCTGGATTCTTCGTAAACCCCCTCGAGGCAAGAAGGGGTTTTTGTTTTAAGGCGATCACTTCACGACGTATTACGCATCGCGTATTGCGTATAACCAATTACGGAACACGCACCCCGGAATACGACTTTCATGTTTCGCAAACTGCTTTTGCCAATAGTGTTGATACTAGCGCTGGCGTCCAGCGCCTGCAATTCGACTCCGCCGACCCCGGCGCCGACCGTTGCCAGTGGTGGCGCGTCGGCCACCGACGCGGCGACTCAGGAACCCACCGCCGCGCCCGCCATCACGCCCACGCCCTCGATTGTTCTCAGCGATGGCCTCGACCGCCGGGTGGAACTTTACGAACCGGCCCAACGCATCGTCTCCCTCGCGCCCTCCAATACCGAGATTCTGTTTGCCATCGGTGCCGGGTCGCAAATAGTAGGCCGCGACGATTTCTCCGACTACCCGGAAGAAGCCAAGAACGTGCAAAGCATCGGTTCGACCTACGGCGACCTCAACACGGAAGCCATCGTCGCCCTCGAACCCGATCTGGTGCTGGCCGCCGAAATCAACAGCCCGGAGCAGGTCAAAACTCTGGAAGACCTGGGGCTGACCGTCTATTGGCTGGGCAACCCTCAGGATTTCCCCGGCCTCTACGACAATCTCGCCCTCGTCGGCGTGCTCACCGGCCGCGAGGAAGAAACCGCTGCCCTGAACGATACGCTCGTTGCCCGCGTCAATGGCGTGGCCGAAAAACTTTACGGCTCCGGTCAACGGCCCAAAGTGTTTTATGAAGTGGATGGCTCCGACCCGACCAAACCATGGACAACCGGCCCCGGCACCTTTATTGCCACAATGATCGCACTGGCTGGCGGCGACAACGTTGGCTCAGTCCTCGTCGATCAATACGCTCAAATCAGTTCAGAAGAATTGATCCGGCAAAACCCGGAATACATTCTTTTAGGCGACTCAGCTTTTGGCGTGACCCCTGAGTCCATCGGCCAGCGCGCCGGTTGGGATCAGATCGCGGCGGTGAAGAACAAACAGGTTTATGCCTTCGACGACAACCTGGCCAGCCGCCCCGGCCCGCGCCTTGTGGATGGGTTGGAGACGATGGCGAAGATTTTGAATCCGACGATTACATTTCCGTGAGCACCGATGCCCGTCGAGTGACGAGTGAAGGGAAGATAACCTATGCCCCGCCACCCTTCACCCGTCACTTTTCCCCCTACCTCTGGTGCGGCCTTGCCCTCGCCCTGGCGCTGGTGTTCAGCATCGGCCTGGGCGCGGTGTCTATCCCTGCGTCCGAGGTGATTCGGATTCTGCTCTCGCGCCTGCCGTTTCTTCAACTTACACGCAATTGGGTCGAGACCTCTGAGACGATCCTGTTCAGCATCCGCCTGCCGCACACCGCTCTCATCGCCCTCACCGGCGCGGCGCTGGCAGGCAGTGGCGCGGCTTATCAAGGCCTTTTCCGCAACCCGCTGGCCGATCCTTATCTGATCGGCATTGCCTCCGGGGCGGGGTTGGGGGCGGTGGTGGCCATGTCCCTGCAGTGGCCAGCGACCCTGTTGGGACTCGTCGCCGTTCCCGCCTCGGCCTTTGTCGGCGCACTGCTCACCGTCGCCATCGTGTACACCCTGGCCCGTGTCGGCCAGACCACGCCCGTCACCACGTTGATCCTCGCCGGGGTCGCTGTCGGCTCGTTCGCTACTGCCCTCACCACCTTCCTCATGTTGCGCGCTGGCGAAGAAGTGCGCCGCGCCATCGCCTGGATGTTGGGCGGCTTCGCCCTGGGTGGGTGGGGGCCGGTGCTGGCGGCGACTCCCTACGTCGTCGTCGGCCTCACCATTCTCGTCGCACTGGCCCGCCCGCTCAACGTTTTGCAATTCGGCGACGATCAGGCGCGGCAGATGGGATTGAACGTCGAACGCCTCAAACTGATTTTGATCGTCGCCGCCTCGCTCGTCGCCGCCGCCGCCGTCGCCTTCTCCGGCATCATCGGCTTTGTGGGACTGGCTGTGCCGCATTTGATTCGATTGCTGTGGGGCCCCGACCACCGGCGGCTCCTACCGCTCTCGATCCTCGGTGGGGCCGCCTCTTTATTGTTGGCCGACATCGCCGCCCGCACCCTCGTCGCGCCGCAGGAACTGCCGGTGGGCATCATCACCGCCATCATCGGCGCGCCGTTCTTTGTGTGGCTGTTGCGGCGGGCCAAGCAACAGGTTTTTTGGTAGACATGCTCAAACTTACTTCCCTCTCCGTCCAC
>Ga0247727_10018264_pt1 | contig 11046 bp, 7 predicted proteins | sample WisWelCaveWW1625_FD_202498 | JGI IMG/M metagenome (GOLD analysis project Ga0247727, IMG submission 202498) | Biofilm microbial communities from Wishing Well Cave, Virginia, United States - WW16-25 | ecosystem: Environmental > Aquatic > Deep subsurface > Groundwater > Cave microbial mat | place...
AGGCGATTGGTGTTGCCGTCGTTCAGGCGTTTGCAATCGTCCGTAGGCAAATTCTGGTTGTTCAAATCATCAATCCGAACCAACAGCGCAACCCCGGAGGAGGAGTTACTTTCGGGAAATCGAAACGGGTCGTTCAGATAAAAATATTCTTTTTTAACCTCCCCAGAGCCTATGGTCACTGGGAAAACATCGTTTTTGTTCACTCCGCCACCGGAAACGGTGACACGAACATTGGTGGTGATGCTCGTGGAATAATTATTGGCAATCCGCACCAATACGATAGTCGGTTTGCCCGAAACCAGTTTTGGGGATTGAAAAAGCACTTGCACCAAGTCCGCTTCGACAATCGCCAAATCATTGTTTGTCACCGGTCGTCCATCCGCCGTTTCCACCTTCATGCGTATCGTGGCCTGCTCGTCCCCGTTGCCGGCGTTTATTTCCACGACACCCTGGGTCGAATATTCATTGGAGCCCAAACGCAGTATCCACGCGCACAAGTCAAATTCCAGGTCGAGGAATTTACTGTCCGGGCTGGGATTGACGTCCACGACATCGTTGTCCCCGGTCAAGCCCGAATCATCTTCAAAAATCTTGATTGTTATTTTTACCGGGCTGGAAGTGACCTGCTTCTCAAAAACATTGTCCCAGTGCGGGAAATCGCTGTCATCTATTTCCGGGAGGTTAAATATCTGACCGTCAATCGTGATTTCACCGAAAATGTCGGCATGGTTGTCATAAAAAGGAACATAATCGTCATCCCCCTCCATATCTGAATTTGGCTCGACCGATAGTATTCGTACCCGCACAATCGAGTTGGGCGGATTGGAAGACGGGAGCGTTGCAGTCGGGCATTGGGCAAAAGCAATGGGGCAATGGCTGATGAATGCCAAGCCAAAGAATATCCAGATGGATATCCTTTTTACAGAAGTCAGATTTGTTTTCATCTTGTTCTCCGATTTTTGGAATGGAATTTTTGATCAAATGCCTACTCTTTAGCCTGGATTATTCAAGAAACTAAACCACGAAGCCACTAAGACACGAAAAAAGTTTTTTTTAAAAGCTCTTGCCGACAAAACAAAATTGAAGGCCGATAAGAAGAGGCATATATTATGAAATCAATCCTTTGTGCCTTCATGTCTTAGTGGTTTATGAATCATTCATTAGAGGAACAGTTGGAATTATCGATCTTAATCATTTTGATTCCTGCTGCGCTGCCAGTAGGGATGGAACTGCTTGTCAGTGTAGCTTCGATGTAGTACGCCTTGAGTTTAAAATCAAAGCGCCAAAGCGGACCGCATTCGCTAACCTCATTGACTTGGTAACCATTGGCAGGGGAGAAGGCGTTGCTGTTGAAGGTCAAGCGGACGTTTTCGACTCCGGTTGCCAAATCAACTTCGATGAGTTTGGCAACTACCTGTGCGTTGATGTCCGCGTCCAAGTAGCGTAACTTCAATTGGCGACCCGAGCAGTCTTTACCTGTTTGAGTTCTACAGGGCTGCGTTGGGCCAAATAATCCATCTACGGGCGTCACGTTGTAACGAATCACCGCTGAATCGGTTTGCGACGGAATAATGGCAGGTTTTTGCGCGACGGGCGCATCATCGGCTGTTTTTGCTGGATTGGTAGAGGGCAAATTTTCCCCCAGCGGATGTCCCATTTGCACGACGCTATGGTCGAAGAAGACTTTGCTGGCATCGGTTTCGTCAACCGTTCCATCGGAGCCAACCGTCGTCCAGATTTTGTTGTCGTCCGGCGTTTGCACTTGTACTTGTGCGCAGTTGAGCGCACAGAATACAAAACAAACGGCGATAGTGAGGTGGCGAAAATTCAGAATGTAGTTGTTCGATAATCTCATGGGTGTTTACTCCTGCGTTGGGTAAGGTTGCGACTTTTGTCCTTTGCAAGGGATTCGTAGTGAGTTCACAATTCTGCGAACGATGAATTCTTTTACTTTTTGGCTGCGGCTTGTCGGCGTTGAGAGTGCCAGCGAATCCAAATTTAGAAGCTGAACGGCCAGCACATTTTGCTTAACTATTTGAGCAGCTAAGTCCGAAGGCGCCCGCTATTTATTCAGACACAAGAAATGCCAAAAATTCTCGAAATTTTTTAATTTTTTTAATAGATGAACTCAAACTATGCGCGTAATATTAAGCGTGTTTGAGTTTTAGGAGGGTGCAAATATCCCCCGGATTAGCATAAAAGTTGGTCATCAGGGCAAGTATATGCGGCGATAACAACAAACTATCGACAAAGGGAAGTAGCACCCTATCAAGCGAGTTTTGTCATCTCATCGAATTAACCCAGCAGGTACTTTATTCAATTGCTCATCTCAATTCTTCACAAGTTTCACCACGCCAACTTTCTCCAACAGTTTCAAATGATCCAGCACGGCTTCCACTGGAACCGGCTCGTAAGCCGCGCTTAAAATATTGCGAATGTCCCACACGCTGCGTTTGTCATCGACCAAATTGAGCGTTTCATAAGCGAGCGTGCCACCATTGGGTAACTCGACCAATCGCGTCAGTTCGCCAGGAGATTCGCCCGGCAAATGATCATCGACATAATCGTAATAATAAACACCGAGATTGCCGATGACATTTGGATTTCGCCTTGGGATAATTTGACTGAATGGTTCAGCGAGCAATTTCGCGGTGGGCGACAAGCCCGGCATCTGCCGCGCTTCGGCTTCGCGCGTCGTGACACCTTTCAAAAAACGCTCAAGCGATTTCCGCAGATTTTGATCATCTCTTGCAAGCGTCGCAATCGAAAGCAGCGCTTCACGCTCGCGCTGTGCGGCTTGCGCGATGAGATTTTGCGCCTCGACAAGCTCGGCGCCCGCGTCAACCTGCGACAAAATAAGTGCGCGGCGCAAGGCATGGCTTTGGCGCATGCCGCCGCGAGTAAAAACTTCGTTTGCCAGAATACCGGCTTCACTCGCGCCGGCGCTGGCGAGAAAATAACCGGAGGCGGCGCCGATTACCGCAACACGGCGCAGCTTGGTCGCGTCCATTTTGTCTGGCGCGTCGTTGTTGGTGTGAATAAAAACATCCGGCCAATCATTCATGTAAATCGTCGGAATGCGAAAACTGCCTTCTTGAAACACGTCGTGATCGCTGCCCATCGTGAAAGCTTGAAAATCCGCGACGAGCATTTCTTTGTTGCCGTCGCGGGAAAAAATCGCCTCGGAAAAATCGCCGTGCATCGCGGCGCGGCGGCTGCCCTCGATCACATATTCGCCGAACACCGCGGCGACGTCATTGACAAAACTCGGCAGCGAGGCCGGCGTTTGCGTGAGATGGAAAATCGCTTTGGTGAGCTGATGACTGCCGCCGACCATGTCCATATGAATCGCGGCGCGCATGCGTTTGACGATCTCCGGATAGCGGCTGAAGTAACACATCGTTCCGGCAATCTCCGGCGGCCAAATAAAACGCATCGTGCGGCGCGGGCGCGGCAGTTTTCCGGCGCGAATCAATTTGACGAGCAACCGCGCGTCTTCCAAAATCGTCGCCGCACCGCTGGCGTTATCATTCGCGCCGGGAGTTTGATGGCAAAGATGGCAGGAATAAACGATCTCGCCGGCGCTCGGATCGGTCCCGGGAATTACGGCGGTCACCACTTCAAAATAACTCGGCTTCATTCGCGCTTTAACTGCCGCGTGTAAACGAATGCTCTCGCCTTTTTGTAAACGGGCTTGATACTCGCGCGCCTGTCGCAGCGAGATCATGAAAGCAAAAGCATTTTGCAAATTATACGGCGAAAGATGGCCCCAGCGCACGTTGTCAACATAATCGCCGCTCCACCCGGTGGTTTGATTTTGTTGGTAACTCAAAATTCCGGCGGCGCCGCGTTTCTCCACCGCTTCGCGATGCACCACGGCCACGCCGCCGCCCGCCAACACGATCTTGCCTTTGATATCTTTTCCAACATAATCCTCCTCCGCTGTTCCGTTACCCACATCGAGTAAATCCGTCGTCACTTCGGCGTCGTTGCTGTAGTCGGCAAGCGCGACGCGCAGCTTCGAATAATCGGCGATAATTTCTTGGCGCGGCGCGATTTCGGTGAGGAGGGCCGACTCCGCTTCCCAGCCATAATAAGAGCGAAACGTGTTGTACGTGGTGACGCCATCGGCGGGAAACGAATCGATCTTCACTTCCTGCAAGCCGTACTCGCGCGCCTTCTTGGCAATGAAACTCGCCGCCTCGTGAAAGCCCGGCGAAGCATGCACGCGATGAAAAAGACTCAACGCAGTGATATTCTCTTTGGCCAACGTGCCCGAGGCTTCCGTGACGATGGCATTCAGATGCGCATCGGGCAATAAACTCGTTTTTTGCGCTAGGCTAAATAGGGGAAATGAAAAGACAAAAATTAACGGAAGAATTAAAATTTTCCACATGTTTCTTCCTCGCGTTATTTTCCAAACTTGCGTATTGACGCCGTTTTAATTAACTTGCAACAGCGAAGACAGAAGATAAACAAATCTTGTTATGAAGTCAAGCCATCGCATGCCATTTCCAAATTCGATACAAACGGTCGCCGAGCTTGCCGAGGTGATGTCGCGGCCCTCCGGCGCCGTCATGGAAAGCCTCGAAAAACTCGACGGTGATTTGATGCTGCTGGGCGCGGGCGGCAAGATGGGCCCGTCGTTGGCAGAATTAGCGAGTCGGGCCGTTAAAGCGGTTGGGGCAAAAAAGAAAATTATCGCCGTGTCTCGTTTCTCAAATCAAATGGAGCGGCAGCGCTTGGATTCCATCGGTATCGAGACGATTGCTTGCAATTTGCTCGACGCCAAAGCGCTGCAGCAATTGCCCGAAGTCGAAAATGTCATTTACCTGGCCGGCATGAAATTCGGCGCGACCGGCAAGGCCGCGGAGACGTGGGCGAGCAATGCGTATTTGCCGGGAATGGCAGCGCAGAAATTTCATCGCAGCCGCATCGTGCTTTTTTCAACCGGAAATGTTTATCCACTGACGCCGACGCAATTGGGCGGAAGCACCGAAACCGATTCCACCAACCCGATCGGCGAATATGCGCAATCGGCGCTGGGGCGGGAGAGAATTTTTGAATACTTCAGCCGCGCGCTGAATATTCCCGGCGTGATCATTCGGCTAAATTATGCCATTGATTTGCGCTACGGCATTTTGCTGGACATCGCGCGAAAGGTGTTTCATCGCCAATCCATCGATTTGGCGATGGGCCAGGTGAATGTGATTTGGCAGGGCGAGGCCAATGCCGTCGTGTTACGATCATTTGAAATCGTGCAAACGCCGCCGGCCATTTTGAATGTCACCGGGCCGGAGACGGTTTCGATTCGTCAGCTTGCGAAAAAATTTGGCGAGATTTTCCAAGTCGAACCGGTGTTTGAAAATGCCGAAGCGGAAACGGCGTTGTTGAGCAACGCGAGCCGCTGCCATCAGCTCTTCGGCTATCCGGCGGTGACGTTGCCGCAAATGATCGAATGGGTGGCGCATTGGGTGAAAATTGCCGGCCTCACGCTCGCGAAGCCGACGCATTATGAAACGCGCGATGGGAAGTTTTGAAAAATAAAAAAGGCCAAGAAAAATCTCTTGGCCTTTGCAATCAAATGAACCAGAAACACAGACGGGCCGTCTGCGCTACGCTATAGGTTACGCCATCGCCGGCAACTGCGCCGGCGGTTGAGGCGGCGGTGGTTCGCCGTGCGTTTCCGCCGCTTTCTTCGGTTTGCGGCTCAAGGCGAGCTTGATCACATCGTCCATCTCTTTCACGAAGAAAAACTGCATCGAGTCCCGCACGTGCTGCGGAATTTCTTCGAGATCTTTTTGATTCTTTTCCGGCAGAATAATTTTGTCGATGCCGGCGCGCTTCGCCGCCAAGGTTTTTTCTTTGACGCCGCCGATCGGCAGCACCAGGCCGCGCAGCGTAATCTCGCCGGTCATCGCGATGTCATTCGCGACGGTGCGATCGGTGAGCAGCGACATCAGCGCCGTGAACATCGTCACGCCCGCGCTCGGCCCGTCTTTCGGAATGGCGCCGGCCGGCACGTGCACGTGCAGATCGATTTTATCGAAAGTCTCTTCGTCGATTTCGTACAGCTTCGCTTTGCTGCGAATATAAGACAGCGCCGCATGCACGGATTCTTTCATCACGTCGCCAAGCGAACCCGTCAGCATCAACCCGCCTTTGCCGCGCATTTTCGTGGCTTCGATGAAAAGAATATCGCCGCCGACGGCCGTCCACGCCAAACCCGTCGCCACGCCGGTGCGGCGCGTGCGCTCTTTCACGTCGGAAAAATATTTGACGACGCCGAGATATTTATGGATATCTTTTTTCGTGACGGTTTTCATCGCCATCTCGGTGGCGCCGTTGCTCTTGGCTTCGACGACCTCGCGGGCAACGCCGCGGCAAACATTGGCGATCTCGCGCTCCAAATTGCGAACGCCGGCCTCGCGCGTATATGAAGAGATGATATGCTCGAGCGCTTCTTTTTCAAACGACAGCAGCTCCGATTTCAAGCCGTGCGCTTCCAATTGCTTCGGCACTAAAAATTTTTCGGCGATGCGGATTTTATCCTCGGCGGTGTAGCCGGGCAGCTCGATCACTTCCATGCGATCTTTCAGCGCCGGATGAATCGGGTCTTCCAAATTCGCGGTGGCGATAAACATCACTTTGGAAAGATCGAACGGCACTTCGAGATAATGATCGCTGAAAGAAAAATTCTGCTCCGGATCCAGCACTTCCAACAGCGCTGACGACGGATCGCCGCGATAATCCGCGCCAACCTTGTCAATTTCATCGAGCATAAAAATCGGATTGTTCGAGCCGGCTTTCTTCAAGCCTTGCACGATACGGCCCGGCAACGCGCCGATGTACGTCCGGCGATGGCCGCGCACTTCCGCCTCGTCGTGCACGCCGCCGAGCGAGATGCGCACGAACTTGCGGCCCAGCGCTTTTGCAATCGAGCGGCCGAGCGAAGTTTTCCCCACTCCCGGCGGGCCGACAAAGCACAAGATCGGGCCTTTCATATCCGCCTTCAATTGGCGCACCGCGAGATATTCGAGAATGCGCTTCTTGACTTTTTCCAAATCATAATGATCATCATCCAAAACTTGCCGCGCGATATTCACGTCGAGATTGTCATCGGTGCCCTTGTTCCACGGCAATTCGAGCAGCCAGTCGATGTACGTGCGCGACACGGTGTATTCCGCGGCCGCCGGCGGAATCTTCGCCAAACGCTCTAATTCCTTTTCCGTGACTTTCTTGGCTTCTTCCGGCAGGTTCGCTTCGGCCAAACGCTTGCGCAGCTCGTTGATCTCACCGCGCTCATCTTCTTCCTCGCCGAGCTCTTTCTTGATCGCCTTCATCTGCTCGCGCAAATAATAATCGCGCTGATTCTTGGAAATCTCGCCCTGCACCTCGCTTTGGATTTTGCTGCCGAGCTCGAGAATTTGCAGCTCTTTGCTCATATTCAGCGTCATTTTTTCCAAACGCTGGTGCACGTCGGTCAGCTCGAGAATTTCCTGCTTGTCGTTCATTTGCAAATTGAGATTCCACGCGATCACGTCTGCGAGGCGACCGGGGCTGTCGGTGTTCATCACCAACATCGCATGCTCCGGCGTCAGATAGGGCGCCAGCTCGACGGCGCGCTGAAATTGCCCGCGCAGATTCATCACCATCGCGTCGACGTCCATGCCCTCGGCTTTTTCTTCAAGATACGGCTGCACCGCGACTTTCACGTACGGCTCGATCTGTACATAATCGAGAATGCGGCCGCGCGCGATGCCTTGCACCATCGCGCTGTGGGTGCCGTCCGGCATTTTAAAAATCTTCATGATCAGCGAGATGGTGCCCCACGTAAACAAGTCGTCGATTTGCGGATCATCGACGCGGCCATCGCGCTGCGCGGTCACGAGAATCAAACGATTGATGCGCATCGCATCTTCGACGAGGCGCACGGATTTTTCACGGCCGATGGAAAGCGGCAAAATTTGTTGGGGAAAAAGCACGGTATTGCGCAGTGGTAAAAGCGGCAGAATTTGCGGGATGCTCAGTTCCATAGTTTCGCCTTCGATATTTTCGAGACTCCTAACGTTTATTGACAATAAATCATTTAAAATTTTATTACAAAGGGCATACCAAAAAAACTTGCTCGAATTCAAACAGATTTAGAGAAAATAGAATCAAAACAGGTGAGCAAATTCCCCCTATCGAAATAATTATGGTGAACCAGATATGTTAAAATGACAAAAGCATTGTCAATCTTTCCCCTTTCACGCTAAAATGTCAACTTGAGATACTTCGGGCATATAAAAACGTGCGACAAAATGATTTGACGACAAAATCATTTTCATTTAATCATTTTGTCGTCGAATTATTTTGTCAAAAAACTTTTATCTTGCATCCAAAAATTTCGCCAAATCTTTTGCCATGCCTTCGAGCATTTTTTGATCATACTCATGAAACGCATTCGACGTGTGGCTGTCGATATCGATTTCGCCGTACATGCAGCGGCCTTGAATCGGCACGACGATTTCGGATTTGGTTTCCATGCTGCACGCGAGATAACGCGGATCAGCGCTGACATCTGGAATAATGATCGTCGCTTCTTCGGCCACAGCCGCCCCGCAGATACCCTGTCCAATCGGAATGCGCATGTGCGGCGTCGGCGCGCCGATGTAGTTATGCACGACCAGTTCATCGCCTTCCACCAAATAAATCCCGGCCCAATTGTATTTCGGAAAATCGCGTTTGAGAATTTTCACGCAGACGCGATACGCCTCATCGACCTTCGTGGTAGCGGCGAGAAATTTCTGCAGCTCATGGCGAGCGAGAAAACCGAGCACCACTTCCAGCCCGCGCCGATAACTTTCCACGCCCAGCCCGGAGATTTGCGCCAAACAAACCTCGCGCAGCACCGAAATCTGCCGAAACGCCTCGCGCCGGTGAATATCGGAGAGATGCACTTCGACCGTGGGTAGATTGACGGCCGAGATCGCGTCGCGTAAAGCATAACTGTAATGCGTCAGCGCACCGGGATTGATCACAACGCCGATGGCCTTCCGGCGATGCTCGTGCAGAAAGTCAATGAGTTGGCCTTCGTGATTCGATTGAAAAAAAATCGGCTCGACCTCGCACTTTTTCGCGAAAGCGGCGATCTGCTCATTCACTTGTGGCAAGGTGAGATCGCCATAAATCTCCGGCTCGCGCTCCCCGAGGAGATTGAGGTTCGGGCCGTGGAGGAAGAGAATAGGTCGCATGCGTGGGGGTGTTAAGATATACTCCGGAAAACTATCACGATCTCGAAAATTTTTTGAAGGCAAAACTATTACCGGCAAAACAATTAAAATAGTTTTGCTCTCAATTGTTTTGCTTTTAATCGCTCGGTTGCAATAGTTGCCGCGCTATACTTGTGCGGATTTCATTTCGCGGACAAGCTTGTTGGCCGTTTCTAATTGTTGTGTGATGTCGTCATGAAAGGGAATTTCAAAATCGCGTAAAATATCTATCATCTCTTCTAAAGAGACCTTTAGAAGCGCGGCGCATTGCCGCATCGTTTTTTGGCCTTTTTGATACAAACTTGCGACGAGGAATTTCTTTTCTCTTTCAACCGCTTTTTGGAGCAAGTATTGGACGGTGGCGTCATGACTGACTAATCCTAGGTCACGGGTCAAAGTTTGGATCTCATCACGTAATTGCGGCGGAAGAGTAATGGTTTCATTCATGGCATAATACCTTGCAAAAGTTCATGATACTCCGGTTTAGATAAAAACTTGCCTTCATACAATTCCTTCCAACGAGTCAGACATTCTTCTTTTGAAAAAAAACCACGTTGATAAAATGTCATAATCAACCCGGCTACTGAAATTGTCGCCAATCCCAGTTTCGATGCCTTTTTGCACAGGAGCTTATCTTCGGAAAGCACTGTCGCGCTACGCTCATGGGCAAGAGAGATAACCTCTGTATCTGTTGTTGAAATTTCTGCAAAACTCAATCGGTTCCGGATTTCAACTTCGTTCGTTACGCCCGAATCAAGCAAATCAAAAATTTCTTTATTCTTACTTTTCTGAAGCTTCAGCTCTACGGTTACGCTTGGCGGCCAAATAAATTTGTTATCGCCATACCTGCATAAATTCAACCAGCCCAGCTTCTGCAAGATAATCAGCGTTGAGGTATCGATGGCAAAAAGCATCACAGCGTCACACCGAGTATAATGATGGCAATGCCGATCGTTGAGCCGACTTGAATCGTTTTAATTTACAAACCTGCCGCGTGAATAGCAACCACTTCTTATTGCAGCAAAATCATCTTACGGCTTTGCACAAAGACTCGCCCCGAGCCTGTCGAAGGGTCGGCAAGCTCAGGGTAAACCTCCAACCGATAAATATAAACCCCGCTGGCGACCACTTGGCCAGCGTGATTGCGCCCGTCCCAAATCGCCGCGTGATAGCCCGCCGCCCGTAGCGCATCATTTATGATGAGCGCCACTTCTTCGCCAAGAAGATTGTATACTTTCAACGTCACCCGCCCCGCTTGCGGCAACCCGTAGCGAATCGTGGTGGCCGGATTAAACGGATTGGGGAAATTTTGCGACAATTCGTAAGTCGTAGGAATCGCCTGCACGTCAGCCAGTTTTTCACTAACGAAATCGCGTTTACCAACCACGAGCTTGAGCGGCTTCGGCTGCTCGGAACCGGCAACCGCGTAGTGATTATTCTCCCGCAGATTCTGCGTAATTTTCAGCGCGTCATCCACCAACCACACTTCCAATTCTTTTGGTACTTCATCAACGCCTTCGAAAGTCAAATTCACTTTGTCGCGGATGTTGGTTTTGACTTCGAATTCCCACGCTTCGCCGTCGGTTGGCTCGGCTCGGGCGTCAATGCAGTAAGTTTTGGCAAGCGCTTGCCAATCGCGATGCGGAAAGTAGACGGAAACGTATTCGCCGATCACTGGAGGCTCGGGTAAATCCATCTCGTCCCGGTTGATGGAAGCCCCTGAAACAATTGCTGCCATATTATCAACATCACGCGCTTCCTGACATTGGGCCTCTATGCCAATAAACCATAT
>Ga0247727_10018265_pt1 | contig 11046 bp, 5 predicted proteins | sample WisWelCaveWW1625_FD_202498 | JGI IMG/M metagenome (GOLD analysis project Ga0247727, IMG submission 202498) | Biofilm microbial communities from Wishing Well Cave, Virginia, United States - WW16-25 | ecosystem: Environmental > Aquatic > Deep subsurface > Groundwater > Cave microbial mat | place...
CGTGGTGTCGTAGCGATCGAGCGACGGCGAATAGGTTCGCACCACTACCGTCTGGCCATCGGCCTTGAATTCCAGCAGCCGCAGGTCTCCTTGACCTCCTTGGAGATTCATCTGATAGTTGGCCAGCATCTGGTGGACGACGCCGCCGCCAAGGGTGTACGAGCTGCGAAAGCCGGTGCCGTCGCCGAGCGCGTGGCCGCTGAATACAAACCGGAAGTTATCGTGCTGCGACACGAGCTTGTCCCACAGCTCCTGCCCGTCGTTGACGGTTTCGGTCGGCGGGGGAATGAAGAATGGCGACCAATGCGGGTTCGCAAATTGGCCGGTGTTCCGATTGGCCCAATCGTAAATCGTCTCGTCGTGATACATGTAGGCATGCGTGACGAGGATGGCCTTGTGGTTCGGATTCGCAGCGACTATTTGGTCGGCCCAATCGACGACCTCGTTGGACGGACCCCACTCCAATTGCAGCACCAACCAGTCCTGGTTGCCGTCGTTGAACGTGTGGTAGGAATTCACAGTCTTGCCCGGCTCGTAGAACCCGCCAATGCTCGGCTGTGTGGCGTAAAAGGAGCCGGGCCCAAAATACGCGGGATCGTTGAAGAGCGTCGTGCGGACGCTCGAAAAGCCACCCGGTCCATCGTCGTGGTTGCCGGCCGAAATGGCGTAGGGGACGTAGCCGTTGAGGTAATCCATCGCCGTCTTGGCCACATTCCATTCCGCCGCGACGTTGTTCTGCGTGACGTCGCCTTCGTGGAGCACATACTTGATGTTGTGCGAGGCCACGTGGTCGCGAATCCACTGCGACTGGTTGAAGTAGTGTTGTGGATAAAATTGGGTGTAATACTGCGTATCGGGCAGGACGGCTAGCGTCCAGGAACCTGGATCGATGGGTAGCGCGTCGGCGGCGGCTGGAGAGACGGAGGCGGTCCAGGCGGACGCAACCAGCATCACGGCGGCCGCGGTTCGACCAACCGCACGCTTAGCGCGACGAGATTTCACGGCGCAGCATCGTTCCGCACCAGCGCATGAATGGCCGCCGGCTGCCAAGGCCGACTGGGAAACCACTCGCTGGCTGCAAGCTGCGTGCGCCGGATTCGATAAGTGTGACATCCTGGAAGTGCGTCGAGGACGCGCCCCTTTGTTGGCATCCCCGCGGACCTTGAGCTTGAGCGCGCAACTCGACCGCGTAGGTGCTCACAGCGTGCGACGCCGAGTCATGCGTAGCGCGACATGAGGCCAATTGCAGCCGCTCAGAAACCGATCGCTCCCCTGCGCGGAGCCTCTGGCGGCACCAGCCAACCGTCTTTTTGCCCTGGCCTTTATTATAGACATTCTGCCGAAAAAAGGCAATTACCCAGTCTCTAGTTCGCCGCACAGCCGGCCAATATTGCTACATCAGTGTCGCTCTCGCGTTTCAACACGCTTGGCGCGACGCGGACAGGCGGGTCCGGATGCGCCCATTAGCGCGCGGCAGGATCGAGTCCCAGGCCGGCCAGCGTTGCCTGTTTTAGACGAGTCCCGTAGCCGCTCACTCGCTGTGGCGCATCGGCCGGCTCGGGCGAAAATCCATTCAGAGTCTGCATCACCGGCCGGGCGCGGTCGTCCAGGTAGTCGAGCGCATTCCAGGCTACGATTCCCAAGTAGGCATTGGCATCCGGCCGCGCGAACCGAACGAGAACTTCGAGTGCCTCCGCAACGTCGGCTTGATCCCCGAAGCGGCCCAGCGCCTCGGCCGCTGTGATTCGAACCATCGGCGAGCGGTCGGCGAGCGCCGCGACAAGATCGTCGTGGGCGAGTCGCATGCCGGCATCCTGATGCGCTAAGATTCCGATCGCCGCCCAATAGCGCACCGCGCTATCGTCATCTTTGAGTAGTTTGGCAACCTTCGGCAGGTCGGCGGGGTCTAATGAGGAGGCCAATTCGGCGGCCGCAAACACGGAGTCGAAATCGTACCGTTGGGGGTCGTGGCCCATTTCGTACGGCGTCGAGTTTTCTGATCGCTCGTGCATCTCCCACTCCGAGAGCAAGCCGATATCCCGGATTCGGCTGGCCCACTCGCGCTGGGCCGTGCGTAGGCGGCTCAGCACCTCTTGGTGCTCAGTTGAATTACAAAGGTTGTGTACTTCATCGGGATCGGTCGCCAGATCGTACAGCTCCTCCGCGGGCTTGGTCTGCCAGAACCTGGCCTGGTCGGCGTTTAGTTTTCCCTTTTGGAAGAGATCGCGCCACACGCGCGTGGTGGATGTTTCGAACATGTACGCGCAATGCTGGCCGGCGGGCCGATGGGGCATGAAATTGCGTACGTACATGTAACGCTTGTCGCGCACGCTACGAACCAGGTCGTAGCGCTCGTCCATGCGGCCGCGAAACCCGTAGCTGAATTCCGGCTCAGCGGTTTCATATTTTCCGGCGAACGCGCCGCCCTGCATCCACTTGGGCGGTTCGATGCCGGCCAGGCTCAATACGGTCGGCGCGAGGTCGATAAAACTCACCAAGCGGTCGGAAGTTCCTCCCGGCTGGTAATTCTTGGGCGCTAAACGCCGCCACCTCGGCGGAAAGTGCACGATCATCGGCACGTGCAGGCCCGAGTTGCAGGCCGACCGCTTGTTACGCGGCATGCCCGAACCATGATCGCTGTAAAAGAAAACGATCGTGTCGTCGGCCAGCCCGGCGTTCTCAAGCTCCTGGAGGTTGGCCGCAATTTCGGCATCCATCATCGTGATGCGGTCGTAGTACTGGGCCCAATCTCTGCGCACCTCGGGCGTATCCGGATGATACGCAGGAACGCGCACGCCGGCCGGGTTGTGAATGCGATCGCGCTCGTCGATCTCGCTACGAATCTGCGACTCGTGCGTGATCGTGTGGTTGAACACGGCGAAGAACGGTTGACCGCTGGCGCAATTCTTCCAATGCGCGGTCGGGCTGGATTCATCCCAGACGCGACCCGGTTTGGCCAGGTTGTAATCCTCTTTGCTGTTGTTGGTCGCGTAGCAGCCGGCATCGCGCAAGAACTGGGGGTACATGCGAAAGCCGGCCGGCAATCGCGTCATCGACCGCATGTGCTCGGCGCCGGTCGAGGGAGGATACAGCCCGGAGATGATGGTCGTTCGAGCCGGCGCGCAAACGGGCGCGTTGGAAATCGCATTGGTGTAGCGCATCCCCTGGGCAGGCAGTGCGTCGAGATTGGGAGTGCGCGCATAGTCGTCGCCATAGCAGCCAAGTTGAGGACCCATGTCCTCGCACGTGATCCACAAGATGTTCGGCAGCTCGGCCGCTTCGATGCCGGACGCCATCAAGGCGAATGCGACGAGCGCATTATTGACTTGGCGCATGAGAATCATCCATTTGCGAAAACCGACGCGTTGCGCTGCTGCGGTCGAAACTATTTGCCGAACCCGCTGTTCCACAAGTGGGCAGTTGATGCGGCCGACGCCCTTCTTATGATAGACGATGTTGCCCACGCCCTCACCTTGAGCTACTGCATCCAGGAGCACTCGAAATGCCGACTTCCCAACGAATGCTTGTCGCCGCCTTCAGCATGTTGATGCCATGTGCAATCGCCGCGGCTGCGGAAAAGCCAAATATTCTCGTGTTCCTGTGCGACGATACGGGTTGGGCGGAGTTCGGTTTCCAAGGCGGGACGGACATTCCCACGCCGCAAATTGATTCGATCGCCAAAAACGGTGTCCGGTTCACGCAGGGCTACGTGGCCGCCACGTACTGCAGCCCGACGCGGGCCGGGCTGATGACCGGCCGGTATCCGACGCGCTTCGGCCATGAATTCAATAGCGTGGCCCGGCAAACCGGCCTGTCGCTTGAGGAAACAACGATGGCGGACCGCTTGCGCTCGATTGGTTACGCAACGTGCGCGATCGGCAAGTGGCATCTGGGCGACAAGCCGCAGTATCGGCCGATGAAGCGTGGCTTCGACGAGTTCTACGGCACGCTCGCCAACACGCCGTTTTTTCATCCAACGCAGTTCGTCGATTCGCGCGAATCCGACGATGTGCAGAAAGTGACCGATCCAGACTTTTACACGACCGACGCCTACGCCGAGCGGGCGGTCGATTGGGTCGGCAAGCAACAGGACCGTCCCTGGTTCCTGTACGTGCCGTTCAACGCGCAGCATGCGCCGCTACAAGCGCCGCAGAAGTATCTGGATCGCTTTGCGAGCATCAAGGATGAAAAACGCCGCACGTTCGCGGCCATGATGTCGGCGATGGACGATGCGGTCGGAAAGATCCTCGACAAAGTTCGCGCGATGGGCCAGGAAGAAAACACGCTGGTATTTTTCTTGGCGGACAACGGCGGTCCGACCGGACAAACGACCTCCCGAAATCATCCGCTGCGGGGCTTCAAATCGACAACCTGGGAGGGTGGCACGCGCGTGCCGTTTTCCGCCCAGTGGAAGGGCCGGCTGCCGGCTGGAAAGACGTACGAGAACCCGATCATCCAGCTCGATATTTTGCCCACGGCGCTGGCCGCGGCGGGCGTCGAGGCCGATCCCGACTGGAAGCTGGACGGCGTTAATCTGTTGCCGTATTTGACGGGCAAAAAATCGGATAGGCCGCACGAAACTTTGTATTGGCGTTTCGGCAAGCAATGGGCGGTTCGGCACGGCGATTGGAAACTGGTCGGCGGGAACGGCGGCAACCTGGCCGGGGAGCTGCACAACCTGGCCGAAGACATTTCTGAAGCCAAGGATTTGGCCGCCGAGAACGGCGACAAGGTTGCCGAGCTCAAGGCGCTCTACGATGCGTGGAACGCCGAGCAAGCGCCCCCCTCCGCCCCCCAGGAACAAAACAAACAGCGGCAGCAACAGCGCCAACGTCGCAATCAGCGACAACGGGCCAAAGCGCGAGCGGCGGCCGGGTGATGTGCAGCTAAGGGTGGCGTCAGCCACCCGCAGGTTCGTCGAGCTGCTGGAGCAGTTCGTCGAAGCGCGTCAAATATTTTGTATGCACGGCCGCAAGGTGTTGCCGGATTTCATCGAGGCGATCGCGATTCTCGCGGGCCAGCTCGACGACATCCGCCTCGTCGCGCAGCCGACCCGCAGCGAGTTTCAATTCGATGAGCGACGGCAATGAGCTGTACTTCAACTTGCCGGAAACGGCGCCCATCGCTTTGGGATGAGGTATCACTGTTGGGGCCGGGCGAGACGCGGTGCCGGGCCGTCCTCCTTCTGGGAGGACGTCTAATTCAATGCCAGTTTCCCGATGGCGAATCTTTGGCCAGCGGCCCTCCGGCTGCGAAACCACTTCGAAGCCGCTCACGGATGCGGCCTGCAAAAAACCGTCGACACTTGCCTTGGGTAGCGCGATGTCGACGTCCTGCGTCACGCGCCCAATGTAGCCGTGCCGCCAAACCGCCCAGACGCCGCTCACAACTGCCTCGCAGTCGCAAGCGCCGAGCACTTGGTCCAGGGCACGAACCACGCGACCATAGCGCCCCGGCAAGTCCTGAGGCTCGAGGATCCGATCCCTCCCGGCCAACAGGGTGTCCGCCAATTCCAAATTCTGATTTAGTGTTTCTGCCGTGAGCTGCATCCAAGAGCGACCTCTGTGGAACTTGTCCTTAAGCAAGTCCAGTTATTAGCGCCCACAGTGCCAATATGCAAAAAGGTAGCCAGAAAAGGGCCAAGGCAATCAACAGTCTATTCGCAACGGGCGCGAGCAGACGCTCCAACCATTGCGGAGTCGCCACCGCCCAGATAAATCCGCATCCGAAGAAGAGCGCCATCGCTAAAAGCATTTCGCCCGTGGCCATAAATGCCAGTCTTTCGATTATGCCCTTTGGTCGGGCCCGAATGAGAAAAGCGTACGCCCCCAACGAGCCAAGAGGCACGAATAGCAGAGACGCGATTCCCAATGCGAGACGCCCATAAAGATCACGAGGGAACAACGGAGTTATGTTAGGGTCCATGTTATCGATGCGGAGATAACGCGCGGTCTATTTATCCAGCCCAGCCTTCCGTCGAGCCCGCGCGCGGACTTCGGGCCAAGGCGATGCAGTCATCCGGCCAGCATCGTATTCGGCTGAACGTCGCTGGGCCTCGTCCATCCAGGCTTCGCACGGCGCTGGCCACTCCTTATGCGGTACCGCGTCCCTGCCAACGCGATTCAAAGGCATTCGGTCTGTCGGCGGTTGATCATCCATTTGGGTGCACTTCAGCAGGCAGATTGGCTTCGATGTCTCTTTGAAACTTCCAGACGGCTTCAAGCAACTCCCGGTCCTCGGCATCCCACAGGCCGCGCCCATGTATATCGCTGCAAATCTCGCCGGCACCCGCCAGCAGTTGACCAACTCGCATTGTGGGCGCAGCGTCCGCTAGGGCGCGGATCGCCTCGAATAATTCTTGTCTCGCGTCAGGCTCGTTCATAACGTGTCTCCTAAGCGTTTGGAGCTCTTGCGGCTCTTGCGATGTCTGCCAATTACGACCACAGGCACTGTCGTTCCAGGCGCCAATTTTGCGATACGCGTCGCGCGAGTCACTCCGTCGTAGATTTCCAATAGGCCATCAGGGTCTTCATAGACAACTATAGATGGCATACCAGCCTTTGACGAACCAAACCGACGTATCTGGCGGTGCAGCTTCCATATATCTGCTCCTGCGGTACGACTTGGAGGCAGTCGCAATTCCGCAGGGTCAACTTCACGAATCTGCTGCTCCATCTATCCAGCATATTCTACGCCAGTATCTTCGTCACCAACCGTGCCGGCTCGACTCCGATCAGCCGCTGGTCGAGGCCCTGGAACTTGAATGCAAAGCGCATCGGGTCGAACCCCAACAAGTGCAGGATCGTGGCATGCAGGTCGTGGACGTGAACACGGTCGCGCGTGGCGTTGAAGCCGAAGTCGTCGCTTTCGCCGAGCGTGACGCCCGGCTTCACGCCGCCGCCGGCCAGCCACATGGTGAAACAATTCGGGTGATGATCGCGGCCATCGTCGCCTTCGCCTTGGACCATGGGCGTGCGGCCAAACTCGCCGCCCCAGATCACGAGCGTGTCGTCCAACATGCCGCGCTGCTTAAGATCTTTCACCAGCGCTGCGCAAGCCTGATCCGTGGTGGCGCAGTTGTCGCGCAGATCGTTCTTCAGATTGCCGTGCTGGTCCCACGCTTCGTGGAAGATTTCGACGAACCGCACGCCGCGCTCCACCAGCCGCCGGGCCAACAGGCACGTCGCGGCGAACGACGGCTTGCCCGGCTCCGCGCCATACATCTTGAGAATGTGCTCCGGCTCCTGGGAAATGTCGATCGTTTCGGGGGCGCTGGACTGCATCCGGTAGGCCATCTCGAAGGAGTTGATCCGCGTGGCGATTTCGGGATCGCCGACGTCGTCGAGATGTAGGCGATTGAGCGCGTTGATCGCGTCGAGCGATTCCCGCTGCAACTGGTTATCCACGCCGCGCGGGTTCGAGAGGTACAGCACGGGGTCGCCGCTGGTGCGCAGCGGCACTCCTTGATATACGGTCGGCAGAAATCCGCTGCCCCAATTCGAATTGCCGCCACTGGGCCCCTTTTTGCCGGTGCTGAACACAACGAAGCCGGGCAGATTCTGTGACTCACTCCCCAGGCCGTAGAGCGTCCAGGCGCCCAGGCTCGGCTTGCCGAATTGCTGCGAGCCGGTGCTCATCAGAATCTGGCCCGGCGCGTGGTTGAATGCGTCGGTCACCATCGACTTGACGATGGCGATGTCGTCCACGACTTCGGCCAGGTGGGGAAGCAGCTCCGAAAGTTCGGCGCCGCACTGGCCATGCCTGGCAAACTTGAATTTTGGCCCCAGCAACTTGGAGCTGGGATTGATGAACGCCGCCCGGTAGCCCTTGATCAGCTCGGCCGGCGGCAGCGTGCCGTCGTACTTGGCAAGCTGCGGTTTGTGATCGAACAATTCGAGGTGGCTGGGCGCGCCCGCCATGAACAGGAAGATGACATTCTTCGCGCGTGGCCACAGCGACGGTTGCCGGGGCGCGAGCGGATCGCCCGCGGCAAACACCTGTTGACCGCCCGCCAATTGGCCGAGCGCGATCGCCCCCAGGCCAACGCCGCACTCTTTTAAGAACCACCGCCTCGCGAGCTGTTGCGGAGGAATGTTTCGGTAGAGATGGTCTTGGCAGTTCATGGTCGTGGTCCGTGGTCAGTTGTCCGTAGTCCGTTGTGTATCAATTCATCCAATACAACGGACAGTTTTCACTCCTTCGTGATCGTCTCATCCAAGCTCAATACAACGCGGGCGAGCGCGGTCCAGGCGGCCAGGTCGGCCGGCGTACCGCCGCCCGGCACTTCCGCTGACAGTTTTTGTTTAGTCTGGTCGTCGTCCGCGAGCAGCAGCCAGGGGTCGGCGCCTTCGCTGCTGAACCGTTTCCGTTGCTGGTCGAGCAGTGACTGTAAAACCGCCAGCTCCTCGCTGCCCGGCTCGCGTGAAAGGCACCGCCGCGCCGCGTACGCCAGCCGTTCGGTATCCGTCGCGCCGCCCTCGGCCAGAACCTTGCGGGCCAATTCTCGCGCGCATTCGACGAACACGGGCTCATTCAGCATGGTCAGCGCTTGCAGCGGCGTATTCGATCGCACGCGGCGAGCGCACGCTACCTCGCCGATCGGCGCGTCAAAATTCTGCAGCGCCGGATACGGCACGGATCGGAAGCGGAATGTGTACAATCCGCGCCGATAGCGGTCCGGGCCGGTATCCACGATCCATTTCTTTGGACCGTAGCTGGCGGGCGGCTTGAACAGAAACTCGGGCGCCGGCGGATGGACGCTCGGTCCGCCAATCTTCGCATTCAACAGCCCGCTGGCCGCGAGGGCAATGTCGCGCACGATTTCGGCGTCGACCCGGTACCGCGGGCCACGAGCCAGCAGGCGATTCGCCGGATCGCGCGCCAGATGCTCGGGCTTGACGGCACTCGCCTGCCGATATGTCGCCGACGAGACGATCAACCGGTGAATGTGCTTGAGGCTCCAGTTGCGATCCATCAGTTCGACAGCCAGCCAATCCAAAAGTTCCGGGTGCGACGGTGGCTCGCCCTGCGTGCCCAAGTCTTCAGAGGTGGCCACCAGACCGCTGCCGAAGTACGCCTGCCAGATGCGGTTGACGATCGATCGCGCGGTGGTGGGCGAGCGGCGATCGGCGAGCCAGTGGGCGAAGTCGAGCCGACTCGGCGGCGAGCTCGTCGCCGGCGCCCCGATCAGCGGATGGAGAAACGCCGGCACGCCGGGCGACACTTCCTCGGCCGGAGCGAGAAAATCACCGCGCTCCAGTCGATGGGTTGGCCGGTTTTCGTCGCGAGCCATGAGTGCAAGCTGAGTCGTGCCGTGCGGATGACTCTGCCATAATGCTTCGATGCGCCGGTTCTCGTCCTGCCACTCGGGGACGGTTGTTCTCCAGTAGCTAAAGACGCAGGCCGTTTGCTCGGCGGTTCGCTGGTCGGCAGGCGACTTGACGATCGCCCGCACGTCGCTGGGCAGCGAGTCGGCAACCACGTTCTTCGCCGCCGTGACGGCGAAGCGGAAGCGGCCCAGGCTGTTGTTCTGGTTGTCATCGCTGTTATTGCCGCCGTGCTCTTGCACGAGCTTGAACGTGAGCCGGACGCCGTCGGCCGCATCCAACGGTTTCTCCAGCGCGAACACGGCCTTGCGCGGCACATTGCTGCGGCCGGGACCGATGTCGATGCCCCAGGCAGTCTTGTTGTTTTCATCGCTGGCCAGTGCGATCGGGCCCGTCACGCGCCGCTCGTCCTTGCCGTCGTCGAAGGCTTTTTCCACCTCGCGCTCCGGCGGATTCACGTCGGAGGTTGCTGTTGCGAACTTCAGACTTGTTCGCTGCTCAGGATGCGCGAGGGGAGCCGACTCCGCCCGGAACTCCGTCAGTGCGCAGGTGCCATAGATCGAGCGCCCCGGCCCGCCGTGGGGCAAACTCGGATCGCAGAGCAGCTCGAGCCGCATCGCCGTGATTCTCGGCAGCTTGATCTCCACCGTAAACTCGGTGGTGAATTGCGTGGGTGCGTAGCCGGCCGCCAGAATTGAGCCGTCGTCCAGCACGTAGTGCTTCTGGCCACCAGACGAGTCATCCGGAGGCCGAACAATCGTCCACTCGGGCTGATCGTTGCGGACGCTTTCTTCCCAATCGGCCATCCGCTGCGGCCAGTCGGGGTGATCCGCGCGCAGGCCTTCTTCGATTTCTCGAATAATGGTCTCTGTCGCCTGCCATTGCTCCTGCTGCTCGCGCGTATAGACAGATACCTGCGCTTCGTGACAGTTATTGAGAAAAGCGAACAACTGGTAGTATTCGGTCTGCGTCAGCGGGTCGTACTTGTGGCTGTGGCACTGCGCGCACTGGATCGTCAGGCCGAGAATGCCCTTGCCGATGGCGTCCATGCGGTCGTACATCGCTTCCATGCGGAATTGCTCGGGGTCGATGCCGCCTTCCTCGTTGATCATCGAGTTCCGCAAGAAACCGGTGGCCACCGTCTTGTCCTGCGTCGGGTCTGGCAGCAGGTCGCCGGCGATCTGTTCGACGATAAACTCGTTGTACGGCATGTCCTGGTGCAGCGCACCGATGACCCAATCGCGGTACATCCAAACAAACCGCGGCTTGTCTTTTTCAAAGCCGTCCGAATCGGCATAGCGGGCCGCATCGAGCCAGATTCGCCCCCAGCGCTCGCCGTAGTGGGGCGAAGCGAGAAGCCGTTCGACCTGCTCGGCGTACGCGCGATCGCCTTCGCCAGCCTGGAACGCAGCGAGCTCGATTAGTGAAGGCGGCAGGCCGACAAGGTCGAGCGACAGCCGCCGCAAGAGCGTGCTTGGCTCGGCAGTAGACGATGGCTCCAGCCCGTCGCGCTCCAGGCGCGCCAGCACGAACGCATCGATCGGATTACGCATCCACGACGGATTGTTGACCTTCGGCACGGGTGGACGCTGCGGCGCGACGAAAGCCCAGTGGGGCTCGTGCGCAGCTCCCTGGGCGATCCAGTTCCGCAGCATCTCTAATTGTTCTGGCGTGAGCGACTTGCCCGAATCGGCCGGCGGCATGCGGGCGTCAGGGTCGT
>Ga0247727_10018266_pt1 | contig 11045 bp, 16 predicted proteins | sample WisWelCaveWW1625_FD_202498 | JGI IMG/M metagenome (GOLD analysis project Ga0247727, IMG submission 202498) | Biofilm microbial communities from Wishing Well Cave, Virginia, United States - WW16-25 | ecosystem: Environmental > Aquatic > Deep subsurface > Groundwater > Cave microbial mat | place...
TCCCAGCGAGGATTACCGTCAATGTTCAGGCATGCGTGTGTCGAGATTCAAGAATTTATAGAAACAATCTCGCGCAATGCGCTCTGTTATTCTCGCAGACAGGGAGGCATGAGCCTATTCCAAACCGGTAGCTGGCTAGGCCTGCGATCAATGTCGTTTAATTTCCCCAAACAGACATTCGCTGTTTCCCAACACCGGCGATCTCCAACTACGAAACGTATTCTTTGCTTTGATCTGTTTGTTGGAAGTTAGTGCGACTTTGACTAACCATAACTTATGCTCTATTATGGTATGAATGAATTCATACCAGGGGTGATCTCATGTCTACTCAGACTGTTAAAGTCGCGATCAGTCTACCTAAAGAAAAATACCAGGCCGTCGAAAAAATGCGCAAGAAAGTCCGCAAAACACGAAGCGCTTTGGTCTCAGAGGCTCTAAGCCTTTGGCTTGAAGAAGCGAGAAAAAAGGAATTGATTAAGCGATATATCGCGGGGTACAAGCAGCACCCAGAATCCACAGAAGATGCGAAACTAGCTACAGCCACTTCAGTTAAAACCCTCGCAGCACAGGAGTGGGAAGAATGATGCGCGGGGAGATCTGGTGGGCTACCTGGCCTTCTCCTGCGGGGAAAAGGCCAGTAGTGCTTGTTTCTAGGAATGAGGCATACAAGATCAGGGATTTGATCACGATAGCTCCAGTGACAAGTCGCATCCGGGGTATACCTACTGAAGTAGAGCTAAATACTAAAGATGGTCTGCCCCGCCGCTGCGTCGTGAATTGCGATAACCTGACCACTATACCCAAGACCTGGTTAACGAAGCGAATTGTCGCACTGAACCCAGCGAAGGTGCAACAGCTAGATATGGGTATTAAATTCGCACTGGATCTCTGATTATAGGGGCCAGCCGAGATATGTGGAAAGTATAGCTCAAATAATCTTCTGATTTGCAAACACTTTCTGGGCTTTTTCGTCACGCACTTTATTGGGGAGCTGCGCACAAAGGTTAGCTGGGCTGGGAAAAGCTGAATCGGTGTGAGGAATTTACCCAACTGCCCCAGCCATCCGCCTTACTTGGCTAACAGTCAACCCGAAGCGTTGAGCAATATCTTGGATAGTCAGCTGGCGCGTTCTGGGCACTTGGTCGTCTCCCGATTCTAGTGAGAGATAAACTCGCTTGGCTTCTTCACGCTGCTTCTGCTTGCGCAAGTAGTGCAAATCATCCTCCAGCCTAGCGACCTTCATCCTGGCCCAGCCCATGCAATTCCATTTGCCCCCGCCGTCGTCAGTGAAGCCAGAATCGTGCTCAATTTGGGTGTGCACTCGCTTGCAAGTTCCACAGATTTGTTTCTCCATAAATTCATTCTCTCGCTGGTTCAACCAGGATTTTAGTGCAGCGATGCGTCGAGTCAGCTGCTGCTGCTGAGATGCTGCTTGTTCAGTCTTCGCTGGCTCGGGTGTTTCGCTCTTCAAGAATTTGGAGAGCAGCCAGGCTACCCAGGAGAAGAGCGCTCGGCCCCTGGTCATGAGCCACCTGAATTTTTCAATTGTTTGCGAGACCCAGCGCAGGAGTTTGAAGCAGGCTTCTTTGCAACGTTCGACGGGAAGGCCTTCGAGCTTGTTCATCAGAATGCCGGTTATCCCGTCGTTAACAGACCTTCTGGAACACTTTTACTAAAACTTACCAAGATGTCTTGCCATCGCATCGGGTGCCAGCATCGGCGGCTACCGATCGCCTCAGATGTCTGTGAACGCAATGGCCGCACGGGCTCGCCCTTAGTTAGCCCAAAGCTTAGCCTCAGTTTACTATGCTGACTTTGAAGGATATATCAGCCAGATATGATTTAAGCCCCAAACAAGCTCGCCGTTATTTGGAATCAGTTTCCCACCTGATTTCTTCCTATTGCCAGCGCGGGCCGCATAATACGACTCTCGTCTCTCAGCAAGCGATTCCAGTATTTGATCGTCTCACAGAACTGTTACGTGATGGACTTAGTTTGCCGGCTGCTTCCCAACAAATAAGCAAAGAGATGAATGGGAACGGGAAAACTGATGCACATCTGACAGTGGACTCATGGCAAACTAATGGACAACCCTATCGTGATGAGTTGTTAGGAGATCTACGTGCTCAGGTTCAAGACCTTCGCCAAGAGCGAGAGCGGCTACTTCGGCTTCTAGAAGAGAGCCAGTTGCAAGTTCGCCAGCTAATGCTGCCCGCACCAAAGCCAGCCTTGAGCCAGCAGTCAATGAGTCGCTGGGTTGCGCTCAGGGTTGCACTGTTGGGGCGATAATACGCTGACAAAATACACTGCCATCATCTAGTGTAACGCTTGAACTTGTACGCATGTAAATATCTAGATATTCTAATGTAGAATATAGAGTGGTGATTTTTATGAAAAGCAAGACAATGAAAACTCTCAGAACCAAGATTCAGAAAAAAGGTAACGGGGCTTTGGTCAATCTTGTTTCAGAAATTTCTCGCTTAAAGAAACAAGCAGGATTCAGCACAAAAGATTTATTAAAGGGCCTTGATGAGCAGCGTAAGCGACTCTACAAAGAGCGCTACCAACGAACCCATCGTTCATAAACTTCGGATATTTTTTGATGCTGATGCGCTAATCGCCGGCTCAGCTCCCCAATCTAAGAAGAGCGCTTCATTCATTCTCCTTCAACTATCCGAACTCACGCTCATCGAAGGTGTATATTCTTCTTATGTACAGGAACAAGCCGAGCGGAATCTCAAGGCAAAAATCCCCGATGCGTTAAAAACGTTTGAAGGAATACTAAGTACAGCGCTGACAAAAGTATCTGACGCGACTCGTCATAATCTCGAAGCGTTTGAAAAACAAGCACACAAGACAGATGTGCCTGTGCTGGCAGCTGCCGTTCTCAGCAAATCCCACTACCTAGTGACTTTCAATGTAAAGCATTTTCCGAAAGCCTCTGAACAAATACGAGTAGTACAACCCGGGCATTTGCTCCGTTTGTTAAGAGAAAATCTAGCGAAGCTACCTTTATAGGCACTACGCAGATAGATGTTATTTTGTATGGTTTTGGCATAAACAAGATTACAGAAAACTACCCGATACCCTTACTTGCACTCGGGTGCCGAGCGCATGAAGTAGTAATGCATTCCCAGAGAGAAGGCGAAATCGAACAAGCCCGAAAACCGGAACTGTTCGCCAAACTCGAAATTGATCTCAAAGTTTGGGAGCAAACTCCACTCCAGCCCTCCCAAGAGCGCCACCCCTGGAATGTAGGGATTACCGCTAAACGGAGAATTCCCAAAGGGCACCTCAGCCCACGCTCCCAGATAAAAATCGAGCGCGCCTCCATCGCCGAGTTTATAGAGCAGCTTTCCTGCCACACAGCCGAAGACTTGCGAGATGGGTGTACCTTCAGGAGAGCGCGCAGACGGGTTCGTCAGCACAAATCCATTGGCTTCAACTCCCAACTGATCGCTCACCCAATAGCGAACGCTGAAAAGACAAGGTCCTTGTAGGCCGAAACCGATCCCATGACCCGATGGGAGATTTTCCGGCTTGTCTTGTGCCAAAGCCGCGAACCCGATAAGGCTTATGGTGAATAACGCGACGACGAGAGTGTAACGATGTACCATACTCCCTCCCCTTTTATGGATCATTCTCAAATTTGGTTTGGAGTTTGATTTAGTGGACATAGCCTTCCATTTCTATTATATTCAAAGATTTTTCACGATGGAAGTCACTTGCGATGGCATCAGTCCGAAGCGCTGTGCAATGTCTTGAAGCGTGAGCTGTCGTATCGGCGTGCATTGCTCATCGGCGTGGCCGCGCAGGCTGCCTCTGTAGGCTCGTTTAGCTTCAGCTCGCTGCCTGGCTACGCGCTGACGGTCACACTCATGGCACTCGCAACTTTCTCGATGCGCTCCCAGCTCCATTGAGTGCGTCTTGCGCAGACCTAACCCGGCTTTGAGCTTGGCGATGAGCCAGCCCACCCAAGAGCAGACACGCCTCAACTTGCCCGCGAACTTCAATAGCCTCACTCGATGATCGGCTAGAAAGCGTAATAGTCGCCCGCACAAATCTTTGCAATTATCGCATGACTGATCTTCGAGCGCGTTCAGGATTAGCCCGGTTATTTTTTCATTGGCGGTCTTGCCTAAGCCTAAATCCCAGAGATTGTAGCGCAGGCATTGAGCGAGCTGATCATAGCCGTACTTGCCCTTAACGAATTTATCCCACCCCCTAAAGCTCAGCGTCCAACGCTTTTGTCGATCCAAAAGCCAAGCCTTTGGATTTTTATCCGAAGCGTTCGCTGTAAAGGCTTTTATTTCTTTTGATTTTATAGAAGCTTCTTTGCACAGTTTCGTTTTAGTTTGCTGCCGCAGATATTCGGTTTTTCCTTTGATTTTGAAAACAGCTCTCCTACCCCGGCCGCCGCCGGCTTCGATGACTTCGATCAGGTGCCATTTCACGAAATACTTTAGCCAATGTTGGATCGTTCTCTTTGGCATCTCAAAGCGCGTTGCATCGAGCACGAAACAACCGTGTGCATCACTCAGCGACCATGCCAGCGAATAGATTCTGCGTGGCGTTGGACATCGTAATTTCAAGAGTATGCTTGGCAATCTGTAAGACAAACAAAATCCCATCTCGTCTTGACAGATGCCTGATCTCTGTGCTACAATGGGAACAATCAGGGGCACCTGTCGGAAGACAAAAACCTCTGGTTCCGGTAGCTGCTAGCTACCGAAAGTCAATATGGAAACGTGATTTCTCTCGGTCTCATCCGAGAGAAATTTATTTATAAGATAGTCTCAGAAATTGCAGTCTCTCACTCCTCTCGTGCTGTATCATATCACTTCAAGCTTCTTTGTACCAAAGCATCGAATGCTTAGGAATTGTTACATCTCCTAAATTTTCGGCCTTGACGCAAATATTATAGTTATCAAACCAGATAATACTACCTACGACGGTTGAGCCGTCGACGAGCTGCCAGTGGATTAACGTCTGATTGCGTTTCCAATTCAAAAGTTGTGCCAGTTCTGGTCTCGGAGTTTTGTTTTCAGCGTCATTATCCAGCTGTTGTTTCTTTGCTGGCTCTGGCATGGCACTCCTAATTCTTACTTGATTTTGACTTCCTTGGCAGGCCTTCGTAGGTTTCTGCGTATTCCAGTTTTCCTGATCTTAACAGTTCATCGACATCGATCTTAAGGACTGCTCTTATTGCTGCCTTAATTCCTCGTATTGTCGGAGCGCTACGGCCGTATTCCCATGATTTTACACCATCAGGCGTGACACCAAGGTGCTCTGCCAACTCCAATTGAGTCAGTCTTTTCGAGCGTCGAGCTTCAGCGATCATTTTCCCCAGTTTCTTTTTGCTGTTATCGGATACGGATCGGTACCTAACCATATTGGTATACATACTAAGTGAGCTTCTATTCAAAAGTCAAGTTTGTACCGCAGCATTGCTCTTGACAAAGTGTACGCGGTCCCTAACCGGCTTCATCTTGGGGAAGCTTGCGGGGAGAAGGGGTCCAGTCTCGATGCGATGCTGTTGGCGAACCCACTTTTATGCAGTAAAGATTACAAAAAAAGGTGTACAAAATGCCGTATTTTCGCCTCTATGACTAATTCGCCAACAACATCTATCTCGGCTGGACCCGGTTATGGGCCACGGTCCGCGACGGTCGCACAGAAGCGGAGCGTCCATTCTAACGGTCACACCATCGCACTGAACACCGGGGCGCCCGTGCCTAAAGCGGATCGACCGTAGTAAATGACGGTCCGAGTGATCGGGCGATCGCTCACAGCGAGATACGACATATTAATTAGTATAGAAGGATGGAAAAGAGAAGAGTGTCAATTGATAGATAGAGAATGTCAATTGATAGGTAGATAAGGAACACTCCGGACCGTGAAAATCTACGGTCTTTTGACGGTCGCTACGGTCGCGAGTCTGGTTAGCGCTGGTCCGACTGTGTTAAATCGATTCGGGTGCAGATCCCAGGCTCCCGGTCAGCCAACGATCGGTCTCCACGGAGAGAGCTTAATGCTCCACTCCCAACTCGACCCATGACCAATTCGCTGAAGGAGGAAGGAATACCTGAAAAACCTGGGTAGGACCGTTGCATTCCCAAGATCCTGGTGTATAATCCAAACATTATGAAATTAATTGAACGAGCATTGACCGAATTGAACAATGCCCTTGGTGCTCAGCTCTCGTTGGCTGAGCTCCAGGGGAGATTGAATATTACCGGACGTCAACTCGCCGCGGTTACTACCACCCTCATGCGCTCCAACCGTGCGATGAAAGTAGACGGATACCTGAAACTGATCGTTATTGCCCCAAAACCTGAACCATCGGCTAGAACCGCTCCCGAGAAAGGCGGAAGTAGCACCGCGTTGCCCATCGTCACCACTGATCAAAACCGACAAAGGACTAGCAGCATCAGCGAGTCCAACACGGGGGAGCTGGGTAACACAGTCGTTGAGAAAGCTCCTCAGGGAATCAATCTGGATTGGGGCAAGCTTTTCACAAGGATCTTGATTGTGGGCGGAGGGGCTCTCCTGCTTTACGGCGGGTGGAGGTGGCTCAACCGTAAGGCTCAGGCAGCTGTCTTTCGCGAGGCTGCTGCTGTGCCCAGCAAGCCTCAGGAAACCGCAGTCAGTGCGACAGAACCCAAGCAAGAGGAGCCACAACCCCTCCAACTTCCGGAGGCGCCCAGCGCCATCGAGTACTACAGCAAGCGATTCTTTGAAGAGCAAAGGAAGTGGTATGGATCGCAAGGAGCTTGAGACGTAAGCGAAGTAGCTCGAGCTTTGCCTGTACTCAAAAGCGATTAATGCGGGGTAATAAACCTACATCAGCGGAGATCTAGCGCGAATTTTATGCCGGTGTCTAGCTGTTGTAGCTTCAAGGAGTTCAATGCCGCAATGCGCTTTTCCAACCAGGCCTTAGGGATGGTGGTCAAGTTATCACCATTCACGATGCAGCGGCCTGGCAGACCATCTTTGGTGGTTAGCGCTACTTGCGTGGGTATACCCCGGATGTGCGTGGTCACCGGAGCGATAGTAATCAGCTCGCGAATTTTGTACGCCTCATTCCTAGAGAGGGTACTCAGTTTCAACGTTCCATTTGGTTGGGCGCTTTTATAATTTTTCGACACGTGCTGTCACCAACGGGCCCATTAAGGGTATCGGGCAGAACGCTGTAAAAATGTACGGTAAGAAGAGTTCCCTTCTCGCGGAGAAGATTTCTGGTTGACGAATCGAGTTTTATTCCCTATATATTCTCTATAAAAAATCATCGGCGCGTGGCGTGGAAAATTTTAGATCTTAGGAAATCTAAAATTTTCCCTATGTCTCAAAACGGATTTATGAGACACTTGAATCATCGAATTGATGAGCATTTCTTGCGCGTGCTACCAATCGCACCCTATTTTTTGTCTCATATTGTAGCTCTTGCTCGTGACTTTGAGACGCTTTCAGTGAGTACTCTCAGCTCGAAAATCAGGGTGAATCCAAACCTTAGCGTACAAAATTACAGAAAACTGCCCGATACTCTTAGATACAATAATATAAGCAGGAAAGAATTATGAAAATTACGCTGATACCCCAAACGCGTCTTGGCAACTGGTCAGTTGTCTTATTGGGTGCCTCCGTTCTATTGTTTCTTTTCTCTCTTCTTTTAGTGGCTTTAGGACAGCAGGGCGGCGACACCTTCTTCAGTAATCTCTTGTTGACAATTCCGATGCTGCTAGCGGGAATCTCTGGAGTAGCTGCTTTTGCCACCGGGTTTATTGGTATGATAAGAGATAAAGAGCGTTCCATTTTTGTTTTTTTCATTACCGTCATTGGATTTATTATTGTGGTATTTGGGCTTGGTGAAATTCTATTTCCGCACTAATAGGCTTTGTCTTACTTCTCAAGCAGAGGGCGAATTAAAGGTATCTTGAAGAATGATGCTGTTGGTGAATTCATTTTAGCAGCCAGAGCCAAAAAAGGGGATAGGCGTGTTTTGGAACAGGGCTTGTCCACCAACCAATTTACAACGCGAGTGAGATTCATCGCACAACCGGTCTGCACATGAGGTTGTGTTGCAAAGATTTCAATGGAATATTTTTCCTCAACTGTAGCAAACGACATCGGGGACATTAGGGGTCCAGCCGAGATAGATGCTGTTGGCGAATTAATCATAGAGGCGAAAATACGGCATTTTGTTCACCTTTTTTTGTACTCTTTACTGCTTAAAATTGGGTTCGCCAACAGCATCTATCTCGGCTGGACCCCAGTTTCACATTAGCCAATGGCCCGTCCATACTCACGCTCGCGGATCCCTCAGGTGTTCGCTTCATCATTGAATGGCCAACGGCGATAAGCACTGAAGTCCAGGTGTTTACTCTGCAGGGTCGCCGCATCTTCTCAAGCGGCACTGTTTCAGGGAATCAAGTGGCTTGGCAATTACGGTCTCCCCGACTTCGAAGTGCCGACGGTGTTTATCTCTATCGAGTCACAACCACGCTCCAAACCGGTTCCACCGTCGCTGTGAAGTTAGGTAAAGTTGTAATCCAAAATGGTAAAATCATCGGCGGTACAACTCGGGCGTCCACCACACAAATGAGATCAGCTAATGGCGCTCGCTCACCGATTCCGCCATCTCATATCGCAGCCTTTTCCGGAAATGCCCCCACACTCATTCCTCAGTCCGCGCAACCAAATACGAAGCTGGATGCGTTACAAGACTGTGGTGTGCCCTGCGTTGAAGCACTTGATAATGCGGGCCCGACCGGTTTTGGTTTCTTTAACTACAATGTTGACGCCAATGGCGATTTGCGGGTTGTAGTTTCCTTGAAGAACGCTGTGCCGAATACAACTTATGAAATCTTTCTCGTCTGCGGTCCGACGCACGCTTCAGCCTGTGGTTTCATCAGTATCGGCTTTTTGACAACCAACGGGCAAGGTAACGGCAACTCAGGAGCAATCGACATACCCCTAGCAACGCTCCAAGCTTTGCCCTTCGGGTCAGGGACGCGCAACGATCATATCGACCTTCTTAAGGGCGTCGGGGACTTAAGCGGCGGACTCTACACTAACTCTGGAGCTACCTCGGTCTCTTACCTCGTCCCATAGAATCATAGTTTTCGAGTAAGGACAGAAAAAAGCGCGCAGCCTCTCGCCTATCCCTCTGCTGGAGAGGCTGCGCTACTTTTGTTTACGTTGAAACGCGTCTTTCGATCATGCCAGAATGCGGTCTCTTGCTCTGTTGCAGAAATTTCAATGGGTTATTAAAATCGCTCTGAATGTTCGCTAAGGAGGAATTAACGATGAGAGGCACGCGATTCATAGCGTTGACGGTACTACTCTTGATCGGCATCGTGTTCGTTCACACTGGCTATGCGCAGGTGGGAGCTCAAGTCTCGGCGTCGGCCAGGCAGATCTGCAGTACCTCCGTGAGCCATGAGTTAGACATCCGATGGAGTGTCTCGGGTACGAGTGCAGCCGTGCAGGTCACAATCGTTATCACCGGACCAGATGGCAAAACGCAGAGCTTCACTGATAACCAAGTCCAAGGTTCTCGGAAAGTGAACGTGAACTATCCCAACGGCGGCACAGCGAACGTGCGGATGACGGCGCGGGCGAGTAATCAAGTAGCAACCGATACAGCCGCTGTCTCGCTCCTCGCTTGTCTTCGTATTCAAGTGTCCTTCACGGCGCAAGCCGTCTGCGGGACAGCTTTCAGTCATCAGGGAGTGATCAACTGGCTCGTGTCGTCCGCACGTGATGCAAACATAGTCATTTCTGTCATAGGACCGGATGGCAAGACTCAAAGCCTCACCGACAATCGGGTCCAAGGGTCCCGGACGGTAAATCTCAATTATCCTGAGGGAGGTGGAGTCACGGTTCGGGTGACTGCGCAGACGAGCACCGGCATCCAAGTGACAGGAACAGCCACGGCGGTATTGACTCCCTGTCCGCGTCTTCAGATCTCGGCGACGCCCAAATCTGTGTGCAACTCGGCCGGTAGTCATGAGCTGGAAATCCGTGTAGCCGTGATGGGGATTCGCCCCGGGTCTCGAGTGATTGTCGTGATCGTCGTCACCGGCCCCGACGGAAAGCAGCAAACCCAAAATCAGCAAGATGTCTCAACGGCTGCGAGATTCTCACTATTCTATCCGTCGGGCGGGATCGTGCAAATACAGATCACAGCTCAGACGGAGAACGGCACCGCGACGAACGCCACCAGAGTTTCGTTGCCGCCGTGTGATCAACCCGGCAAGACAATCTTCATTCCACCGGGATTTGGCCCGGGGCTGACCGTGCCGGAAACCCCAGATTTTGTCATCACCGACATCGAAGTCTCTCAGGGTGTTCAGAATATGGACAATGAGATGCCTTTGGTCGCGCGCCGCTGGACGATCGTGCGCGTATATGTGAAAGACTTGAAAAATATCGGAGCCGGTAACGTCGGCGCGAAGCTGAGCGGCGAACTCGTAGAGTACAGTTACACGGTATCGCAAGGAGGCGGAGGAGGAAGCGCTCAAATATCGTTGGGAACGCTTAATCCTTCCAACAAGAACGGCGGTAAGATCACCGTCCAGCCCGACGGCGGCGAGCGCCGCAATCTGAACGACTCGTTCTGGTTCCGCATTCCTTTCAGTTGGCATGAGGCCGCCAAGAGCCTCATTTCCCAAGGGACAACGTTGTCATCTTTCAAGATCAAATTCACCGCGGAGGTAAACCCCAACGGTCCTGGTTCAATCTCTGAGACCAAGAAGGCCTTTCCGTAGCAACCGTACAGAAAACAACGAACTTCATTTTACACTCTTAGGATAGGCATAATTAGTCAGTTGCGAATGGTAATTTTTTTGATTTCGGCTTTGGAAGCGGAAAATATAGGGGCAGAAAAGGACGATTTTGCCAGGGTCTCGAAAACCACCGTTTTTGAGGCGAATGGCAATTTAAATCTACAGTACGCTATAAAAGCGATAATCTGATCTCAAAACACGTCTTAGATTCAAAGTCTCATTTCTCAATCATAGGGCGAGTTTTGAGAATTTTGCCGC
>Ga0247727_10018267_pt1 | contig 11045 bp, 1 predicted proteins | sample WisWelCaveWW1625_FD_202498 | JGI IMG/M metagenome (GOLD analysis project Ga0247727, IMG submission 202498) | Biofilm microbial communities from Wishing Well Cave, Virginia, United States - WW16-25 | ecosystem: Environmental > Aquatic > Deep subsurface > Groundwater > Cave microbial mat | place...
GGATTTACAAGGCCGGCTACGGACGTTTTAGGCCCAATAATAACGAGCACCACTTGGGCTGCGGGTATTACCGCGGCGGCTGGCACCCGTCTTACCCAGCCCTTACTCTCGCTGCTTTTTAGACAGCGAAACAGCACGTACATAGTACGTGCACTAGGGATTCCCTCGTCGTGGTTTCCCACATTGCGAAGTGTTCGCGGCTGCTGCGCCCCGTAGGACCTGGATTCGTGTCTCAGAATCCATCTCCGGGCAACCACTCTCATGGCCCGTACCCGTCATCGGCTAGTGGGTCCGTTACACCCACTACTACCTGATAGGCCGCAAACTCATCCTTGGGCGGCAAGCCTTTCGCCCGCCGAGCGTTCCAGCATAGGCGGACTATGGAGTATTCGTCTCAGTTTCCCGAGGTTATCCTCCACCCAAGGGCAGATTGTTCGCGTGTTACTGAGCAATCCGCCGAGACCTTTCGTCTCTCGACTCGCATGCCTTAAGCGTATCCCTATAGCGGTGCCCTCTGGCAGGATCAACCAGAGTTGACCTCCAGAGAAATGGAAGTAATTTGGTCGCTGCCTTTCACGTAAGGATTGGACAGCGGTTTTGCACAACTTGAAGTTTACATTCGTGAAGCGATTGAGTATCGCTTGATGTCGAGCGTCGGAACCGAGAGGTCCAAGACGCGTTCGCGCCCAGTTTTCTCGGGTCTCCATGTTGTCGGGTCCGCCGGAGCGCGCCTCGTCACAGGGAGGCCTTGTAAGGCCCTCTTGGAGGCGCTCGCCTTTGAGGCGGGCCCGCTTCCTGCATCATCGGGGCACCGTCGCAATTTGACGTGCGTCGGGCGGCTTTCGATGCGTTTCCGCATCGACGACCGTGGCCCCGCGACCAGGCGGGATTCGCTTGAAGCGGGGGGCCGCATTTAAAGGTTGCTCCGCGACGGTCGGGAGCCAGATGTTCCGGCGCCGTTCACGGCCGCTTGGTGAGGGTGGGGCCGTCGGAGCGGGCGCCGATGACGGCTCCCCCGAGGCGCCGCAGGAGGAGGGCGCCGCCGATGGCGAGCAGGAGCACCACGAGGGGGAAGGCGACATCGCCGGCCGGAGCGGTGCTTGCGCCGGTGTTCCCGCCGCCGCCCGCGGCCGCCCCGACGACCCGCACCGGAGGCGAAACGGCTGTGAGCGCGGAGTCCGCGGCGTCGACGGCCGTGAACGTGAAGGTGAATTCGCCCACGGACGGCACCACGAAGGTGGCGAGCTTCAGGGCGTTGTCGATGATCACGTCGGTGTTGTCCGAGGTGAACGTGAGCCCCTCGACATCCTCCTCGTCGCCGAAAAGCGCGGCGAGGTCCCACGTGAGGGGGGTGCCGGGGGCCCGTGTGTAGTTGGCCGGCGCGCCGAGCGAGAATGGCCGGTCGTTGCGCTCGGCAATGAGGACCTGCACGCTGCCCTGCGCGAACTGGGTGCCGGCCTGCACAGTGACGATGACTTCGTCTGCGGTCATGCCGCCCGGGTAGGAAAAGGTGAGGCGCGTGCCGTCGACCGTGACATACGGCGACTCGGCGATGATCACGACGTCCTCCCGCGCATTCAGGATGTAGGGCGCTAGGTCGAGCGTGAACACCTCGTCCTCCACGACGCGCACCTCCGGGACAGGCGCGAGCGTGAGGCGCGACCCAAGCGGCTTGATGGTTACGGTGATCGTCTGCGACGAGGAGCTGCCGCCCGCGATCGCGGTGATGGTGAGGGTCTCGCGGGTGGCGGTCGCGTCCCGCGGGTAAAGGAACCGGAGCTGGAGCCCCTCGTTGACGCTTACATTGGGTGAGGTGGTGCTGAGCACGACGCCATCGAGGTCGCCGCCGGGCACGTTAAAGAGGTACGGGGAAACCGAGATCGTGTAGGGCGTTCCGGCATAGACGACGATGTTCGGCACGCCAGCGAGCGTGAACTCGCCGCCGAGCGAGACGACCGTGACCGAGATCACCGTCTGGAACGACTGGCCCTTGAAGCGCGCGAGCACCGAGACCTGCTCGGAAGCCACGCCGCCGCCGACGGGGTAGAGGAATGCGACCTGGAGCCCTTCCACGCTCGCATGCGAGGACGAAACGAAGATCTCGACGTCGCTCAACGGGTCGGCGTTGCGCACATACGACGAGAGGAACAGCACGAGCGGCTGGCCTTCCACCGCATTCACCGGCGGGATCGCGTCAAGGTAGAACGACGCGCCGATCGACCGCACGTACACGGTCATCGTGTCCATCGAGGTGTCGCCGCCTTCCGAAACCGTTAGCGTAACATCCTGCTGGGCGATCCCCGCAGCGCGGGGAAAGAGAAGGCGAAGCGTCGTCCCTTCAACCTGCGCGTACGGAGAGTCCACGAGGATCGCGACCGACGACCATTGCTTGACGTTGTGGATGTAGGGCGCAAGTTCGAGCACCATCTCCTGGTCGGCGGCCACATCGAGGTCAGGGAGGTCGGCGATGAGGATCTTCTGCCCGAGGCGGACAATCGTCACCGTGAGCGACCACGAAGCGGTCTGGTCGCCCTCCTTGGCCGTCAGCTTGACGACCTCGCTGTCGGCCGCGAAGCCTTCCGGATACGCGAAGGTCACCTTCGTGCCCACGGCCGTTGCCTGCGCGGAACTCGTGGTGACGCTGACCTTTGCCCAGTCCTTCACATTGTACAGGTACGGCGCGATGTCGACCGTCTCGGGGACCGACTCGACGACCTGCTGGTCGGGCACGCCGACGAGCGCGAGGTCGGGGCCCGACGGGATGACCGTGATGACGAACACGCCGGAGGCCTGCGCGCCGTGGGGGTCAAACAAGGTGACGCGCACGCGCTCGAGGGTGACCCCGCTCCCTTTGGGGAATAGGATCGTGAGCACATTCCCTCCTTGCGTCGTGTGCGTCGAGGTCGCCGTGATCACAAGCGTGTACGGCGGGTCGTCCTCGTCGCCGAAGTAGGGCGTGAGGTCGAGCACGAGGGGGATGGTTTCGAGCGCCGTCTGGTTCGGGATCGTGAGCAGGTACGGCGGGTCGTTCACGTTGATGACGGTCACAACGAAGTTCACCTGCACCGTCTCAAGGCCGTCGGACAGGTAGACCGAGATCGTGCGGCTGCCGACATCGCCGTTGAGGGGCGTCCAGCTGATCTTGCCCGTCGCCGCCTCGAAGCTCGCGGAGGCCGGCAGGCCGATGACCGACCACGTCGTCGGGTCGCCGTCGACGTCCACTCCGGTGGGGAAGAGCTGCCACGGCACGTCCTCGCTGATGTTGTAGGGCGAGAGGATCCCCGAGATCGCCGGCTTGTCGTTCACCGGGTCGACGACGATGGTGATCGCCGCCGAGGAGGTGAGGCCGAATTCGTCGCGGGCTTCGACCGTGACCTCGAGCGACCCGTGCCAGTTGTCGCTTGACGGGGGGGTCACCGCGTCCGCGCCGAGGAACCGGCCGCCGCTTGAGATGTACACGCTAACCTGGAGGGGCGCCGAGTTTGCCGTCACGCTGAACGTGAGCGTTTGGAAGGTCGGGGAGTCGTCTCCAAACACGTTCGTCAGGTCGATGAGGTTGTCCACCCGCGTGTCCTCGTACATGTGGAGCGGAACGGGCGGCGTCACCGTCGGCGGGAGGTTTGCGTTGATTTGCAGCGTGTGCAGCGTGACGGTTCCCGCGCTTGAGGCTGAAACCGGGACGGTCGCCTGGACGTTGCCCGCGCCGTCGGCGGCCGACCCCAAACGCACGCGGTTGAGGAGGGTGGCGAAGTCGAGGGAGGCCGCCGAATAGTTGTACACGATCGAGATCCCCCCGAGGTTGACGACGCCCGCGGCGTCCGACGACACCCTCACGCGGATGGCGGTCAGCCGATTCCCCCAGGCGTCGGCGGGGTTGGGGCTTGCGAACGACAGGATGCCTTGGAACGCCGAGGCGAGACCGGTCGCGGTCGTCGACCCTGAAAGCGGCCCCGCGAGCGTCCAGTCGGTCACGGCGTTGTTGCCGACATCGAGCGAAACGCCGCGCGGGACGCTGCGGCTGCCGAGGTACATCCAGTATTCGCCGTTGTAGTCGGCGACCACCATGTCGAGGTCGCCATCGTCGTCCATGTCGGCGAGGAACGGCGCCAGGTTCGTGCCCGTGTAGACCCCCCCGACATCCATCCCGTTCGTCTTCGTCGTGAGCGAAAACGTCGGGGAGGACGCCGTGCCCGTGTTCTCGAAATACTGGATCACCTCCGTGCCGTCGCCAAACCCCTGCCAGCTGGTGGTCCCGTTGCCGACCACCATGTCAAGGTCCCCGTCCTGGTCGTAGTCGCCAAAGGTCGGCGCCGCCACCTCGTTGACATTGATCCCCGAGAACAGATTCGAGGATGTCCACGCGGGAGATGTGGACGTCCCTGAGTTCCGGAAATACGTGAGCGCGCCGGTCTCGTCTCCGATGATCAAGTCCTGGTCGCCGTCCGCATCGAGGTCGGCGAACGCCGCGTGCGAGAACGCGTCCACGGTAAGGCCCGAGAACACGGAGTTGTTCTGCTGCCAGGAGGGGGAGGTGGACGTGCCGTTGTTCCAGTAGAACCGGACGAGGGGATTGTAATAGCCCCCAACGGTGAGGAGGTCAAAGTCCCCGTCGGCATCGAGGTCGGCAAGCGCCGGGCTGAAACCGTAGCCCATCTGCACGCGCCGCAAGACGAGCGGCTGCTCCTGGAACGCCCAGGCCGTCGCGCTGCCGGTGTTGCGGTAGAACCGGGGTCCGCCCGAGTAGGGCTCCGTGAAGCTGGTGAAGTTTCCGCCCGCGGCAAACAGGTCCAGGTCGCCGTCGGCGTCGATATCGACGAGGTAGGGCGACCCGCGCTGGGCGGTGTCGATCTGCAGGTTGTTCTGCCCGACTTGGGCGTTCAGGGTGTCGGGGCCGACGAACCCGAGGTCGACCTCCGCGCCCTCAAGGGTGACCTGCGCCGACTGCACCGTCGCGCCGTAGGGGAGGAGGATGACCGGAGTCGTATTCGAACCCGGGCCGTCGAAAACCACGGTGCTGTGCACCGCGCCCGACGCGAGCACCGTCTGCTTGCCCATCGCGCCGTAGCCGGTGCCGCCAAACCCGTAAATCTGGGTCGAGTTGGACGGGCTTGAAAGGAAGACGCTCGGGTTCCACGGGTAGTGGCCCGCCCCGTCGGGGCCGCCGCGCACCGCGAGAGTTGCGGCAAGCTCGTAGGAATTCTTCGGCACGCTCACGCTTACGGAGTTGTCCGTCCCGCCGCCCGACGGGATTGTCACCGTCTTCGACGCCGAACCGTCCGAGAACAGGGTGACGGAAACTGCCGCGGCCGGGAGGGCGGCCGGCAGCAGGGCGATGAGCGCGACTCCAAACGCGAGGAGCGGGGCGGATTTCCGCCGCGCGAGCCTACTCCTATCCACGGCTTTTGTCCCCCTCCTTCCCGCCTTCACGCAGATCGACTGGATTTCTACCTTTTCCTATGGTGCTACCCTCTTGGGGCCGCCCGGGGCCCCGCCGGGGTCGCGCCCGCGCTCGGGGCTCACGCCCCGCGGAACACGACCGCCCCGCGCTCAATGCCCTCGAGTTGCTGCGGCGTGAGGGCCCCCACGTCCACCGCGATGAACAGGTAGAAGCCCTCCGCGGACGCGAGTTTCTTCAGCTGGTCGGAGAACTTCTTCGAGCCCACAAAGCCGTACCGGTCCACAATGAACGGGAACCCTTCGAACAGCACGAGGGGAGCGCGCCCGCGCACCGCCACCTTCGATTCTCCAAGCGCTTCCTTCAGCGCGGCAAGTGCAATGTCGAGCCCGGTCCGGCCGTCGTCGCCCTCTTCGTCCGGGTCGCCCTTCGGGGCGGCCACCTCGATGAGCTCGATTTCGTCGGGCTTCAAGGGCTCGATCGACACGCCAGGGTCGGCGGCCGGACGCAGCCGCACGACCGCGAGCCCCTCGATGTCGTCGAGGTAGGCCTTGATGAGCGGTGCGAACCCTCCGGACTCGCTCACATACACGGCGCCCGGCACCAGCGGCGCCTTCACGAGCTCGTCGGCCGTGACTTCCTCGGGGATGTGGGCGCTCTCGACGGCAAGCACGCGCGCGAAAATCCGGTTCACCGTGTCGAAGTGCGACGGGTCGCCGTCCCAGTCCTTCAGGTGCTCCCCGAACTTCTCCTCGACTTCCACCGCGGCTTCCTTCACCGCGCTCTTCAGGTCCTCGTTCGCGTCCCCGTCGAAAATGAGGATGATCTGGAACTTGCGCGCCTTCTCGATGAGGATCTTGCGGCCCTGGAACTGCACCTCGCGCAGCTCCCAGTGGCCCTTGTCCTCGAAGGAGTCGGCCGCGAACGACTGGATGGCGGAGAGCATGGACGTGACGACGTCCTCGTCGGCGTACTTGCGCACATTCTTGGAGATGTGCTTGATCAGGATGCCGTCCTCGTAGACGAGGAAAACGTCCTCGACGGTGGGCGGGCGCTTGATCTTGAACTCGACGAAGTGGCGGGCGAGCACGATCGCGCTCGCTCCGACACCCGCAACAAACACGAAGAACTGCAGCCAGTTGAAGCCCGTCGTCGTCGGCTGGACGATCCGCACCGCGATGATGCGGCACCCCCTCGCGCCCTCGGCGTCGAACGCGCAGACGCGCAGGCTGTCGAATGAGGGCAGCACCGTCGTGTCGTCCGGGGGGCGTGGGTACACAAAGCTCACGTACCCGTTCGAGTAGGACACGAAGGCGCCGGGGTACGCGCTGCTCACGGTGAAGGTGATGAGGGACTCGTCGCTGTCGGGGTCGGTCACATACGACTTGATGAAGATGGTGCCGAGCACGCCCGCGTCGATCCGGTAGTCAGCGATGCCCGCGATCCGCGGCGGGTCGTTGACGGGGATCACCGTGACGATGATGCTTGCGTCCATGAACGCCGAGCGGTTGTCGATGGCCCGCAGGACGAGCGTTTCCGTGCCAGACCACTCGCCGGGGGAGGAAAGCGTCAGCGCGCCCGTCGCGTTGTCGATGGCCACGGTGATGTTCACAAGCCCGAAGGCGTAGTAGAGCACCCCGTCGGGGTCTTGGAAAAACTCCGAGAGCACGAGCGCGGGGTCGAGGGTCTGCCCCTCCTTCATCACGATTTCTCGCGGGAGCGGCTTGGACACCTCCGGCGGGTAGTTGTCCGTCACGTGCACGACGACACCGATCGCCGATGAATTGGCTTCGCCGTCCGTGACGAAAATGCTGAGCGCCACGTTTTGGCCGTTGAAGGTCTCGTCGAAGTCAAGGACGAGGGCGAGGCCCGCGTCGGGGGCCTCCTCCGACCCGTTCGGCTGGAGCGCGTGCGCGTAGGCCCCCTGCGAGGTGACAATGGTGAGGTTTCGGCGGGCGGTGTCCACGTCGCGGACATAGGGCCCAAGGTCAAAACGGAACGGCAGCCCATAGTGGACGCTGAACGAGGTGATGTTGAGGCCGTTGGTGAAATCCCACGCGGGCGCGTCGTTCACGGGCGCCACGCTGAGCACTACGCGCGTTTCGACGAAAGCGCCGAGCTCGTCGTTCGCGCCGAGGAACATGGAAGTCTGCCCGAACCAGTCGGGCGGCAGGCGGTCGACCGAAAGGAGGCCCGCCTCGATGCGGATGCCGAAACCCTCTCCAAGGCCGGAGTAGTAGAACAACGGCTCGGCGTCCGCGTCCTCGAAGTAATCGTGCAGGTCGAGGATGTTGAACTTCGGGGTGTCCTCGAAGAGCTCGATCGGCGGCACAGGCTTCGTAATGCGGGGGATCGCGTCGAGCGTGACAATGACGCGCGCCTGGTGCACCCGGGGGAGCAGGGTGTCATCGTCGTCCGTGAGCGAGAAGTTCACGAAGACCTCCATGCCTGCAAATTCGGTCCCGTAGTCGAACGCGAGGGAAAGCCGGGTCGTCTGGTTCTGGGTTTGGACGATGTGGGCCTCGTCGTCCGTGCCAATGAAAAGCGGCGCGTCCTCCTTTTCGAATTCCACATCGTGGACGTAGATGCTGAAGTCCATCTCGTACACGGCGCCTGCCTGCACATAGATCGAATCATGGGGGCTTACCCAGGCGGGCGGGTCGTTGCGCGACCGCACGAGCAGCCCGAAGGGCGCCGTCGCCGTCTGGCCGGACGCATCGACGACGCGAAGCTGCAGCATGGTTTGGGAAGTGCCGCTGTGGGCGTCCTGGATCGAGTTCAGCCAGAGGGAGGCAAGGGCCCCCTTGGAGCCGTTGTTGCGCAGCGTCACGAGGCCGGGGTCGATGCCGTCCACGAAAACCGTCACATTCGGCAGATCATCGTCGGCGATGTGGCCCGTGAGGTTGATCTCGTAGGCGCCGAAGTCCTCGTCGAGGATCGCGTTTGCTGGCGACACCACGATCACGGGCGCGCTGTCGAGCGCGTTGAAGCCGATGATCAGGTTCGTGAGGTTGTCCCACGACGAGAGGCCGACGCGGTCCACGGCGTACACCCGGAGCGTCGCGTAGGGCACGAACAAGTCGCCGATCGCCCACGCGTAACGCCAAAGTGTTTCGGATGCACGGCTCATCGCCCCGAGCACCGTCGCCTCGCCGCTTGTCTGGTTCATGTAGGACAGCACCATGGAGCCCACATCCGCATCTGCAAAGGCCTCGACCGAATAGTTGCCCGAAATGCGAGATGTACCGGGACCGGGCGCCGTTAGGCGCACGAAGGGCGCGCGGTTGTCGATGAGAATCCAGCTCGCGTTGAGGGTGCCGGTCAGGCCGACTTCCGGGATGGCCTCAATGATGAGCGACCCGTTAAAGTTCAGCGCGCTGGCACGCGTGTCCCAGTTGAATTCCCACAGGCCCGTCGTGGCGTTCTTCTCGGCGTCGGTAAGCGCCCGGATCAGGTGGGGCGCACCTCCCTGCTCCTGGTAGTAGAACTCCATCCGCACGGCGCTAGGGGGAGCGCTTGCCGCCACGCGCACGACGCCCGTGAAGATACCGGGGAGCGTCGGGGCGACGAGGACGGGCTGCGGCGCGGTGTTGTCGATCGACAGGTTCGTGACCGTGTCCATCGCGGTGTGCCCGGCGCGGTCGGTGGCGACTGCAGTGAGCGTGGCCGAGCCGTTGACGATGTCGGGCAGCGTGGACCAGTTGAATGTCCAGCGCGACTCGGTGGCATTGCCGGAGAAGAAATCGGCGCGCCCTTCGGAGCCATTTTGGGACATGTCGATCCGCACGACATCGGGGGCTGCGGTGAGGTTCACGAGGGTGACGCCCTGCACCTGCGTGCCGGGCGGAAGGCCGTCGATGCGCACCCACGGGTCGACGTTGTCCACCGTGAGGGGCGCGATCTCGTCGCTTCCCGACAGGCCGGCTTCGTCCTCGGCGGTAGCATAGAGCCGGATGCCCTCTTCGCCAAGGGCGCTCGTGTCCCACGAGGTGTTCCAGATGCCGGGCAGGGTCTCGTTCGCAAATCCGATCTGCACGATTCCAAGCGAACCCAGGTACGAGAACAGCACGGAAACCGTGTCCGGCGATGCGGTGGCCTCGAGGCGGGCCGCGCCGGTAAGGACGCCGCCGACCGACGGCACCCTGATACTTACGACGGGCGGCGCATTGTCGACTTCGACGGGCGACACCGCGGCCTCAAACCGGAACCCCCGCAGGTCGATGGCGGTCGCGCGCACCTCGAATCCCGTGTCGTTGAGCCCGCTCGTGTCCCACAACACGAACCACCTTCCGGTGCCCGAATCGAACGCCCCCGACCCGATGGCGACCACCGAACCGTTCACCGGCTCCTTGTACGCGAAGTCGACGGCGCTCACCGACGCATCCGCGATCGCCGTGACATTGACCACGCCCCCGACGGTGGTGTTCGCGGCGGGCGTGACCAGCGTCGGCTTTAGGCCGGGCTGAGCGTAGCGCACCTGCACCCATGCGACCTCGGGGCTCGAAGCCCCGACGTCCATTTCGATGCGGAAGCGGAGCGTGGGCGCGCTCGCGTTGAGCGCGTCCACCGAGCTCCCGGGCGTAAACGCGCGCCACGAGGCGCCGCCGTCGCCCGAGTAGAACAGCCGCACGGCCCCGCCCGACAGGTTGAATTGCGCGTCCAGGTCGAGCCACTGCGAAGGCGGCAGCCCGCCGACCGCGGGAGTTTCGACGGCGCCCGTCGCCGCGGGCGTGGTGAAGTTGAGCCGGAAGCGCGCGACGTGCGCGCTGTTCCGCCCATCGGCCGATGCGAAGTCGAATCGCACCTGCGCGAATCGTGACGAGTTCCCCGCGAGGTCGAGGAAAGGCCCCGTGATGTTCGAGGTCCACGGCCCCCAGGTTACGCTCCCCGGGCTTCCGTCCCCGAACCGGAGAGAGGCGCTCAACGTTTCGTTCGTCGAGTTCACGGCGGAGTCGAAGGTGAAGTTTGTCCAGGAAGCTGCGGTGGCCGCGTCGAGCTCGCCCGAGGTGTACGACCCCGCCGCGGCGGCCGATGGGTTCTCGATGAACGCGGCCGAGCGGAGGTTTCGGGCCTCCGCCGCGCTCCACCGCAGCCCGCCGGTGCGGTTGTAGACGTAAAGGGAGCTCGAGGTCGCCACGATGGAGTCGCCGTAGGTCCCGTTGCCGTCGAAGTCCGCATTGGCGACCATGTTGACCCTAAAGCCGGCGCCCACCGTGGCGTTCCACAACCACGCGCCCTCCCTGTCGAGGCCCACGACCGTCGTGTCGTTCGCCGCCACGACCTCATTCAACCATCCGTCTCCATCGAGGTCGATCGCGTCAAGCGAGCCGATCGGGGCGGCGAGCCCAGTGCCCCAGGCGAGCAGGGAGCCATTGCCGTCGAGGTACGAGATGCCGCCCGCATCGTCGGCGTAAACCGCGCCCTCGACGACCCCGTCGCGGTTGAAGTCGACGGCGGCAGCGGCCGTCACGGTCGCGTTGGTCGACCAGTTCCAGACGACTTGGCCGCCGGCCCCCAGCACCGTGATGGAGTTATTCGCGGCGACCAAGGCGCCGTTGAGTCGGTGGGAACCCGCCGCCTCGACTCCCGTGAGGTTAATGACTTCCGCCCCGCCCGTGCTGTAGTTCCAGAGCGGCGAGCCGGTGCTGTT
>Ga0247727_10018268_pt1 | contig 11045 bp, 14 predicted proteins | sample WisWelCaveWW1625_FD_202498 | JGI IMG/M metagenome (GOLD analysis project Ga0247727, IMG submission 202498) | Biofilm microbial communities from Wishing Well Cave, Virginia, United States - WW16-25 | ecosystem: Environmental > Aquatic > Deep subsurface > Groundwater > Cave microbial mat | place...
CACCCTTTTTTAGGAGGCTTAAGATGCCCGTCGGAAAGTCCAATTACGGCAAGATCAAGGAGCGCTACGTCGCGCACCAGCAGAGCGCGGCGGAGCAGCAGGGCTACTGGAAGCCCGTGCCGGGTCGGCACAAGCTCCGTCTCCTCCCGCCCCCGGTCGGCCGCGACGCGTGGTTCGTGGACTACGCGGTCCACTACGGGATCGTCAATCAGGAGACGGGCGAGGAGATGGCGATCACCTGCCCGAAGTTCACGGTCAAGAAGGCGTGTCCGATCTGTGAGTTCTGCAATCAGCTTTTCCGCGGGAAGGACCCTGCGGATGAGAAGATGGCCAAGAAGCTCTACCGGAAGATGCGCTACGTCTCCAACGTCGTGGTCCTCTCGCAGGATCCGAAGGAGGCCAAGAGCTGGAGCTATGGGCCTCAGATCTGGACGCAGATCAATGAGCTGAGTGTTGGCGACGAGAGCGGTGGCGTGCTCCCGGTCGATGATCCGCAGGCGGGCTACAACCTCGTCATGACGGTCACGACCAAGCAGACGCCCGAGGGCAATTTCCCGCAGTACATGGTCAAGCTCGATGGCGCTCCGCCCAAGCCCATGTCGCTTCCGGACATGAGCGTTCTGGACAAGATCAAGGACCACGCGGTCACCATCCACCAGAGCGTGAAGAGCTATGAGGAGATCAAGTCGATCCTCCTCGGCAGTGACGATTCGACCGGTTCTACGGCGAAGACGACGGCCCCCAAGGCGGCCGCCAAGACCGTGACCGAGGTGCCCGGCACGAATGAGGTGATCGAATCCGATGAGCCGCCTGCCGAAGAGGAGCCGGTGGCCGAGGACCCTGCGGGAGAGGGAGCTGTCGTGACCGAGACCAAGCCTGAGGAGACGCCCAATGCCAAGGAAGAAAAGCCTGCCGCCCAACAGTCCAGCGCCCCGGCGCGGTCGGCCCCCTCGGACCTCGTCGCCAAAGCCCGCGCCATCGCCGCGAAGCAGCGCCGCTAGCAACCTGAGCTCGTTCATCTCGCAGATGCACGAGTATCGGCCGCTCGAGTGGATTCGGTCGGGGATCCCCGCCATCGATCTCATCATCGGTGGCGGGATCCCCCGCGGTCGATTCGTCGAGGTCGTGGGCGACCCGGCCACGGCGAAGTCCACGTTCGCCTACATGGCCATCGGTGCGTTTCAGCGTGCCGGAGGGAAGTGCATCCTGCTCGATTCCGAACAGAAGACCGATCGGGGGTTCGCCGAGAAGATGGGCGTCAACTGGAATGATATGGGGTACTCGATCGGCAAGAACATCGACGAGTGCATCAAGATCATCGGTCAGGTGAGCGGGCTGGCTGACCCCAAGATCCCCACGCTCATCGTGTGGGATTCCATCGCTTCGACCCCGGGTGCGGATGAGCTTGAGGAGATTCTCGATGACAAGGGGCTCGGCTCTGAGAAGGCCATGCGGGCCCGTCAGCTCTCCGCCGGTTACCGTGCCACGCTCGGAGAATGTTCCCAGAAGGGCGTCACGCTTCTGGGCATCAACCAGCTTCGAGCGAAGCTCAATTTCATGGGCATGACGACGCTCGATGCCCCCGGCGGTCGCGCCGGCAAATATCATGCGAGCGTCCGGATCATGATGCGCAACAAGGGCAAGATCCGTGACAAGGAGCGCGACGTCATCATCGGCATCGCGGTCGAATGCGAGGCCATCAAGAACACCTGTTCTGCGCCCTTCAGGAGGGCCACGCTCAGGTTCCATTTCGATACCGGATTCGTCCCGTACTCGGGACTGGACGAGATCCTGCTCAGGCATGGCCGCATCACGCAGAAGGCGGGATGGCTGGCCTTCGGAGAGAAGACCTTCCGTGGTGCGGATCTCGAACGCATCGTGGCGGAGATTCCCGAGATCATCGAACCCTTTAAGGGGACTATCGAGAGATGGGGCCAGACGCCGGGTGCTCCTCCATCGCTTCCGCCTGAGAATGGCGCGAGCGGTGCTGCGTCGGAGGATCCGGTTCCGGTCGAAGCGGACGCCGAGAACGACTAGTCGTTCTCAAGGGCGAAAGGAGGAAGGCAGGCCATGAGGGCGGTTGTATTCAGTGATCTGCATTGCCACCCATGGCCTGCCTTTTCTCGTCTCGACGAGAGCGGCACCAACACTCGTCTCAGGGACACGCTTCTGGTTCTGGAGCTTGTGTCCAAGACGGCCATCGAGCGCAATGCGGACTGCATCATTTTTGCGGGGGACTTCTTCCACACCCAGAAGATCGAGGCGGAAGTCCTTCATCTGGCGGCCGAGACATTGGCGAGCTTTTCGATCAACATCCCGATCCTTGCCATTGAGGGCAATCACGATCAGGCCGCCAAGATCATGAACCTGACCAGCGTCTCGGGGCTGCGGGTGCCCTCCCAGTGGAACTGGCTTCGGAACCTCGACCTGCGGTGCAGGGGCATTCACATCTGGGGCGTGCCGTATGGCTCGGAAGCGTTCCCGAAACCCATCCCCGATATCGCCGTCATGCACCGCGGCGTTCATGGCGCGCAGGTGAGCGACTACTTTCTTTCCGGGTTCGAGCATGACCTGAAGCTCGAAGACGCTCACCTCTACGCCAAGAAGCTCGTCATCTGCGGCCACTATCACAAGCCGCAGTTCTTCGAGAACGACGTCAAGGTTCTCATCCCCGGCTCCCCGCTCCAGCACACGTGGGGCGATGCCGGACAGGACCGGGGCATCTGGGTCATCGACGTGGACGACAAGGTCAACTGCGAATTCGTGCCGCTCGACCTGCCTAAGTTCATTCGGATCACCGATAAGAACATCGACGATCTGGCCAATGCCGAAGGCAACTTCGTCTCGGTGGAGTTCGCCAACAAGGCCGATACCGGGATGCTGGACGAGCTGATCAAGGACCTGTCCAAGTCCACCCGCGGATTCTCAGTGATGGCCGGAACTCCGGAAGTCACGCGCCCTGTCGGGGAGCGCATGAAGATCTCCTCGGATCTGGAGAGCGTGGTCAAGGAGTACGCCAAGAAGTACGGACAGAACTACAACCCGAAGAGCCTCGAGGAGACCGGCTTGGATCTCCTCCGGAGAGCGAGGGGCTAATGAGGCGCGTTGAGCCCAAGGTGTTCTTGGTGGGTGAGACCCGGATGGATCTCAAGGCCGTCAAGGACTACTTCACCCACGTCGGGACGAACTGGTGGGAGATGGAGGATGGCAGTTCCGATTCGGAGAAGCTCATCGAGATCATGGGACGGATGTGCTACAAGAGCTGGGAGCCGGGCCTCAACAAGAACATCACCAAGATCCGCAAGGGCAACACGCCCTACATCGGCAACATCATCAAGCAGAAGCACGGTTCGGTTCTGGAGCATGGCGTCTCGAACTGGATTGTCGCCGACGTCAGTCGCGTCTTCACGCACGAGTTGATTCGTCATCGGGCCGGTACGGCATTCTCGCAGGAGTCGCTTCGTTATGTGAGGCTCGATGACCTTGGCCTCTGGATCCCGCCGGAGGTGACCGACCCGCAGCTCATCCAGTGGTGTGAGGAGAAGTTCCGATCTGACGAGACGTGGCTCAGGAAGATGACTGACTACCTGAAGCTCGACGACCCCGGAAAGGACTTCGCCTACAAGAAGCACTGGACGAGCTTCCTGCGTCGTTTTGCTCCCGACGGTGTCGCGACCGCCATCGGCCTGTCGATCAACATGCGGTCTATCAGGCACGTGGTCGAGTACCGGACGGCCGAGGGCGCCGAGACCGAGATTCGGTTCGTCTTCGACAAGATCGCCAAGGTTGCTTGTGAGCGCTGGCCCGCCGTGATGCAGGACTTCAAGAGGACCGAGCAGGGTGAATGGAAGCCTGAGCACTCGAAGGTCTAGCCTGTGAAAGTTTCCAAGGTCTACGGCCGCAACTTTCTGTCCTTTGTGGAATTCTCTTTCGAGTTCCCCGAGGGGCTGGTGGCCATCATCGGCGAGAACCGCGACTGTCCGGGTGCCAGAAGCAACGGCGCTGGCAAGACCTCGATCGTGGATGCGGTGGCTTTTGCCCTCTACGGCGAGACTACCCGAGGCGTGTCTGGCGATGACGTCGTCCATGTGGGGGCTGGCAAGAACTGCATGACCGCCGTTGAATTCGACGATGGCACGGTCATCACACGATTCAGGAAGGACAAGGTCGGCAAGAACACGGCCACCATCACCAAGGGCGACAAGGCCGTTCATCAGGATCGTGTAAGGGATGTGCAGGTCCAGATCAATGCCTACATTGGGGCCGACTGGAGTACCTTCCGTCAGGCGGTTCTCTTCGGGCAAGACGCCGTTCGATTCCTTGCGCTGACCGATGCCGAGAAGAAGGCCGTCCTTGAACGGCTGCTTGGGATGGATGTCTTGGACCGGGCGGCCACCTTGGCGAGGGAAGATGGCAAGAAGTGCGCCCAGCGCATCTTCGAGCTGGAGCGGGAGATGGATGTCGCCAAGGCGGAGGGTGACGGCCTCCGACGCGAATATGAAGCCCGGAAGAAGGCTCTCGACAACTGGCGTACCGAAAGGGAGTCCTATAAGGCTCGTATTCGCGAGGAAATGCACCAAGAACGCGCCAGAAAGCTCGAGGTGGACTTCCGTCTGGCCAAGACGACTTCGGAGCTTACTACGGCCAAGGAGAAGGTCTTGGTCACATTCAAGGAACTGGATGGCCAATTTGTCGAGCTGGAAGGCATTCTCAGGGAGACCAAGGTCTCCATGGGGATGGCCTCTGAGAGCTACATCAAAGCCAAGGAGGATGTTGCCAAGCACAACGAGCGCTACATGTTGCTCGTCAACAAGTTGGAGTCATTCCAAGGTCTCGCCGCCGAATGCCCCACCTGCTATCAGGAGGTTGGCGACGACCATAAGTCCTCGATTGCCAAGGACTTGAAAGGGGAGATCATCAGGGCCAAGGCGACACTGGAGAAGATCAAGGTTGTCCGTGACGGCCTTCTGAAAGAGTTCATCGAGGTGGAGGACGTCCAGAAGGAGATCGACACCTCGATCACCACCGTCAAGAACGACAAGATCAAGCTCGACCGTGAGTTCGCCCAGATCGAGACGAAGTTCACGGCCATGAACGGTGAGGCCGATCGTGAAGACACCCTTCATGTCTCACGGATCAAGGACCTTGAGAAGAAACTGGCGGCGGAAGATACAGCGCCTCCAGACACCGACGAGCATCTCGCGGCCCTCAAGAACGGGGCCGCTGACAAGGAAGCCAAGATCAAGCTCGCCATGGACACCCGGGCCGACATGGCCACCAAGAGCGAGCTCTATGAGTTCTGGGCCGAAGGATTCGGCCTCCATGGACTCCGGTCCATGATCCTCGACAACGTCCTGCCCTTCTTGGAAGAGCGCGCCGACGGATATCTTGTGGAACTCACGGGCGGCACAACGAAGCTCGCCTTGTCACCGGTCTCCGCGATCAAGGGCGGCAAGGAGATGCGGGACAGCATCTCAGTGGCGCTGACCACGTCTCATGGAGCCAACTCCTACGAGGGCCTTTCCGGTGGCGAACGTCAGCGTGTGGACGTCGCCATGTCCTTGGCACTCTTTGACCTTGCCCGCGCCAACGCCGGGATCGACATTGGGCTGGCCGTCTTCGATGAGGTCTTCGAGCGGCTTGATGATGCCGGCTGCGAAGTCGTGGGTGCCCTGCTTCGTAGAAACGCCTCGAGATGGGGAAGTGTCCTGCTCGTCACGCACTTGGACAGCCTGCTCGTCGAGATTCCTCATCGAATTCGTGTCGTCAAGGAGCGGGGAGAGTCTAGAATTCAGAATATGCCAGCCACAGAAAGGCAGGACGCGCATGTGCTTGCCCGGCATTGATCCGGCGCAGGGGGACGTTTGATGGTCACTTACGCCTATTACGAGACGCCGATCACACGAGTCAACCAGAACACCGTCCGCGACAAAATCGACCATCTCTTCGGTTGGACGTGGAGGGACAACCCGATCGACCCTAGGGTCAACACCCTCTTCCTGTGCGAGGGTATCCCGATTCTCTTCGCCGATGTGCGTGTCCGGCACAACTCGATTTCGCTCTATTCGGACATCATGATCAGCGAGAAGGACTGTTGGGACCCGGCCATGGATCTTCCGGACAAGTGCAGAGACACAGAGTATGATGGAGTGAAAGTCGCTTTCATCCACGCCTTTACGGAAGGTGTCTTCTTCCTGCCGGCGTTGAGGGAGCTCAATCCTCATGTGAGGAGGGAAGCAGGCCAAAGGACGGGACGCCCCGAACCGAGGGAGATGTGCCGGTGGCCGGACCCGTCGCTCTTCATGAGGATCGAGGATCTGTCCCTTTTTGACTGGAATAACTGATGCTCTTCCTCGGCATTGATCCCGGAAAAGATGGCGGTCTCGTCCTCCTCAAGCAGGACGGCTCCATCGCCCGGAAGTGGAAGACGCCGCTCATCAAGAGCACCAAGGTCAAGGACGAGTACGATCTCCCCGCGATCCGGGACATCATGCAGACGTGCTCCAGTAGCGGCGAGCGCCTCATGATTGTGCTCGAGAAGACGCAGCCGCTTCCTCCCAAGATGGGCGGCAGTGCGGCGAACTACCAACGCGGCCTTGCCTTTGGGATCTATCAGGCCATGTGTGTCGGCATGGGGCTCTCCTACACCGTTGTCTCTCCGCGGACGTGGCAGAAGGTCATGTTCGTCAACGTCAACACGGAGGACACCAAGGCCGCCAGCGCACTCGTGGCCAAACGCCTCTGGCCCAAGGAGAACTGGCGGAAAAGCGAGCGTGCCCAGAAGGACGACGACGGATTCACAGATGGCGCGCTAATTGGCGAGTACGGGAGGCGATCGCTCAACGCGCAGACCGCCTTGATCGCCGAACAGGCTGGAGTGATCTAAGAACCAAGCCATACCACAGAGGACGCGAGGCCACGACAGCCCACGTGACTTCACCCCACGAGATCATTCTGAATCTTTCGTAAGCCCCGGAAACCGCTCCCGGAACATCCTGCCGATCCGCCGCATCTCCCGCCTGTCGCCCTCAAGCAACGACTTGAGTATCTCCTCCCGTTCCGCATAGGGCAGCATGTCCATGATCTCCTTGGCCAGCGCGTGCTCGAATTGGAGACCGGGCGACGCTTTTGGCTCGAACTTCTCGTCGCTGCCGGGTTTGATGGTCAGTTCGTCAAGGGAGATCCGGATCTCGTTGTACTTCTGCTCCTGCTTCTTGTGACGTGCTGACCGAACCTTTCCACGACTGCGTGCCGAGAACTCGTCTCCGGGGCGCCTGCGGAATGACAGGATCCGTCCGAGACTGTACTCCTGTCGGACATCCTCCGGCTCGAAGCCGTAACGGACGCCGTGACGTAGAGATACGGCGGGCATTTGACTCTCCTTCTCGCACTGTCCGAACGTGCGTCCTGCACAGACGCGAGGGAGAGTATACCATGGTGTGTCGCCCGAGGACACGAAATCGGTATTACCTCAAAAAAGACCAGACCGAACGCCACCTAGCGGGACATGGCTAAACAGTCCCCACATTACACGACCACACCTTGATCAGGTTTGCGGGGGGTCGGGCGTCACTTTGGCCGTTTCCAGTTCGTGATCCCACTCTGCGAAGAGTTTGATACCCTCCTCGGCAGTTTTGTTGAACGCCTGCATGGTTTCAAGATACTCCTGTTGCATACCCATCTTGAGGTAGAGCAGTGCCGTCTGGGATAGCTGATCTCTGCGCACGCCGATCTGCTGGAGTTTGGATTCGTACTTACTCGAGATGGCCTTGAGGCGGGCGGAGAACTCCTTGTGCTTCTTGGTGCCAATGACCATGACGACGACCAAGAGCAGCCCCGTGAAGACCATCCCGGAGATGAAGCCAATCATGAAGATCGAAAACGGGCTCATATCCCTAGATCCCTTCACGCTTTCTCAGGACGTCGATGTCCTCGTACTCGAACCGCTGCGCGCAGAGGCAGCAGAAATCGTAGTCCTCAAGCCGTGCGGTCTTCAGGTCACGTCGCATCATGAGCACGCCTTTCTTGCAGACTGGGCACTTCGACCGGTAGGCGCTCTCGTCGTTCGCGCGCTCAAGATCGGCGTGCTTGACCTTGAGAGGCGCCAGCTCAAAGTTCCAGCCGCTCTCTGCATGTTGTTTCCCATTTTCGTCGGCCATCACTCGTCCTTCCATTTCTTGAGCAGACCCTCGTAGGTCTTGCGGTGTCCCCAGTCCCGTGGCGCGATCTCGAGGGCCTTCTCGATGTCCTTGACGGCTCCGGGCCTGTCCCCGGTATTGCATTTGGCGTCACCGCGACAGGCCCAGAAGTTGAACCTTGCGGGATTCAGCTCGATCGCCCGGTCATAGTCGGGGATGGCGTCCGCCCAACGGCCCATGTTCGCCTTGACCGCCCCTCGGATGCACCAGCCCTCGGCGTTCGTCTGGTCGAGCTTCACGGCCTCCTCGGCGTCATCGAGCGCCTTGGCCAGCTCATTCTTGTGCAGCCAGAGGATCGCCCGGTTCTGCCGGCCCAGCACGCTCTTGGGGTCGAGCCTGAGGAGCTCGTTGTAGTACGCCATCGCCTCCTCGTGCCGGCCGCCGGTCGACGCGATCTGCGCGTCATAGAGGAGCTTCGCGACCTTCTGCTTGCGGGTCTCTTCCTCGCGCTTCTTGGTTTCCTCATCAGCCCTGCGCTTCTCCTCATCACGCTTCTTGACCAGCTCGCGCTGTTCGGTCTGCGCCTTCTCGTGGGCCGTGTTGAAGTCGGCCTCAGCCTTCTTGTCGAGGATCACACCCATGAGCACCGCCGCAATGGCAACACCGCCGAGTATGGAGGCGATCAGCATGTTCCGATGCCGCTTGACGTACTTCTTGGCGCGGTACGTGATGGAAGGAGCATGGGCCCTGATCGCATCTCCGCGAAGCCAACGGGACAGGTCATCGGCTAGAGCCAGCATAGACTCATACCGATGACGCTTGTCCTTCTCGAGGCATTTCATGACGATGGCGGCGAGGTCCGAATCGATGCCATGCATGGGCTTGGGGTCTTCCTCTTCGACCTTCTTGAGCGTGGCGAAGAGGGTGTTCCCATGGAAGGGGGCATGCCTTGTCAGGAGTTCGTAGAGCGTCGCTCCAAGGCCGTAGATGTCGGTACGCTTGTCGAGCTTGTCTCCACGCGCCTGTTCGGGGGACATGTAGGCGGGAGTGCCGACGATCATCCCCGACATGGAGATGTTGGACTTGTCCATCTGCCGGGCCAGCCCGAAGTCCATGACGTAGACGTGCATCTTGGAGATGCCGGGCTTCACCGGGTCGGCACCCACCATCAGGTTGTCCGGCTTGATATCCCGATGGATGACTCCCTGTTCATGGGCGAATCCCAGCGCACGGGCCGCATCACGGACAAGGCCGACGATGTCCCGCGGGTCCTGCTTGACTCCATTGGTCAGACAGAACTTCTTGAGTGTCGGGCCGCCGATGTACTGCATCGCGATGTAGTGGCGGTAGTCCGCCTCGCCGACTTCGTAGACCGCCGCGATGTTGGGATGCGTGAGCTTGCCCGCGGTCTGAGCTTCCCTCTTGAACCGCGCGATCTCGTCCGAGAAGGTGCCCTTCAGGAACTTGATCGCGACCGTCCGATCGAGCTCGGTATCGTGGGCTTTCCAAACCTCGCCCATGGCCCCTTCACCAAGCTTCATCTCTAGTCTGAACTTCCCGATCTGTTCCATCGTGACTCCGATTGATTTTGACGGCTCCTCACCGGATACTGCGCCCATGGCACGTTTCAGCACATGGTCGCCCTACGTCTTCGAGTACACGCCCCGCCATCTCATTGTGACTTCGGATGGCAGGCCTGTGGCTCTCGTCGACAAGATCTTGCGGCTCTCGCCCGGCTATTCCGCGCGACCCGCAAAAGAAGGACAGGCTCTTGGCGCGGCGATTCCGGAGACTCCCGTACATCCGAAGTTCTCCATCATCGACTCCACTGGGAACGTCATCGCCATCGTTGAAGGGGTCGGTAAGATCTTCACCGGCTTTTCAGTGCGTCCTGTGACGGTTGCCGAGGCCGCGCTTTCGGACCTCAACGACGGAATCTTCTAAGCGTAGGCGACATCTTCCAAACGGAGCCTCCCACGCGTGTACCTCTTGAGCATCATCTTGCCCCTTCGACTCACGCGGCGATCCATGAGCACCTTCATGCCACCGGCGCAGTATGTGCAGATCGGAATCCTGACCGGATTTTCTCCACATCGCTTCTGACCCACGACGACCGAGTTGAGTTTCTTCTTGCCCAAGCTTCGATTGCAGAAGACGCAGGGGCTGTTCTTCCGTATGGCGACGTACATGAATCCTCCTTTCAGGAAACGATCGTCGGATACCCGGCCTTGGTCAGATCGTCCGCGATCTTCTGACAGGTCTTCGTGACGCGCTTCTGGTCCTTCTTGTCGCAGTTCGTGGAGAGAAGGAACCTGAAGAGCCCGTCCCCGAAAACGTCGATCTTGAAGCGCCACTTCGTGTGACCCCAGCCGGAGACCCCGAACCGGAACCCTTCGCAGTGCGTGCCTCCCTCTTGGAGGTCCTTCCGGAAAGTCTCACGCGCCTGCACCGGGTAGTTCAGGATGTCGATGTGATCCGGGTCGTGTCCCGACAGCGGGTGTTTCAGGAACGCCCGCGTTGCGGCCTCCAAGATCTCGTCGGTGATCTCTTCCAGCATCAGACCGGCGATCATAGGGCTCCCGATGCCCGGAGGTCCGACAGGTTGACCACACCGATGCACTTGTGGACGCCTCTCCAGATGGCGGCGGCGAAATTCTTGTCGCCTGTGAGCTGGAGTATGCAGATGTGGTAGTCTTCGCCACCGAAGGCGGTTCCAAGGGCGCCAACCTGTTGATCCGGCGTGAGCGTGAATCCCAACGCCTGCGCTTTCTTGCAGGAGGCGGGGAGCAGGACCATGCCGAAGGCCCCGAGATCCTTCTTCTCCTTGAAGGCCTTCTTGAGCACGGCGAGAAGGAGTTTCTGACCCTGCAGATGCTTCTCCTCTTCCGGCACCTTGTCGATCCAGAC
>Ga0247727_10018269_pt1 | contig 11045 bp, 7 predicted proteins | sample WisWelCaveWW1625_FD_202498 | JGI IMG/M metagenome (GOLD analysis project Ga0247727, IMG submission 202498) | Biofilm microbial communities from Wishing Well Cave, Virginia, United States - WW16-25 | ecosystem: Environmental > Aquatic > Deep subsurface > Groundwater > Cave microbial mat | place...
GCAGCCTTATTGGGGAAACAATCGCCCATTCGTCTTGAACGCCGGCAGTGAGTGCCAACCACCGCCGCACCCGCCTTACTCCGAACAACCCGGCACCGATTTTTACAATGAAATGATGGAAGTCTACAAAGCCGTTAACAACCTGACGCGGGAACAACGCGCCATTGCAGAATTTTGGGCCGATAATCCGGGAGAGACCGCCACACCGCCGGGGCATTCGATTTCGATCTTGAATCAAATTATCCAGCAGAAACAAATCAATCTCGAAGTTGCGGCGGAAGCTTATGCAAAGATCGGCATGGCCGTAGCCGATGCGTTCATTGCCTGTTGGCGCACCAAATATCAATACAATCTGCTGCGCCCGATCACCTGCATTCAGAGTCTTATTGACTCTGATTGGAATCCAATTATGGACACGCCGCCATTTCCGGAGTTTACTTCGGGGCATTCGGTGCAGTCCGGCGCCACGGCGCAAGTGTTGACCGACTTGTTTGGCGTCGTGGCATTCACCGACCATACCCACGATCATCGCGGTTTTGCGCCACGCTCGTTTTCATCTTTTTTTGCTGCAGCCGAGGAAGCGGCGATCTCCCGGCTTTACGGCGGTATTCACTTTCGCTCCGCCATCGCGTTGGGCGTCGAACAAGGCAAGTGCATTGGGCAAAAGGTTAGCGCGCTAAAGTTCAAAAAAGTAGATTCTGGCGACAATAGGAAACCATTGGAGCCATTGCCCAATCAGAAAGTGGAAGGTAAAAACAAAAAATGAAAATTTGTGCCAATCGTTTTAGCACCTTAACCTTATCGACAGGCCCCAAAAATGCGCGAGCAACTCCTCCGTCATCCCGGAAGCAAGGCGAACGGTTTGCTTCTCATTTTCGTATGCGCGATCTGCGGCTGCACCAAATCCGATTCCGATTGGCTGGCCGGCGCCGCGGCAAAGAAAGAATGGCGCGCCTATCTTGGCGATCAAGCCAGTAATCATTATTCTTCCCTCACTCAAATCACCAAAGACAACGTCGCGCAATTGCAAGTCGCGTGGATGTATCATAGCGGCGATCTGCCGGACGGCGAGTATGGCGAAATACAGTGCAATCCCATCATCGTCAATAGCGTGCTTTACGGCAGCTCGCCGCGCACGCTGATTTTCGCGCTCAATGTCGGCACCGGCAAAGAAATCTGGCGGTTTGATCCGTTTACCGAGCGTCCCGAAGAGGCGAACACGCAGGGCCGCCATCGCGGCGTGACGTACTGGCAAGACGGCGCGGGCCAAGATAAACGCATTCTCTTCACCGCCGGCGCGCACCTGTTTGCGGTGAATGCCGAAACCGGCGCGCCGATTCAAAGTTTTGGCGAGAACGGCAAAGTGGCGTTGAGTGCCGGCCTCGGTCGCGAGCTGGGCGGCGACGGCGGCTGGGATCTTTTCGTGAGCGCCACGACGCCGGGCGTGATTTACAAAGACCTGCTCATTCTCGGCACGCGTGTTTCCGAAGGGCCGATTTCAGTGCCGGGACATATTCGCGCGTTCGAGGTTCGCACCGGCGCGGTGAAATGGATTTTTCACACGATTCCGCATCCGGGCGAGTTTGGTTATGACACTTGGCCGCCGGACGCGTGGAAGACGGCGGGCGGCGCGAATTGTTGGGCGGGGATGGCCGTCGATCCAAAACGCGGCCTCGTTTTTATTCCGACCGGCTCCGCGGCGTATGATTTTTACGGCGGCAATCGCAAAGGGGAAAATCTTTTTGCCAATTGTTTGCTCGCGCTGAAAGCAGAAACCGGCAAGCGCGTGTGGCACTATCAAACCGTGCATCACGACGTTTGGGATCGCGATCTGCCGGCGCCGCCGAATCTGGTGACGGTCGAACGCGACGGCAAAAAAATCGCTGCGGTCGCACAGATCACGAAATCCGGTTTCGTTTTTGTTTTCAATCGCGAAACCGGCGAGCCGCTTTTTCCAATTGAAGAGAAACCGTATCCCGCTTCGGATCTGTCCGGCGAAGAAACGTGGCCAACGCAGCCGTTGCCGATCAAGCCGCCGCCGTTCGCGCGCCAGATTTTTACGGAAGCCGACGTCACGACCACCACGCCGGAAGCGCGTGAAGCCGCGCTCGCGCGTCTGCGCGAAGTTCGCAGCGCCGGACAATTCATTCCACCGAGCAAACCGGGCTCGATGATTTTCCCCGGCTTCGACGGCGGCGCGGAATGGGGCGGCGCGGGATTCGATCCGGCCTCCGGCATTCTGTATGTGAACTCAAACGAAATGCCGTGGATTCTCACGATGATCGACATTGAGCTGGCGCAATCGGAAAATCCGTATGACAAAGGCAGCGTCGTTTACGCGCTGAGCTGCGCGAGCTGCCACGGCGGCCGGCGCGAGGGCGATCAGCAAAAAATTTATCCGGGCCTGACGAATTTGCAGAGCCGCAAATCAAAAGAGGAAACCTTGCAGCTCATCGTCAAAGGCAAAGGCTCGATGCCTTCGAATGATTATCTTTCAGCGGAAGAAAAATATAATTTGCTGGCCTTTCTCTTTGAGGATAAAAATGCCCAACCGCTCGACCCGCACAGCCGTAGAGCCGCGCCATCGGCAGCGCCAATCGTTCCCTTTGTTTCCACCGGCTATCATCGTTTTCTAGATCACGAAGGCTATCCCGCAATTCGTCCGCCGTGGGGCACGTTGAATGCGATCGATCTCAACAAGGGCGAAATTCTCTGGCAGGTTCCGCTCGGCGAATTTGAAGAATTGACCCAGCGCGGCATTCCCCAAACCGGCACGGAAAATTATGGCGGCCCGGTCGTCACCGCGGGTGGCCTGCTTTTCATCGCCGCGTCGAAAGACGAAAAATTCCGCGCGTTTGATAAAATCACCGGCAAAGTTTTGTGGGAAACGAAATTGCCGTTCGGCGGCTACGCAACGCCGAGCGTTTATGAATATAAAGGAAAGCAGTACGTCGTCATCGCCTGCGGCGGCGGCAAAATGGGCACGCCATCCGGCGACGCGTATGTGGCCTTTGCACTACCGAACTAAAATGAAGGGCGAAGGCGGCGCGTGTCTTCGCTCTTCACTCTACAGATGAAGCACGCAAAAATTGGCGAAAAAAAATTGGCATATCCGCATCTCTTCATGCGATCGGCAATTCGCCGATGTTAAGCGTCCGGCAGAGCGCGTTGAACCCCATTATGTCGCTGTGCAGGATTTTGAGTTCGCGTAAGCGGGCCGCAGCTTGCGCGTCAAAACCACGGCGCGAGAAAAACCAGAGCCGTTTTCCTGACGAACCGGGACTGCGGCCTTCCGGGAGTTTTGCAATGCGGGACCAGCCTTTTGTTTTCGATAATTTTTTCAGAAACTTCTCCACGTCATTGACACGCACCGGGGTCTTGCGATACTTCACCTCGACGAGCCAGGTTTCTTCGCCCTCGGCCAAAAGATCGAACTCAATGATTTCTCCCTTGATCACCAGGCCGGTGCGATGCTCCACTTTGTTGAATTTGGGCAGCCGCATCAGGCCGGCTTCAAGATTGAAGACCGTCGCGGCGTCAACTTCCTGGCCGGCAAAGCTCGAGAGCACCAGACGAGTTTTCAACTCGGCCGCTTCACCCAAAATTCGGGCCGCGGTGCCGATTTGCCTGCGCAAGCTCTGACGATGCGATTTGACAAAGAACTGCAAGCTTTTGCCGCCAATCTCGGTTTGATATTCTCTGGCAATATAAGCGGCCAGGATCGGATCGGTGATGTGGTGATAAATCGCGCCGCTCTGCCTTTCGATCAGATCGGCGCTTTCGAGATTCTTCAGCACGCGCCGCACTCTTTCCGGCTCGCTCGCCAACGTCTCGGCAATCTCCCCGGCGCGAATTTCTTTTTTGGCCACCGCAAGCTCATACAACACCTGCAAGCCGATGTGATCGCCGTTGATCTTATCCGCAAACGCGTTGAAATGGAGATCCCAAAAATTTCGAATTTTGCCCTTGCGCTCGGTGGTCTCAAAAAAATACAACTCTTGAACTTTGTCGCGCGTCGACAGATCCATCTCCTTGAGGCCAAGACTGTTGAAGAAGCACCAAATGTAATAAGGATTGCCGCCGGTCAGGCGATGGATCTCCGCCGCGGCTTCATCCGAAAGTTTGACTTGCTTCACGCGGCTGAGCTTGTAAGCATATTCCAAGCCGTGTTGCGGCGCGAAAGGTTCCAGATAATATGGCCCAAAGCGTCGCGCGAGCAAGCCGCCCATTGTGGTTTTAATAACCAGGCTGACGGCCGAACCGGAGACCACCATCGGACACCAGCGCGCTTCCGCCGGTTTTTGGAACCATTCCGTGATGTTCCGAAAATTTTTATAGCGCTCGTCATAAATTTCCGTCAAGACTTGAAATTCGTCAACCATCACCACGCCGGTCTCGTGGCGCAGGGAAGTGATATAGGAGGCAAACTGGATCGCCTGATCAAATGCCATTTCGACGGCTCCGGTTTCCAGCATTTCAAGGTGCTCGCGAAACTGTTTTTCCAAATAAGCGTCGCCACAGGTTGCAAAAAACTCCTTCAATTCCGATGCCGAGACCGGGGGTCTTGGCGGTGTGGCGAACTTTCCGCTTTTGAACGCGCCGTACTGAAAAGCAAACGTGATAAACAGCTTGGAAATAAATTTTTCCAACGTGAACTGCACCAAGCCGGGCTGAGATTGGTCCTCCGCAAAGCTGATAAAAAACGGCACGACCTTTTTCTGTTGGGTAAACAACTGCCGGTAGAACTCCAGCATCAAAGCGGTCTTGCCCAGGCCCTTGCGAGCGATGATGCAATAGCTCGAGGCCGCGCGCCGCGTCGCTTCGTCGGCAAGGCTCCACAAGAATTCCAATTCTTGCCGGCGATTGGTAAATTCTTCCGGACTGAGCAGTTCCTCAAAAGAGGCAAAAGCGGTGTCAAAGTTTTCGCTAGCCATTGTTCACGCAAGGTTGATGAAAAATCGAGGTTGGTTTTGTCGGCACAAATGAAGTTGCCAAACTTTGCCTCCAAAGTCAAGCGGAAAAACGGCTTGGCCGTTATTATTTTGCTTGATTTTTTGCGAATGGCGTAACAGATTGTGAGTGCAAATAAAAACGATCGCGCTTTCACAAATATTATCACCGATGAGATAAGCCGCGCAAACTGCGCCGAAGAGAACCATGAGCAAACAAATTATCGGGCTTTTAATAACTGCGGTTCTGTTCATTAATTTCATTCCTGCATATTCTCAAAGTCCACCCAACCCTCCCATCATCACCGAGCCTTCTACCGACGGCCAGATCGTCAATCCCGCGGATGTGCACATGGAAACGCGGCCGATGTCCGATCCGGATCCCGGCAACACGCACGAATGTTCGGATTGGGAAATCTGGACGGCGGCGACGAATGAAATGATCTGGCAGACGAGCTGCATCATCGGCGTCGAGAAAGTACACACGCATCTCGGCGACGGCAGGTTTCTCGGCTCGCATGCGGCGCGCAAAGAATTGCTGCACGAGACGCGTTATCGTTTGCGCGTGCGCCATCGCGATAACACGGGGTTGTGGAGTTCGTATGCCGAACGGCTTTTTCAAACCGGCGCACCGGCGCAACTGTTTCCGCTGGCACTCGATGACGTCGCCGCTTCGCCGACGCCGATTTTGCTGGATGAAACCGGCAACGAGCCGATTCTCCCGGCCGGCGCTTTCATTCGTCTCGAATCCGGCGCACAACAGTTGTTGTTAAATTTTCGCGGGCAGGATGGAACGCGCAACGTGATTGACAACCCAGCCGCGTTGACGCAGCACGTGCCGTTGCGCGTCGTCATTGCCGGAGGAAATAGCGGGATTCAGTTCCGTTTGTTTCGTCTCAATTTCACCGACGGTGACGGTGGTGATCACACGATTTATTTTCCTTCCATTAATCTCGCCGCCTCGCAGCAAATTTATTTTTGGATTTCCGAAAACGGCAGCAGTTATTTTGGGGACGCGTCGCAAACCGCGCCGGATTTTTCCCGACTCGCGCAGGGCGCGCCGGTGCCGTGGAGTTTGCCGCAGCCGGGATACAAAGTTGAAATTGTCGCGCGCGGTTTTCAATTGCCGGTCAACATCGCGTTCAAACCCGACGCCGGCAATCGGCCCGGCGATCCGTATTTTTATGTCACGGAATTGTACGGCACCATCAAAGTTGTCGCGCGCGACGGCACGGTGCGCGATTATGCGAGCAATCTGCTCAACTTCAATCCCACCGGCATTTTTCCCGGCTCCGGCGAGCAGGGTTTATCCGGCATTGTGGTGGAGCCAATCACCGGCGATATTTTGGTGAGCGTGCTTTATGCCGATCCCGCGCCGCTCGGGCCGCATTATCCGCAAGTGTTGCGCCTGCACAGCAACGACGGCGGCCTCACCGCGGCCACGCAAACCGCGGTTCTGCAAATGCCGCGCGAGTCGCAGGGCCAGTCGCATTTTATCTCGACGCTGACGTTCGGCCCCGACGGCAAATTGTATGTGAATATGGGGGACGGTTTCGACTCGAGCACGGCGCTCAATCTCAATTCGTTTCGCGGCAAAATTTTGCGGCTGAATCTTGACGGCACGGCCCCGGCGGATAATCCTTTTTATAACGCGACCGACGGCGTCTCGGCCACCGATTATATTTTCGCGTACGGTTTGCGCAATCCGTTTGGCGGCGCGTGGCGCGCGGCGGATAATTTTCTTTACGAAGTGGAAAACGGCAACGACAGCAACGACCGGTTTGCCAAAGTTGTTCGCGGCGGCAATTATGGTTGGAACAATACCGGCGCGAGCATGACGATCAATGCGATTTATAATTGGAATCCCACGCACTCACCAGTGAACATCGCTTTCGTTCAACCGCAAACTTTCGGCGGCAGCGGTTTTCCGCCGGAAAAAATGGATCATGCTTTTGTCACCGAATCCGGCGGCACGTGGGCAACCGGACCGCAGGGAAACGGCAAGCGCATCGTCGAATTTGTTCTCGACGCCGCGGGCAAACTGGTGAGCGGCCCGACGACGCTGGCGGAATACAACGGCTCCGGCAAAGCCTCGGCCGCCGCGCTGGCCGCGGGTCCGGACGGTTTGTATTTTTCCGATCTCTACAAAGATCTCGATTATCGCACACCCATCGACCGCGGCGCAAATATTTTGCGCGTGAAATTTATCGGCAAGCCCGATTTCACTGCGGAAGTGACGAATGGTTCGGCTCCGCTCACCATTCAATTCCGGGATCGCTCGGTGGTGCCCGGCGCAAACAGTTGGTTGTGGAGTTTTGGCGACGGCAACGCGAGCACGGCGCAGCATCCCACGCATACTTATTCCGCGAACGGATTGTATGATGTTCGTCTGACCGTCACCGGAGAGAATGGCGTCGCAGTCGCGCAAAAGAATGCGTTCATCATTGTCGGCGAATTGCCGCAAGGCCTGCGCGCGGAATATTACGACAATATTGATTTCACCGGCCGCGTCATCACGCGCATCGACCCGACGGTGAATTTCGACTGGCGCAGCGGCCCGCCTGATCCGGCGATGGGCGTCGATAATTTCTCGGTGCGCTGGTCTGGGCAAATTCGCGCTCGTTTTTCCGAGACGTATACTTTTTATGCAACGGCGGATGATGGCGTCCGGCTGCGCGTCAACGGTCAACAGTTGATCAATCAATGGCATGATCAGGCCGCGACCGAATATCACAGCGAGATTGAATTACGCGCCGGGCAATATTATGATATCGAAGTCGAATACTACGAACGCGGCGGCCTCGCCTCCATGAAACTGGAATGGGAGAGTTTGAGCCAGCGCCGCGAAGCGATTTCCTCGACGCGACTTTTTCCGACACAGGTCAATCTTAAAAACTTGCCGACACCGGCGCAGTTTCGCCTCGGACAAAATTATCCGAATCCTTTTTGGAGCGCTGCGACATCCCGCTTTGCGGGAAATCCCGCGACGACGATCGAATTTGACCTGCCCGTCGCGAGCCTGGTGAATGTGAAGATTTATGACCTGCTCGGACACGAGGTGACGCCGCTCGTTCAGAATGCGCCTTATGCCGCCGGTTCGCATTTTGCCAACTGGTACGGCGACAACAATCGCGGCGAGCCGCTGGTGAGCGGATTGTATTTCTACAAACTCCACGCCGCGCCGCTGGATGGCAGCAAGTCTTTCGTCACCACCAAAAAGATGTTTTTGATTCGTTAAATTTCTTCCATTCACCAAGCCGTTACACGTTTCACGTTACACGAACAATGAACTACACCACCCTCATCGGCCTGGTCGCCGCGACGCTGACCACGATTTCTTTTTTGCCGCAAGTCATCAAAAGCTGGAAAACCAGATCCGCGAAGGATTTGTCGCTCGGCATGTTCGTCACCTTTTGCGCCGGCGTTTTGCTCTGGCTCATTTACGGCCTGCTGAATCGCGACCTGCCGATCATTCTCAGCAACGCCGTGACCTTCGTGCTGGCGCTGGCGATTCTGATTTTGAAAATCAGGCACGGGTGAAGAACGCATGTACTTTGGTGCGAAAAATGAGATGCAGGTCATCCACCTCTCTGTTAGATCATCAAGTCGTTGCAGGCCGAGCCATGAGGTTTTGACTTCTTGCTTTAAGCTCCTGGTATTGTAACTGACCATTCGCATTAAAGTTTTCGACAAATTTCCCGCCAATCAAGCATTGCTTTCGAAGTGCAAAAGCGGTATATTATTGCAAGCTTTTTCGCGGATCATATTGACGGAGGCATTTATGTTGACTTCATTGCAGATTCAGAATTTTCGCCCCTTCCGGCATTTGCAAATAGAACGACTCGGCCAAATCAACCTGATTGCCGGCAAAAACAATGAAATTGAAAATGGCATTCACTACACCGCACAACCAAACTTATGGGCGTCGATCTTCAATGCCGCCCATCGCCTGAACGTGCAGGTCTTTGCCACGACGCATAGCTGGGATTGCATAACCTCGTTTCAGAAAGTTGCGGCCGAGAATAAAGAGAAGAATGGCATGTTGATTCGCCTGGAGGCAAAAAGGGAAATGACGAACGCAGTGCTTTTCGATGAGAGTGAGTTGAGCATCGTCAGCCGTGATCAAATCGAGGTGCGGTGACAATGTCCAGCTACCGAACGCTGTTTGAAATCGGCAAAGCGTTGATCGCGAAACGCGATGCGAGCCAAGGCTAAGGAATATCGGGGCGCTCCGATCGCGGCATTGAGGCCGACGGCCAAAAAGGTTGAGAGTTTTTCCGTTTTCAAATTGTCTATTAATATAGGAGATGTCAGCAACGCTTGAATTACGTTCAATTAACATTTCACGTCCTGGCAGCCTGACCTAATAAAATTCGTGCTCGTGATGATCGGCAAAGTTATCAACAAATATCGCCTCGATGCCAAGCTCGGCGAGGGCGGCATGGGCGTTGTCTACAAAGCTTGGGACACGGTTTTGGAAAGGCCCGTGGCTTTGAAGATGCTGCATCCGCTGCTGGCTCAGGATGAAAAATTTTTGAAGCGTTTTCGATCCGAGGGCCGGGCTCTGGCAAAGTTGGTCCATCCCAACATCGTGACGGTTTTCGATCTGGAAGAGGCGGAAGAAAATTTAATCATCATCATGGAATATGTGGAAGGGGTGACCCTGGCCGAAGAGCTGAAGCAGAGCCGACCGCTTCCTTTCGACGCGGCTTTGCCGATCATCAAACAGGTTTTGTCAGCTTTGGGGCACGCTCATAACGTGGGTGTGATTCATCGCGATATCAAGCCCGGCAACGTGATGCTCACCCTGCAGAAGCACGTCAAGATCACCGATTTCGGCCTGGCCAAAGTTTACACGGAGCAAAGCCTCAACGCAGTCCACCTCCACGGGAGGCACGTTGTATTACATGCCGCCGGAGCAGTTGCAAAGTCTGGCCAACGTCGATCGACGCAGCGATATTTATTCCATCGGCATGACGTTCTACGAAATGTTGGCGGGGAGACTGCCATTTGAGAAAAGCGAAAACATTTATACCTTGCCGAAGATCATCGTGGAAGGGCGGTTCGCATTCCCTGATCACTTTAATCCTGCCGCGCCCAGAGACCTGTCTAAAATCGCGATGAAAGCCATCGCTAAGAATCCGGCGAAGCGATATCAAAGCGCGGAGGAGATGTTGGCGGCTATTGCGCAGTTCGAGGTCGGGCGCACACCAACACGTACTCTGCTCCTGCCAAAGCCGGTTCTAACCAAAAAGTTTGGACGTAGTCGCGTCATCGCCTTCTTAGCGCTGCTGGCTTTGGTTTTAATCTCTCTTTTCGGTCTTTTGTCTTCTGAGCGTCTACGAAAATTCTACGACAACCAAACATTGGTGACGCTATCCGTTTCCACTCTTCCGGCTGGTGCAACGCTCTTTCTAAATGGCGATTCCGTTGGCGTCACTCCCATCGAGGCCTACTCCATCACGGCCGGCACACTTTCGCTTCACCTCAAAAAGCAGGATTACGTTGTCTTCGATACTACAATAGCGATCACCTCGGATCGAGGTGCAACATTGTCTTTTTTCTTGAAGCCGATCACCACAGTGATGCCGCTGGAGACTGAGCAGCCGGAGCCTCCCGTTATTGTATTTGGTGCGCTGCGAATCGCTTCGCAACCTTCCGGGGCCGGCATTTTTATTAATGATCAACCGCGCGGCAAAACTCCACGCCTCATCAAAGATTTGGCGCCGGGCAAGTTCAGCATTGTGCTGAAAAAAGCCGGTTATCAAGATTATTCGATCTCTGCCGATTTGAGAGCCGGAGAAGAAGAGAAGATTACCGCCACACTCATACAGCTCATGGGCAAGTTGCGCGTGGTGGCCAGGCCCTCCGGCGCCATTGACATTGATGGCGCGCGCAAGCGAGAAAATGCTTCTGAACTGTTTGAAACCACCCTGCCGGTGGGACCGCATCTGGTCAAAGTCACGCATCCGTCTTTCGGTTATTGGGAAAAACAGGTCGACATTAAACCCGACAGCCTGACGCCGATACAAATTGATTTCGAGAAGATTGTGAAGATTACGGTTGTAACGGCAGGCGCCAAATGGGCAACCATTT
>Ga0247727_10018270_pt1 | contig 11045 bp, 10 predicted proteins | sample WisWelCaveWW1625_FD_202498 | JGI IMG/M metagenome (GOLD analysis project Ga0247727, IMG submission 202498) | Biofilm microbial communities from Wishing Well Cave, Virginia, United States - WW16-25 | ecosystem: Environmental > Aquatic > Deep subsurface > Groundwater > Cave microbial mat | place...
TCACCCGCTATGCGATCAATTCATGGGGCGTGTTGTACCTGCAGGAGGCGCGCGGATTTTCACTGCCGGTCGCTGGCACCTTGTTGATGATCAGCACCCTGGCCGGCATTGCCGGCGCGATCACGTTCGGCCTGATGTCCGACAAGATGTTCCAAGGTCGCCGACCGCCGGCAAACCTGGTGTTCGGCTTGCTGGAACTGGCCGGTCTCGGATTGATTTTTTTCGGCCCCACCAACATGACCGTACTGGTGATCGGCATGCTGCTGTTCGGCATGGGCCTGACCGGCCTGGTGACATCATTGGGCGGCTTGTTCGCCGTGGACATTGCGCCCAAGCGCGTGGCCGGTGCGGCGATGGGCGTGATCGGCATCTTCAGCTACATCGGCGCCGCCATCCAGGAACAGGTATCGGGCACGCTGATAGAACAGGGCATGACCATGGTCGGCGACGTTCGCACCTACGATTTCGGGCCGGCGATCATTTTCTGGATCGGATCATCGGTGGCGGCGACGCTGCTGGCCGCCACCCTGTGGCGGGCCCGCCTGCGCGACTGAAGGAGACACTGTGCTTTCACCCTCGAAACAATTGCTGGCTATGATCGATGCGGCGCAGGCCGCCGGCGCCGGACTGCAGAAACATTTTGCGGCCTTGGCGAATCTCGACATCCGCTCCAAGAGTGGCCCCGCCGACCTGGTATCGATCGCTGACGAAGAGGCCGAGCGCACCACGCGTGCAATGCTGGCAATCGCCGAGCCCGGTTACGGCTTCCTGGGTGAAGAGGATGGCGTATTCGAAGGCAGCGACGCCGACCACACCTGGATCGTCGATCCACTGGACGGCACCACCAACTATCTGTTCGCCTCGCCGCTCTGGGGCGTGAATGTGGCGCTGGCGCGCGAAGGCCGGGTGATTGCCGGCGTGACTTACCTGCCCATGCTGGGCGAGTTGTACATCGCGGAAACCGGTAAGGGCGCCTGGTTGAACGGCGCGCGATTGCACGTGTCCACGCGCTCGCGCCTGGTTGAATCAGTGTTGTCCTGCGGCATTCCGTTTTCCGGCAAGCCCGACCATCCGCTATTTGCCCGCGAGATGGCCTTGCTGACCCATCGCGTCGCCGGCATTCGCCGCACCGGTGCCTGCGCCGTGGACATGGCTTGGGTCGCAGCCGGGCGATGGGATGCCTACTGGGAACGCGCAACGCAAGCCTGGGACATGGCGCCAGGCGTCATCCTGGTGCAGGAGGCCGGCGGTATCGCAAGCACGGTCACTGGCGCGGCATTCGATCTGTATGCACAGAATGTCTGTGTCGCCAGTCCTGCCATCCAGCCCCAGTTGATCGAAAGTTTGAACGAGGCCCTGCAGCCGGAGCGTGAGTGATGAAATTAGCACGGCGGCGTTTCCTGCAAGGCGGCGGCCTGTTGGCTTTGGCCACCTTCATTCCACGGGCCATCGGACAGGTGCTGGGCTATCCGCGCGCCCTTCAGGGACCGATGATCGGCGCACCGGGGCCGAATCACTTCAGCGTTTGGGTTCGCGCCAGCAGTGCAATCGACGTCACGCTGGAGTATTCGACTGATCGCAATTTCAGCAAGGTACTGACCGGCTCGAGTGCGCCCGCGCGGGCCGATCGCGATTGCTGCGTGGTCTTGCGCGCCGAAGGCCTGCAGCCCGAAACGACGTATTGGTATCGCCTGAAATATGCGGGCGAACTCGATCGCTACCAGTTTCTCCCGCACAAGACGCGCACCGCGCCGGCGGGCAAGGCCGATTTTCGCATCGCCTTCGGTTCGTGCTGCCGCATCCAGTTCGATCCCGACCAGCGGATCTGGAACACGGTGCGCGGTCTGGAGCCCGACATGTTTTTCTGGCTCGGCGACAACATCTACGCCGACAGCGACCAGCCTGCCACGCTGGCCGACCTGTACGGACGTGGACGCGTGGTCGAGCGACTGGAACCGTTCCTGCGCTCGACCCCGCAATTGGCGACCTGGGACGACCACGATTTCGGTTACAACGACTCCGACGGCCGCAGTCCGTACAAGGCGCAATCGCTGCAGGTGTTCAAGAATTTCTGGGCCAACCCCGGCTATGGCGAAGCAGGCAATCCCGGTGTGTATTTCAGCCAGCACTATGGCGGCGTTGATTTCTTCGTGCTCGATGGTCGCTACCACCGCAGTCCCGCCGCCCAGCAAGACAATGCCTTCAAGACGATGTTGGGTGCCGCTCAGAAAGCTTGGCTGAAGCGCGAACTCAAGGCCAGCAGGACGCCGTTCAAGGTGTTGGCTATCGGCGGTGGCTGGTCGTCGGCGGAAAACGAGAAGGACGGTGATTCCTGGGGCGTGTTCCTGACCGAGCGCAACGAGATCTTCGATTTCATCCGCGATCAGGGCATCGAAGGCGTGGTCTGCATTTCCGGCGACTCGCATATGGGCGAGCTCAACTGCATTCCGCGTTCGGCCAATGGCGGTTACGACATCTACGATTTTTGTTCATCGCCGCTGGCGCAGATGCCTGCCGCCAAGAACACGCGCCAGGTGCCGGAAGTGCGGGTGCGCGATACCTGGACCCGGTCGGTCAATGTCGGCCTGATGCGCTTCGAGATGACCGGCGCCGTGCCGACGCTGACCTACACGCTGCATAACGTGATGGGCGCTAGTGTCTGGGATCCGCTGGTGCTGACGCCAGCTGACCTGAAAAACGGCGCGCGCACCTGGGACAGTAAGTCAGACCCCGAGGAATTGAAACGGCTCGAGCGTTTCCGCAAGGGCGGCGGCTATTACGGTTACGACGTGCCGGAAGGCTGGCCTGGTCGCCCGTACTACGACGCAACACCAGGCTGAAGCTGCCGGGCGCACGCCGCTTGCGAGTTTCCACCTCTTCCCGTGCAGACTGTTTTCACTTTTTGTGAGATCGCACAATTGCCCAGTATGAAGCCGAAACCGTAGACGGATACATTGCCTTTGAAGCGTGCAGGAATTTGGCATTAGAACGAACGAATGGTTAGGCCTCGAGCGAAGAACAACATCGGGAATCCGCTTGATTTCATTGTCAGACCGTTGGTTTATAAGGTTTTGAAAACACAAAGAAAGCAAATAGAACCTCTATCAATCCGCCGAGCCCTGCGGCAACGGCGGGCGGGATCGCTGAGAAATAGACGAGATTTCCAGTGACAATAAGGCTCACTCCCATCACCCAGAAAATTGATCTGCCATAAATACTTGCAAAGATCAGGTAGCGACTTCCAATCGTTGCCATCATTGCTGGAAAAAATAACGCTGGCATCAAAAGGAAAAGACCATAGGCCATTGCGCAGCAGAGGATAAGCCAAATTGTCGACGCCATCCCAAGTTGGTTCAGTGCGTTGATTTTGCTTGTCTTCGCGGGTCGTCCTATCGCCTTTGTCACAATGGCGCTAATGGGATAGATTAATGAACCGCCTATGAGCAGAGTCCATACAGCTTGGTTTATCCCGAGTAGATAGCACACAAGCGCGGCTGCAATCCAAACGAGGCCTGATACTAGTATTCCAGGGGCGCCGTCATAGTATGCGTGGCGCATCTCATTTTGTTGCTCTTCGGATACAGATAGTCTCATCAGTTCTTCCTGCTGTCTAACGTTTGAGTTCAGCGACCGCCGAACGCGGTCTGCGGGAACGAAGGGTTGCACGTCATCGCGTTGAGTTCGCAATGGGTGGGCGGTTCTTGCGGTAGGAGTTCTTCAGCAAAATCTTGCCGTCGCGCAGAGTGAACAGGTCACAACCATGAACTTCGACGCGAGTTCCGTCCGCCCGTGTACCCGTGAACGTCCACTCCGATACTCCCCGGTCGCCATGGACAAAATGGCGCACGTTCCTCCAGTGGGCATCGGGAAACGTTCCCCAGACCTCTGCGAAGCCAGTTCGCACGGCTTCTCTGCCTACGTACCGGGTTCCGCAAATGTCAGCGCCGGCAGAGGACTCGAAGACACAGTCCTCTGTCATGAACGACATGAGAGCATCGACATCGTGGCGATTCCACGCGTCGGCAAAGGCCTGCAATACTTCTGTGGTCATTTCAGGAATCACCGTCTGCATGATCGGGCACCTCCATATAGCGTCTGCGCTGCTGTTCAGTGTACTGACGCCCAACGTTCGAGGTGAGCCGCAAAGTGCAGCTTGCTGCACTTTGTCGGTTCGACCGAGGTGTTAGGCCGCAGTAGTTGGTGGATTTGGCAAGTTGGCATTGTCATACCAAGCTCCATACTTGTCGCCAAGCCAAATATGCAAGCGGAAAAGATAGGCATTGGAAAGCATGATTATCCCACCCACTAACGAGGGTTCACTTATAAGGCCCAGTACACAGAACGCGAAACCAAATGTATGAGAGACAACTTCGACATTCACGGCGGCGCTTCGGCTTGGGCGCAAGCTAAAGAAATTTAGTGCAAACAACCACTTGAGGCCCGTGGGTAACTTCTGCCACTTTTCAGACTTTTTGTCGATCATGAATTTCTCCTGGTTCAGGGTTGAAACATCAACTTCAAGCACTGACGCCAGACACTTCAGAGATTCCAAGCTAGGGCTGTGGCCGCTTTCAATCCGCTGAATGGTCCGGACGCTCAACCCGGACATTTGAGCGAGTTGCTCTTGAGATAAGAGCCGGCTAAGACGTAGTTGCTTGAGAATCATTGAGGCGACCCGTTGTCAGTGAACCAAGATCATGCGTTGTTACCTATGATGTCGGTTACGAAAACTACCCGACACGAACCCGACATCCACCCGACACAGATGGCGACAAATAGGGTGGAGAGCCGAAAAACTCTTCCTACGGCCTAACGTTTGAGTTCAGCCGCGCCGAGCGCAGCGAGGGTAGCCTTGACGCCTTAAGCGAGGTACGAGCGCTGCGGAGTCAAGGCCGTTCGGCTGCAACGAATTGTTAGGCCGCAGTTCGATTACTCTGCAGAGTAAATAGTTGCCTGGCGCAAAGAGAGTAGCCAAGAACCAGTTACATCAGTCCAAATCTCGGTGGTGCGACGTCGAACGTGTTTGCCCGCGAACTTGGCTTTGCCCACAGGGGTTAGTGTCTCTTCCCCCATCAGCACGACTTCATGTTCGCCACGTATTGCTGCGTACTCGATAGATCGATCAAGGCTCGTGTAATCGATCAAGCCAGTTCTCAGGTTATTAACTGCATCTTGTTTTGTGGCGATCCTGTTGAATGGATTGTTAACCACAGCATCATCGGCAAACATGCTTTCGAATGCAGCGTCGTCCTTTGAAAGTATGGCTTTGTCAAAGCGCGTGGCTGCTTCTAGTGCGGCGGCAATCCTTGGCGTCTTCACGGACTCTGCAGCTGCTGGCGTGGTAGCACGCCATTCCGCGCTCGCTGGAAACGCCATGAAGGAAAGAAGGGTTAAGAGTAAGCCGCGACGCATCATTTTTGGATCTCCTTATCTGGTTAGATTAGAAAGATAGCACGTGTGCGACCTAACGTTTGAATTAAGGGGCGCCGTTACCGGACCGAACAGGCATATTGCCACTGGCTCAGGCGTTTCATCCTGTTTCACGCCAAGCAACATCCCAAACTGATGGGAAAGCCAGAGGTCGAACGATTTTTGAGTGATTTGGCGCTGCGCAAGCAAGTCTCTGCTGCCACTCAGAATCGAGCATTGGCGGCATTGCTGTTTCTGTATAAACGCGTATTGGAGATAGATCTGCCGTGGCTGGACGAGGTGGTCCGGGCCAAACGCACTGAACGGTTGCCCACGGTGCTGACCCCGAGCGAGGTTCGCCGCGTTCTGGATGCCCTGACACCGCCGCATGATTTGATGGTCAAGCTTCTCTACGGCGCCGGTTTGCGCCAGATGGAACTACTGCGCTTGCGTGTCAAGGATGTAGGAGTGGAGGACAATGTTCTGGTTGTGCGAGAGGGAAAAGGCGGCAAAGATCGCGTCACGACATTGCCTTCTGCGTGCCGGAACCAACTCATTGATCAGCTTGGCCGCGTTAAGCTGTATTTTGCAGAAGATCGGGCGCTTGATTTGGCGGGGGTCGCGCTGCCCGCCGCTTTGGAAAGAAAGTATCCGAATGCAGGCAAGTCGCTAGGTTGGCAGTGGCTCTTTCCGCAACACGATTTATCGCAAGACCCGCGCACCGGCATTCGACGCCGACACCATTTTTATCCGCAAACATTGGCGCGCGCCGTAAAGCGCGCCAGTGAGATGAGCGGCATCCTGAAGCCGGTACATTGCCACAAGTTTCGGCATAGTTTTGCGACGCATTTGCTTCAGTCAGGTACCGACATTCGCACCATTCAAACACTGCTCGGTCACACGCACGTCGAGACTACGATGATTTACACTCATGTGGCGAAGATGGGAGCGGGCACGACGAGCCCACTGGATCGGTTATAAATACCGGGCTCTCTCGGGGAATTCACTGCGGCAACTATTTTGCGGTTCCGGAAGCACTGTCAGCTCGGTATGCCATCGCCTCTACTCACCAAGAATCGCGAGCTAGCTCGCTCCTACAACTGCTGCGGCACGCCGTTAGTGCTGTCCCGGTAACCCATAGCGCTAGCATGGCTAGCCGTTCAAATTCAGCTTGCTGCGTATCAACGCGATCAGAATTTTTTGCAGCGGGTTGGCGTTGCCGAACGGGCGCCAGGTTTTTTTGTAGCGTTGCCGGTAAGCGTCAAAGTGCAGGCCCCAGGGTGCGGCGGTGACGGGGCCACGCTTGAGCAACAGCTTGAGCACTTCTACGCCCATGACACCCGCGCAGAGATCGCAGGCCATCACGGTTGATGGGCCTTTTTCTTTGCTGAAGTTCACTGCCTCCGGCACTTGCAAATAGGGCCGTTGAAACATGCGCGGACTTAAGCCAGCAATGAAGCGGGCGAGTTGTTCCGGTTTGGCCAGTCCTTCCATGCGGAAATATTGTTCGAAGGTCATGCCGCCGGGCAGAAACGCGAGAAAGGCGGTGCCCATGCCAAGTGGCGCGGCGGTGAGTGCCGGGATGCCGCGCCTTGCGCAGGCGGCAAACACTTTGCGGCGGATATCCACGGCAAAAAAATCGAGGCTGTCGACGTAGACATCCGCACCATCAAGAAACGCGTCCAGATTGGCATCATCGATGCCTTGGGGAAAGGTCTTGAGTTGCAATTCGGGGTTGATGTCGGCCGCCATTCGCGCCAGCACCGCGCATTTATCCTGATGCAGGTGCGACAGCATGGCACCAGCCTGGCGATTGAAGTTTTGTTGTTCGAACCGGTCAAAATCGGAGATATGAAAAGCGCCGATGCCGAGCCGGGTCAGCGTCAACAGATGGGCACCACCAACGCCGCCGAGGCCGGCGATGGCGATGCGACTGCGCTTGAGCGTGTGCTGCTCGGCCTCAGTCACCCAGCCGATGTTGCGGGAGTAGGCACGGGAATAGTCAAACGCTTCCATGGCTTCGATCCGGTGGTCGATGTTGCGGTGGAGTGTAGTCGTTGCGGCGGTTGGCGGTTGCGGCAGGATTGTTGATTTGCTGCGCACGCTCAAGGGGCCAGTCGGCCCCCAACCACCCCTAGCCCCTCCTTGAAAAGGAGGGGATCAAATGGGCCGCTCGGTGTTGTGGCCAGTTACGGGTGATGCTAAACCATAGCAACCGACTGCAACTCCCGCGTCGCCGTTCAATTCACCTGCCGACGTTAACGCAATTGCTCACGCAGGGTTTCAAGCAGCTCTTTCGATTCGCTGGCCAGGGACTGGAACAGCGCGTCGCCGGTGATGACGAACGGCCCGCGCCGGCCGTGGTAATCCATGACCTCGCCGACCTGAGTGAAGACGATGCCGCAACTGCGCAGCAGCCGCGCCAGCCGTGGCTCCATCATCACGTAGATGCGCTCCAGTCCGATGTTGAGCGCCAGCGCCGAGGCACCGAGAAACAAGCCGATGGCGACCAGCGGATAGTGGCGGCTGTCGACGTTGGCGTCGGCATCGGCGGCAATCCCGAATGGCGATTGTTGTTCGCCGATCCGGCGGCGAAAATCGCTGTGTACGGCCAACCGGGAGATTTCGCCGTAGCGCAATCGGGATATCGTGGCCGGCGTGAGCGGCCCGTCTTCCAGATGGTTTGCGCAGACATTTTCAAACGGCAACGGACTGTTGCCGTCGGGGCTCAGGATCAGCCGGAAACAGCCAATCGCGCGACCGCTGGCCTTGTGTAACAGATAGCAGTGACGGGATTGGTTGTCGTAGGCGTCGCGCTCGCGGCCGTCGGAGAAGGCATGGCGGTCTTCATAGCCGAGTTCTTCGCAATAGACGGCGTAGCGCAGACGCAGCGCAATATCAATCTCGTCCGGGCTGTTCGCCTGACGCAGTTCGAAATAACTGAAAAAATGCTGTGCGAAATGCTCCATGCATCACTCCGACGGGCGGGTGCGCCGAAACCACGCACCAGGCTGTTTATATTGACGACCGTTATGGCAGCCGCCGCAGTCGACGTAGCAACGGCCGAAAGAACGGCGTTGCCATGAAGTTGTGGCGGCGTTATTGCGGAGTGGCGCAGTGGCGGCGTTGTTATGGACGTCGTTATGGACGTTGTTTTGGATTGGTTGCGACGCGTCCTGCGTGGGCAAACGATAGCAGAAAGCCGTGGCTCCGGCCATTGAGACTGGCGCGCCGCTTGCGTAGAGTAGCCGCCACCGAAACCATTTCATGATGACCGCCATGCCCCCACGTCACCGTCAGAGTACGGAGTCTTCCCGCCAGCACGGTCGTTGGCGCCAGCGCTTTTTCCTGGCGGCGGGCAGTTTGCTGCTGGTCAATATCGTGCTGTTGTACTTGCTTGCCGACTCGTATCGGCGGCCGCAATTGGCGCTGGATCGCACCAAGGCCGATGTCCAGTTGCTCAGCGAGTTACTGGGCGGACGAATCAAGCGCGCCGAGTTGTTACAAGCCTTGAAGCTGCGTCAGGTGCCGGACAAGGCCATCGAGCAAGTGCCCGGCCGCATCAATGTCGGCGGTATCAGCTTTGTCGTGGATGCGCAGCAGCGCGTGGTCAAGGTCGAGCATTGGTCAATGCCGGGCGGTGCCGGTATGCCCTGAGCCTGCGGCCGGCACCGCGAGTGGCCCGATATAACGGCGGGCCACCACCAGATTGTCGAAATAGAGATCCTGATCATACGGTGAGACCGCCGTGCCACCGTGGTAGATATCAAACCAGAATTTTTCAATTTTCAGCTCGGGCACCAGCCGGATGCGCAAATTGCGCCGGTGCAATACCTCCCGGCCATCCAGCCAAGCTTGGATGACCCCGTCGTGCTGGCCGGGGGTGTTCAAGCGCAGAAATTGCTCGACGCAATACCAGCGATTATTTTCCAGATAGGCCCCCTCGCCTTCACTCCAGACCCAGCGCGCGCCAAAAATCGAGCTCTCATCGGCTTCGTAAATATAAGAACCAATAGGCGTCCGGCCTGCAAGCGGGTTGCCCTCGGGGATTTGCAGGGAAAACGCGCCGCGTGCCGACCAACCGTTGCGACCATCATTGGGCCGCCCGCCCCAGCCGCCTTTGCCATAGGTGCCGGCGAAACCGGGCAACTTGCCGCCCTCGACACGGGGTCGCCAGTTGTTGCCAAAACGCAGGTAATAACGCACATACATTTGCTCCGGTTCGGTGCCGAGCAAAGGCATGAACTTCAAACTGCCGGTGGCGCCGTAGTTGTCGCCTTTTTTCACCCGCACCTGCAAGGCTTGTCCCGCCAGTGGTTCAAACTGGTCGGCGCGCGTCACCAGCGCATAATGACCACGAAATTCCTGCCAGGCATCGGCCCACGTGGCGTCGTCAAAACTGGTGGCATAAATCACCTCGGGATGCCGGTCAATGCCCGCATCCAGGACAAACTGGCTGGCGAGCCCCGACTGCGGCGCCAGCGGCGCCGCCACCGGAATATCCACGACAAAAACTTGCACCAGCGTAGTGCCGCCGAGACGTTCGATCGCTGTCAACCGTAGCTCCGCTTTTTGCAAATCGACGTGGCGACCGCGCAGCGCGGACAGATCAAATTGCAGCAAGGCGTGATGCTCGCCAACGCTGACGGTCAGGACGGCGCTTTTCCCTTTGCTTTTGTAGGTAGACGGGTCCAGGGAGGTGTCGGCGACCGGTAGCAGCACCTGGCTGTCAACGCCAAACCGCAACACCAGTTCAGGGCGCAATTTCGAATCAGGATTTTCCCGGCTGGCAAACCGGATGGCGCCGTCGTTGTTATGGCTAGTGCCGACCTGCAATAACATGCCGCGATTGGTAATCGCGCCACTGAGCCACTGGGTCACCAGAGCCGTCACATCAATGACAACCGGCAAGTCGGCATTGCCGCTGGCAATGCTCAACTCAGCAAAGGCGGCCCGGCCTTGCGCAACGCCCTTCCGGTCGCGCCAATCGCCTTGCGGGTTACGCCACCGGAGCAACGCCGCCGCGTTGTAAAATTCACGGGTGGCGCCGTCCTCGCCGCCGGCACTGCCCTCTGCCCAATTCCAGCGGTCAAACGCCTGCACCTCGATGCTCGCCAGTGCGGTCAAACAAATGCCGATCACTAACCAGCACTGCTGCATCCGTGCGAAAAATGACTTCAATATCACTGCTCCTTAAGTGCTGGTCCGCGCCTGACGGACATGACGCAACCACCATGGCCAACGCGCCAACAGTGTCAGCAGGGCGGGCAACAACAACAATTCAAACAACGCAGCGGTAAACAAGCCGAGCGCGGTCATAAAGCCGAAATTTCGGGTCGGAATAAAAGTTGAACTGAGCAACAGGGCAAACTGCGATGACAGCACTACCGTGTTGATGGTGCAGGCTTTGCCCGATTCTTTCAGGGTGTGCAGCAAAGCATAATCGCTGGCTCGGCCGCGCTGCACCAGCAGGCAGTAACTTTCGACAAAATGGATGGTGTCATCGACGGCGACGCCGACCGCGACGCCGGCGATCAGCGCGGTCGCCATGTCAAGCGGCACGCCAAGAACTGCCATCACCACAAAAACAAACAGGATGGGCGCGGCATTGGGCAGCAGCGCGATAAACGCGACCG
>Ga0247727_10018271_pt1 | contig 11045 bp, 10 predicted proteins | sample WisWelCaveWW1625_FD_202498 | JGI IMG/M metagenome (GOLD analysis project Ga0247727, IMG submission 202498) | Biofilm microbial communities from Wishing Well Cave, Virginia, United States - WW16-25 | ecosystem: Environmental > Aquatic > Deep subsurface > Groundwater > Cave microbial mat | place...
CGGGCGAGCCGCAGCGCTCGCACACAGGAGGGCTCAATCGGACAAGCGCGTCGCGGCACGGCTCGCAGAGCGCCGAGCCGGGACGCGAGCACACGGCGCAGCGCTCGGGAAAGAGCAGCTCGAGCACGTTGCCATTGTCGGCCGCTAGTCGTTACGACTCTGCGAAAAGATGCGGTCGGCTTCCTGGAGTGTCTCCGCGGAGCCGATGTCGTACCACTCGCCCGGCAGAAGCCAGGTGTAGAAGGCCGTGCGCGGGTACAGCCACTCGACGAGGCGCCCGGGCTGGTCGGGATTGTTCCCCTCCGCGAGGTACTGCCGGATCAGCGGGAGCGCGCGTCGTGGGTAGTAGTAGAGAGCGACCCCGGCGAGGGTCGTCCGGGCATTCACGGGCTTCTCCTCGAAGAAGACGATGCGCCCATCCGAGTCGACCTCGATCTGGTTGTACTCCCTCATGCGCGCGAGATCGCCCACGTCGTGAAGCGCGATGACGGGAGCATCGACCTCCTGCCCGTACGCCGCGAACCCGGCGACGTCCGACCCGAAGAGGTTGTCACCTGCGACGACCACGAGGTCGTCGTCGAGCTGCTGCTCGTCGAGCACGAACCCGATGTCGCCGATCGCGCCGAGTCGGTCGTCGTTCGACGTCGTGCCGTCGTTGACGATCGTCACCCCCTCTTTGCCCTTTGCCCACTCCTCGAAGTGCGGCGTGAACTTCGCGTTGGTTACGACGATCGTGCCGTCGATCCCCATCGGGAGGAGACGCTCCACGACGCGGTCGAGCATCGGCTTGCCCCCAACCTCGAGCAGCGCTTTCGGCTTGTCGAGCGTCAGAGGATAGAGCCGCGTCGCGTAGCCGGCCGCCAAGACCAACGCCTTCATGCGTGCACCACCCGTGGCAGCGAGTCGATGTACGGATGCCGGTGCACACCAACATCGGTCACGATCGCCGCGACGAGCTCCGCAGGAGTGACGTCGAAAGCCGGGTTCCGCGCCGGGAACCGCGACGAGACCTCGGCGGGGTCGCGTTCCTCGATCGGTATGTCGGCGCCGGTGTGCGCGGATGGATCGAGCGTCGAGGTCGGCGCGACGACGTAGAGCGGAATCCCGTGGTGATGAGCGGCGACGGCGAGGCCGTACGTGCCGATCTTGTTCGCCGTGTCACCGTTCGCGGCGATCCGATCGGCTCCGGTGAGGACGCAGTCCACCTCTCCGGCGGCCATCAGCCAGGCCGCCGCGCCGTCCGCGATCACGGCGAAGGGAATGCCGAGTGCATCGAGCTCCCACGCCGTCAGGCGCTCGCCCTGGAGCAGCGGACGCGTTTCGTCGATCCAGACGTGCTGGACGAGCCCGCGCTCCCACGCGGCCCGGATCGCTCCCAACGCCGTCCCGTAGCCGCCCGTGGCGAGCCCCCCGGTGTTGCAGTGCGTCAGAACGCGCGACCCAGGTGCGACGAGATCCGCCGCGTGAGCCGCCATCCGCCGGCAGCGGTCGACCTCCGCGTCATGGATCGCCCGCGCCCGCTCCGGCGTCGGGTCGGAGCGCATCTCTTCGAGCGCCCAGGTGAGGTTCACCGCCGTCGGCCGGGCGGAAGCGAGCTCGCCGAAGGCTGCGTCGAGATCCTCCCCCCGCGCGGCGGCGAGCGCGTAGCCGTACGCCGCTGCGACCCCGATCGCGGGGGCGCCGCGGATCGCCATCGTCCGGATGGCCTCAGCGACCTCGACGGCCGACTGACAGCGCAGCTCGATCTCCTCTTCGGGCAGCCGCCGCTGGTCGAGGACGACAACCGCGTCGTCCTCGAGGCGGACGATGCGTTCTGAGGTTAGGTCCCCTCGTCCCACGATGCGAGGTACCGGGCCTGCTCCTCGGTCAGCTCGTCGATCACGATGCCCATGGTCGCGAGCTTGAGGCGGGCGATCTCGTCGTCGATCTCTCTCGGGACGTCGTACACGCGGCGCTCGAGGCTCGCCCCGTTGGCGACGACCCACTCGGCCGCGAGCGCCTGGTTCGCGAACGACATGTCCATCACGAGCGCCGGATGCCCTTCGGCAGCGGAAAGGTTGACGAGTCGACCCTCCGCGAGCAGGTAGAGGTGTCTCCCGTCCTCAAGGGTGAACTCTTCGACGAACTGGCGTGCTTCGCGTGTCTCAACGGCGAGTGCGCGAAGCGCTGAAATCTCGATCTCGACGTTGAAGTGGCCGGTGTTGCAGAGGATCGTCCCGTCCTTCATCCGCTCCATGTGGCTGCGGGCGATGACGTTCTTGTCACCGGTCGCGGTGCAGAAGACGTCGCCGACCTCGGCCGCGCGGTCCATCGGCAGCACCTCGTAGCCGTCCATTGCGGCCTCCAGCGCCCGTAACGGGTCGACCTCGGTGACGATCACGTGCGACCCCATGCCGCGCGCCCTCATCGCAACCCCGCGACCCGTCCAGCCGTAACCGGCGACGACGAACCGCTTGCCGGCGAGAAGGACGTTCGTCGCGCGGATGATCCCGTCGATCGTCGACTGGCCCGTGCCGTAGCGGTTGTCGAAGAGGTGCTTCGTCTTGGCTTCGTTGACCGCGATGACGGGGAAGCCGAGCTTGCCGTCCCGCTCGAGCGCCTTCAAGCGGATGACGCCGGTCGTCGTCTCCTCCGTTCCTGCGATCACGTCTCCGAGCTGCTCTCGCCGATGGGAATGGAGCACGCCGATCACATCGGCGCCGTCGTCCATGGTCAGATGTGGCCGGTGGTCGACCGCCGCCTCGATGTGGCGGTAATAGGTGTCGTTGTCCTCGCCCTTGATGGCGAACACCGAGATCCCGTACTCCTCGACCAGCGCCGCGGCAACGTCGTCCTGGGTCGTGAGCGGGTTGGATGCGCAAAGGACGACGTCGGCGCCCCCCGCTTTCAGCGCGCGGGCGAGGTTTGCGGTCTCGGTCGTGACGTGGAGACAGGCAGAGATGCGGTGCCCGGCGAGGGGCTGCTCGCGCTCGAAACGCTCGCGGATCGCGGCGAGCACCGGCATCTGCCGGTCGGCCCACGCGATCCGTCGCACGCCTTCCGCCGCGAGTGCCAGATCCTTGACGTCGTGTCGTTTCGTGGCTGCCATTCGTTCTCGCTTTCGAGTCGTAGTCGCCGGGATTGTAGGGGCGGGATACATCCCGCCCTACGGACGACGTATCGTGGTCAGGGCGCGGACGTGCCCTGCCGCCCGTAGCGGTCTTCGAGCCGAACGACGTCGTCGAGGTGCGGGGTCGAGACCTCGAGGACGAGCGTGTCCTCGAGCGCAGTCACCCGGTGGAGCGTGCCGGGCCGGTAGCGGAACGTGTCCCCGGGGCCGATCTCCACAGTCTCGAGCTCACCCCCGACCTCTCCGAGCTCGAGTCGGGCGCGGCCCTCGTGAACGAGCCAGGACTCGTCTTTCACCTCGTGGTACTGGAGGCTCAGCGCCTCGCCGCCGCGGATGAAGAGGAGCTTCCCGACGTACTGCTCCGTCTCCGCCCAGATCAGCTCCCACCCCCAGGGCTTCTCGACCCGCCGCGGCGAGAAGCCGTACCGCTCGCGGACGCCCACGTTCACGAGAAGCGGAGCGCGTGCTCCGGGATCCGCTGGTCGGCGCCGATGCGGAGCCCGTGGTCGACCGCGTTTCCGCCGCCGAGAGAGGCACCCGGCCCGACGACAGACAGATTGCGCACCTCACAACCGGGGCCGAGATCGGCATCGTCCCCCACGATCGACCCGACGACGACCGACCCCTGACCGACGCTCGTCCGCGCACCGACGACGGCGTTCTCGACGATGGATCCTGCAGCCAGCCGCGAGCCGGCGCCGAGGACAGCGAGGCTCCCGACTCGGGCGCCTGCTTCCACGACCGCGCCCGCGCCGACATAGACGGGCGGGACGAGGCGCGCGTTCGGATGGACATCTGCACTCGAATCGACAAGCGTGAAATTGGCCCCGAGCGCGTCGCCGACCACGGTCGAGAACGAGCGCTCGAGCACGTCCCGATGGGCCTGCAGATACGACTCGGGAGTTCCGACGTCGAGCCAGTAGCCGGGGAGCGCGGCGCCGTAAACCGACCCCTCCTCGGCCAGTCGCGGGAAGACCTCGCGCTCGATCGAGACCGGCCGTCCTTCCGGGACGAGCTCGAGCACCTCGGGCTCGAGGACATACAGACCGGCATTGATGAGGTCGGTGTCGATCTCCTCCGGCCGGGGCTTCTCGAGAAAGCTCTCCACGCGTCCGTCGGCGGCGAGGCGAACGAGGCCGTAACGACTGGGATCCGCGACCGGAGTGAGCAGAATCGTCGCCTTCGCCCCGGTAGAGCGATGGAAGCGCACGAGCTCCCCGAGATCGGCCTCCCGAAGCGAGTCGCCGTTCAACGCGAAGAAGCTCCCCTCGAGCCCTCGTGCCGCGAACGCGATCCCACCGCCTGAGTCGAGCGGCTCGTCTTCGACGGCATATTCGAGCGAGAGCGCGCCGTAGCGGTCGCCGAAATGGGCGTGCAACTGGTCGGGCAGGTACCCGCAGGAGAGGATCGCGCGCTCGACCCCGTTGCGTGCGAGGTGCTCGAAGGTGAAGGCGAGGAGGGGACGATCGACGATCGCGAGCAAGTCCTTCCGCGTTCGGTCCGTGAGCGGCCGGAGGCGTGTTCCTTGCCCTCCGACCAAGATGACGGCAGGCAACGTCATTCCACCGCTCGCCCGATTCCTTCGTAGTCGAAACCGAGCGCGCGCATCTCCGAGGGATCGAGCATGTTGCGGCCGTCGACGAGCAGCCGTTTCCGCATCCGCGCGCCCGCTTCGGCCCAGTCGAGCTCGCCGAGCTCCGGCCACTCGGTCACGAGGACGGCTGCGTCGGCGCCGTCGAGCGCATCGAGCGCGGAATCCGCGATGTGCACCCCGTCGAGGTGGACGCGCCCGTCAGCGACCGGGTCCCACGCGCTCACGTCGGCCCCCTCCGCGAGCAGACGGCCGGCGAGGACGAGGCTCGGGGACTCACGCATGTCGTCGGTTCCCGGCTTGAACGCGAGCCCGAGGAGCGCGACCTTCTTTCCGCGGAGCGACCCGAGTCGCCGCTCGAGCTTTCCGATCACACGGCGCTTCTGGAGCTCGTTGACCTCGATGACCGCCGCGAGCAACTGGAAGTGGTAGCCGGAGTTCGAAGCGAGCTGCTTCAACGCGAGCGAATCCTTGGGAAAACAACTTCCTCCATAACCGATCCCCGCACGCAAGAAGTGAGGGCCGAGGCGATGGTCCAAGCCAACCCCCTCAGCCACCTTCACGACGTCAGCTCCGGTCGCTTCGCAGACGTTCGCGATCTCGTTGATGAAGCTGATGCGCGTCATCAGAAAGGCGTTGGCCGCGAGCTTGATCATCTCGGCCGACGCGACGTCGCAGTGGATGACCGGTGCGTCGATGCCTGCGTGGACGCGCTCGACGACCTCGGCGTCCGCCGGGTCGAAGGCGCCGATGACGATGCGGTCCGGGTGCTTGAAGTCCCGGACGGCCGTCCCCTCAGCCGTGAACTCCGGGTTCGAGACGTAGCCGACGTTCTCGAGGCCGCGCTCGTCGAGCCGGTGCCGGATGGTGCGGCCCGTACCGACCGGGACTGTGCTTTTCATCGCTACGACGATCCTGCGATCGACGCGAGGTAGCTCGTCGACCACGGTCCAGACCGCCGAGAGGTCGGCGTCACCTGAGTACGTGGGCGGCGTCCCGACCGCGACGTAGACGACCTCCGCCCCTTCCACCGACTCGTCGACGTCGGTCGTGAAGCGAAGACGCTCACGGTTGTGCTCGAGGAGGTCGTCGAGCCCTTCCTCGTGGATGGGCACCTTCCCGCGGCGGAGGGCATCGATCTTCTCCGCGACGACGTCGCGTACGACGACGTCGTGCCCGATGTCCGCGAAGCAGGCGCCGGTGACGAGGCCGACGTAGCCCGCGCCGAAGACCGCGACCCTCACGGCCTACTTCGCTTTCCCGAGCGGCCGCAGACCCTTGGCGATCGCGAGCATCGTCTCGTTCGAGAGTCGGTCGAGGAGCGTGTTGACCACCCAGTAGTGCGCGTCCGGCCTCTTGAGGACGACCATGTGCAGCTTCGGACCGTTGTAGTAGAGGTCGTAGATGCGACCGCCGATGCGCCTGGTGAGGCTCTTGTCGGCGAGGACGGGCGCGTCCTCCCAGTCCGTCATCTGCACGCCCCAGTACTCGTTGGAGCCCATCCGGTACACGAGCCGGACGGCCTTGTGCTTCTCGCCCGGGTCGATCCAGTACATGCGGATCGGCATCGTGCGGTCGGTCCACGAGCTCCGCTCGATAACGGTCGGGACCATGAGTGTGAAGGGAACACGCGACCGGCGCTCGCGCAGGAGATCGCGGGCTGCGCTGGCTCCGGAGACGACGTTCGGACGCTCCCGCCGCGGGGTTTGGTCGATCGGCGCCGAGGCGAGGTTGCCAAGGAAGGTCCGACCGACGACGACCGTCAACATCGCCCCGTTCGCAAGCTGGGAGATCTCCGCGGGGAGCCGCTTGACCTCTGCCGAGACGAAGAGGTTCGCGACTTTCTCGGCCGCCTGCTGGGAGCCGCGATCGGCGGAGTCGTAGTAGATCTGGGTCCGGAAGTAGTCGAAGTTGGGCGCATTCGCGGGCAGGCCGTTCGGCGGTGTCAAGATTTGGTACCCGCGCTGGCCGAGCAGATATCCGGCCATCGATGCAGACCCGGTCACGCCGTTCCCGTTCAGGACGGTGATACCCGTGTCGCGCGGGGCCGGCGCGCTTCTTTTCAGCTTCTCGCCGAGCGCCACTGCGGTCGCCTTCTCCGACGACTGGACATCAGGATGGGTGAAGGTCTCGACGGCCCGGGTGATGTTCTCCGAACCGGTGGTCAGGTTGTCGACACCCTCGAGCCCCTCGATCCGCGTCTGAAACACGCGGCCCCGCGGCAGCCCGTAAGCGAAGAGCGCATAGGAGAGGACCGTCTTGACGTCGACGTCTTTGCCACCGCCCTGCGCGACCTCGACGTTCTGGGTTATCGAATTGACGACTTTCGGAAGCTCGATGGGTAGCGCGATCGGCGCGAAGCTCTCCTGCACCTGGCCCTTGAACGCCTTCACGAACTGCTGCTGCCGAGCGACGCGATAGAGGTCGGAATCCGTGTGGCGGTAGCGCACGTAGTCGAGGGCTTGGCGCCCCGTAAGCTGCTGGTAGCCGGGGCGGAGGTTGATCTTTGCGTAGCCGAACGGCCCGCCTCGGTCGTTGAAGTAGCGGCGGTCGACGTCGATCCACGCTCCGAACCGATCGAAGATCTCCCGGAAGCCGCGGAAGTTGACCGTGATCAGGTAGTTGACCGGCAGCCCGGTAAGGGCCTTCACCGTGTCGAGCGATCCCTGGGGGCCGCAAAACGAGTACGCATGCGCGATCTTGTCGACGAAAGACCCCCGCCCTTCGCAGCGAATCTCGACCCGCAGGTCCCGTGGGAAGGACAGGAGCGAGATGGAGTCGGTGCTCGGATCGGCGCGCACGAGCATCAGCGTGTCCGAGCGCCCGTCGGTGTTGTCGCCGTCCTCGACGCGGTGGTCGTAGCCGATCACGAGCGCGATCGCGGGTTGACCCGGCAGCGGGGCATCAAGCTGCCTCGATGCGCGCTTCACAGGTGGCGTGGTTGCCGCGATGTCCGCGACGGCGTCGCGGGCGTAGAGGTACACGCCTCCAGCTGCGCCGGCGCCGAGCACGAGCGACACGACGCCCACCCAGACGGCGATGTGGCCGACGAGCGCCATGCGGGAGCGGGGCCGCCGCGGCGGCTGCCGGTACACGCTGACAGGCGAGGGCGCACCGGGCGGAAGAACGGGCGTCCCGTTTCCGTCCGGCGCCGTTGCGCGCCCGAGGCCTCTCTTCAGGGTCGTTCGCATACAGCGGACGAGCGCCTCCACGGGCGCCCGCCTGCGCAGGATACAGGAGCGTCCCGCTGGTCTCGGCCATAGGGGCCGGGCACCTCCGCCCCCTATGAGCGGAATGCGGGCGCGACCGCTTCCAGCGCTTCGCCGAGGAAGGAGATCTCGTCGGGGGTGCCGGCGGTGATGCGGAGCGCATCCGGCGCGCCGAAGGCGCCCATCGGTCGAACGATCACTCCTCTACGCAGCAGTGCGTCGTTCAGCGCTGCGGCATCGCCGACACGTACGAAGACGAAGTTCGCCACCGCAGGGCCGGCTGGCTCGAGACCCTGGTCGCGAAGGACGTTCTGAAGCAGCGACATCGCCTGACCGTTCGCAGCGCGCCGTCGCTCCACCTCGCTCGCGTCCTCGAGGCTGGCGAGAGCTGCCTCCTGACCGACCGAGGTGACGTCGAAAGCCCGCCGCACCTTGCCGATCGCGGCCACGACGTCCTCGGGTCCGATCCCGTAGCCGACCCGCAAGCCGGCGAGCCCGTAGATCTTCGAGAACGTCCTCAGGACGAGCACCCGCTGACCCGTCTTCGCGTACTCCTCGACGGCGTCCGGGTACTCGGGATCGTCGACATACTCGAAGTACGCCTGGTCGAGCACCGTGAGGACGTGGCGCGGTACGCGGGCGAAATAGCCGTCGAGCTCAGTGCGTGCGCTCGTGGTGCCGGTCGGGTTGTTGGGGGCGGCGATGAACACGAGCTTCGTGCGAGAAGTGATCGCGTCGAGGATCGCGTCGAGATCGAACCGCTCGTCGCGCAGCGGAACACGCACGGGTACAGCGCCGAGCTTGAGCGGATCGAGCACGAAGCTCGGGAACGACGGCCAGCCGGTTACGACCTCGTCGCCCGGATCGAGCGTCGCCAGGGCGGTGTAGCCGATCACCGCGTCCGCGCCCGCGCAGACCGTCACCTGCTCGAAACGGACGCCGTGGAGCGCCGCGAGCGCCTGCCGGAGGACGTACGCACCCGCGTCGGGATACCGGTTGAGCTCGAGCGACGCGCGCTCGATCGCCACCTGCGCCGCCGGGAACGGCCCGTAGGGCCCCTCGTTGGAGGCGAGCTTGACGACCCGTTCGAGTCCGAGCTCGCGTTGGAGCTCCTCGATCGGCTTGCCCGGCTCGTACGGAACCAGCCCCGCGAGCGCGGGGCGGATCACCGACGGATCGTCGCCGCCCGCCCGACGACTCACGTCGCCGGTATCGGCTCCGGAGTCGCCGTGACGTACTCGCCGACGATCTCGTCCTCAGCCTCCGGGCTGACGGCGTACCCCTCGAGACTCCGGGACTCGCCATGCTGCCGGCGGAGGACGACCGCGGCGAGCCCGGCGAGGACGCCGAGGGAGACGAGCCCGAGAACGAGGAACAGAACGAGCTTGAGACCGTTCCGCTTTGGGCGGCGACGGCGCTCAAGCGCCTTCAGCGTGAGGAAGCCGACGAGGGCGTTTCGCTTGGTGAAGACACTCACTTCTGGAGCGTACCGACCGAGGGCGCCCTACGCCGGAGCCTTCCGTCGCGGAGGCAGATGGATCGCGCGGTCGAGTGCGACGAGCCCCGCCTCCTTGAGGGCTTCGGACAGCGTCGGGTGGGGCGCCATCCCGTCCGCGACGGTCTCGACCGTGGCCTCCGCGTCGAGCGCCACGACGGCTGCCTCGATCAGGTCGGTCGCATGCGGACCGACGATGACCACTCCGACAAGCTCACCGTAGGTTGTCTCGTGGATCGACTTCACCCAGCCGGTGGTCTCGCCCGACATCACTGCCCGCGCGTTCGCGGCCCAAGGGAACCTGCCGACGGCGACGTTCTCGTCTCCGTAGCGCTCCCGGGCCTCGGCCTCGGTGAGCCCCACGCCCGCGATCTCCGGGTCCGTGTAGATCGGCCGCGGAACCGCCGGGTCGCCGATCTCCGCTTCGTGACCCGTCGCGTTCTCGGCGGCGATCTCGCCCTCGCGGAACGAGGTATGCGCGAGCTGCCAGTAGCCCGCAACGTCGCCGCCCGCATAGATGTGCGGGACCGAGGTGCGCCTATGACCATCGGTCTCGATCCCATTGCGGGAGTCGAAAGCGACGCCCGCCGCCTCGAGGCCGAGCCCGTCGACGAGCGGCGCCCGTCCGACCGAGACGAGCATGAGATCGCACTCGACGGTCTCGCCTTCTCCGAACTGGACGACGAGTCCTGAGCCTGTGTCCTCGACCTTCGTGCATTGCTTGCCGAGGTGGGCGACGATCCCTCGGCGCGCGAACGCCTTTCGAAGCTCGCTCGTCGCATCCGTGTCCTCCTGCGGGATGAGCGCGTCGAGCATCTCGACGATCGTGACCTCGCTGCCGAAGCGCTCGAAGATCGACGCGAACTCGCAGCCGATGATCCCGCCTCCGAGGACGACGAGGCGCCTGGGAATCTCGGTCTGTGCCAGGAGCCCCGTGGAGTCGACGCAGCGCGGCGAGTCGAGCCCCGCGATGGGCGGGCGAACCGGATAGGAGCCGGTCGCGACGATCGCGCTCGAGAAGCTGAGGCCCACTTCCTGCTCGAAGACGAGCGAGCGTGCGTCGGCGAAACGGCCGACGCCCTGGAAGACGGTGACGCCGTTGGCCTTCAGCAGCGAGGCCACGCCGCTCGTCATCTGCTTCACGACGGCCGCCTTCCACTGGTTCGCCTGGGCGAAGTCGAGCCGCGGCTCGCCGGTGACGACGCCGAGCTTGGGATCGATCTCGCGCGCCGCGTGGAGCGCGTGCGCCGTGGAGACCCATGCCTTCGTAGGGATGCAGCCGACGCGGAGGCATGTTCCTCCGAGCGCGGCCTCTCGCTCGATGCAGGCGACGCGGGCGCCCAACTGGGCCGCACGAATCGCCGCGGTATAGCCCGCCGGCCCGCCGCCGAGCACGGCAACGTCGAATTCCATGGATGCGATCCTAGCGAGGGCCAGCTGGCGTCAGGTCGCGGCGCATGGTCACGCTGTCACCGCCGTCCGTGGCGACGAGCTCGAAGCCATGCTTCCGATAGAACGAGACGAGAGCGTCGTTATCCCGCTCGATGCTGAGCGAGAGCGCGCGATGTCCCTCCGCACCGGCGCGGGCGAAGAGCGCCTCCAGAAGAGCGTCCCCGATACCTCTTCCGCGCCGGCTGGGTA
>Ga0247727_10018272_pt1 | contig 11044 bp, 6 predicted proteins | sample WisWelCaveWW1625_FD_202498 | JGI IMG/M metagenome (GOLD analysis project Ga0247727, IMG submission 202498) | Biofilm microbial communities from Wishing Well Cave, Virginia, United States - WW16-25 | ecosystem: Environmental > Aquatic > Deep subsurface > Groundwater > Cave microbial mat | place...
TCTGGTGATGCGCAATCGCTTCCACAAGCTTCTGTTTATCAATCGGCACGGCGCCGACTTCGCCGACGACAACGCCCGCGGCGTAGTTCGCGATGGTGGAAGCCTCGAGAATGTCCGCGCCGGAAGCGAGCGCCACGGTGAGCGTGGCAATCACCGTGTCGCCGGCGCCGGAGACGTCATGCACGCGCCGCGCGCGCGTCGGAATCAGATGATGATCGCCGTTTTGACAAAAGAGCGCCATCCCGCGCTCGCCGAGGGTGATCAAAATATTCTCACATTGCAAACGCTGCAGCAAAATTGCGCCGGCGCGCTGGAGATCCTGCGCGGTCGCGAGTTTCATGCCGATCACTTCCTCCGTCTCTTTGCGGTTCGGCTTGAACACCGTGACCTGTTGATATTCAAAAAAGTGATTGAACTTCGGATCAACCGTGATAATACAGCGACGATTTTTTGCCAGCGCGATGACGCGAGAGAGAAAAGGCTGTGCAATCACGCCTTTATTGTAATCTTCGATGAGAATCGCGTCGAGCGTCGGCAGAATTTTTTCGAGATGATGCAACAACTTTTCCTGCATCTCCGGCGCGAGGTCGTGCCGCGATTCGCGATCGGTGCGTACCACGTGTTGATCGTGCGCGATGACGCGAGTTTTAATCGTCGTTGGACGATCGGCATCGACAAAAATTCCTTCATTCGGGAAACCCGCGTTTTTAATCAACTCCGAAAGCCGTTGGCCGGAGCCGTCGTTGCCGATCACGCCCATCGGCAAGGGTAGCGCGCCGAGCGCCGCGATATTGTTGGCCACATTCGCAGCGCCGCCGAGATGCTCGGTTTCGTTGTCGATCTCAACGACCGGCACCGGCGCTTCCGGTGAGATGCGCGTGACGCTGCCCCAGAGATAGCGGTCCAGCATGAAATCGCCGAGCACCGCGATGCGCTTGCCCTGCATCGCCGCGAGACGGGAGTGAAGTTTTTCGGAGGTGAAGGAAATCATCGATTCACTATTTTTTTTCACCAAGTAAATTTGACCTCTTCTGTTTTGCCAACGCGAATGCCTTTGATAATTGACTTGTGAACTTCGACAACCCAGCCCTTGCGTTTATTGTGGGTATCGAAATCCGGATGTTTTAAAAAACGGCGAATGTATTCTGCGGCTTTATCGCTGTGTGTGCGTAAAATGACGACACAATGTCGATGATGGCAGAATTTCGTTTTGTAGAAATCAAGATCGGACGTAAAAAAGGTCGGCCTTCCGAGAGCGTGTAGCATGGGCAAGATATGCTCGCGGTCGTCCATACCTTTGACACCGACATCAAAACCGATTTGCTTTAAAGGGAAATGCCAACGAATAAGCTTAACTCGCTGATCGTCGGGAATATTTTCGTCGAGTAGAAACATTCAACCGGGCTCCGTTCCGTTTTTCTTTTTCCTCTTCTTCAATAAACCTTTTTCCCGCGAGGCGTACGGCTTCCATGATGGCTTCTCTCGTTATACTTCCATGATATTGCCTGATGATTTCATCCCAATCCATCCATTGGGAAACCATATCGAGAACGTCTTTGACGAAAATGCGCGTGCCTTTAAAAGTCATCTTGCCGTGACAGATGTTGGGGTCGATAACGAGATAGCGGCCGATTTCGCGGCGGCCGTTGCTGTCAGCCATGATCCGGCCGGGCAGTTTCTCGGGGAATTTACCCGGGGCTTTTGCCAGAGTGGCGGCATAAGCAAGACAGGCGAGTATATCCTTTTTTTCAAGCTCGGGGTGAGCTTTGAGAAGATCGTCAACGGTGTCGCCAGTGGCCAGCGCCCGCACGATCTGATGAACCGGAATTTGAGTCCCTTTGACATAAGTTGGCCCATATCCGAATTTGGATTCAAGTGAACGGCGTTCGTGCATTTTATCACCTCATGATTTAGAAACCTCGAGCCAAACTATTACCACTTTCCAAGCAAGTAGACAGTGAGCAGAAAATAACTGATGATCAACAAAGCGCGCAGCACGCGAATTAGCTTGCGTTGTTCGGGCAACGGATCATCAATAAATTCGGCTTCCCGGTTGTTAGTCGTTGTGGCCGAAAATACCAGCAGTGAATTTAGCCACGCGGCCATCACATTCTGTTGTTGCAACATTTTAGCGAAAAGCGCCGGGGATTTTTCGGCTAACTTCCAGAGATAAATCAAAAGCAGCAGCAATGGGATGATTAAAGCCAATTTGTTCATGAGAAACTTCTGTTTGGGTTTTAGACAGTTGTTGCAATATAGCCATCCTGGCGATTCTTTTCAAGGGAAAAATCTGGGTAGCGAAGTCCGACTTGGGCGGAACGTTCTTTCAAATTTTGGAAAGGCCTGCTGCCCAAGCCTGCCCTGCAGCAGGCCAGGTCGGACTTCACACGGCGTCAAAATTACCCTTGTTTCTCAGGCTTTTTTGCGTTATTTTCATATTCGGTAATTGTGGACCGGCGGCGGTCGTTTGGTAGAAGTCATTTTATAGGGAAGTTGAACTATGAGCATGCAACATAAAAAAGTGGCGATTCTCGTCGGCGGCGGTCCGGCGCCGGGAATCAACAGCGTGATCGGCGCGGCGACGATTCGCAGCATTTTGAGCGGCGCGGAAGTCATCGGCATTCGCGACGGCTTTCAATGGATCATGAAAGGCGAGATCGAAAAAATCAAAGAACTCACGATTAAAGAGGTGAGTCGCATTCATTTTCGCGGCGGTTCGTACATTGGCATCGCGCGCGCCAATCCGACGAAAGATCCGAAACTGCTGGAAACCACCGTCACCTCCCTGCTGCGTTTGAACGTCGACCGGCTGATCACGATTGGCGGCGACGACACGGCGTTTTCCGCGCTCAAATTGGAGCAAATGGCCGGCGGCCGCATTCACGTCGTGCACGTGCCGAAGACGATTGACAACGATCTCGATTTGCCGCTCGGTATGCACACGTTCGGCTTTCAAACCGCGCGGCACATCGGCGTCGATATTGTGAAGAATTTGATGGTCGATGCGCAAACCACCTCGCGCTGGTATTTCATCGTCGCGATGGGACGCAAAGCGGGCCATCTCGCGCTGGGCATCGGCAAAGCCGCGGGCGCAACGATGACGTTGATTCCCGAAGAATTTTCCGGTGAAACATTGCGCCTGCCGAAATTGATCGATATTCTCGTCGGCGCGATCATCAAGCGTTTGAGCGACGGCCATCCCGACGGCGTCGCGGTGCTGGCCGAAGGTCTCGTTGAAATTCTCGATCCGCAGGATTTGCACGCCTTGATGGAAATCGAACGCGATGCGCACGACAACATTCGACTTGACGAAGTGAATTTTGGCGAGATTCTCAAATACGAAGTGCAAAAGCGCCTGAAAGTTTTCAATCTCAAGGCGACGGTGGTGGCAAAAAACATCGGCTACGAATTGCGTTGCGCCGATCCGATTCCGTTTGACATGGAATACACGCGGGATCTCGGCTTCTGCGCGGCGCGTTTCATTCTCGAGGGCGGCAACGCCGCGATGGTGTCGATTCAAAACGGCCGCTTCGTGCCGATGTATTTCAAAGATATTATCGATCCGAAAACCGGCAAGATGCGTGTGCGCATGGTCGACGTCAGCTCGGAGTATTATGACATCGCGCGGCGCTTCATGATTCGCCTGTCGGATGATGATTTTGACGATCCGCACGAGCTGGCGAAATATGCGGCCACCGCCGGCATTTCGCTCGAGGCATTTCGCCAACAGTTTCATTATCTGGTGGAATCGGGCAACACCGATAAAAAAAATTCCGATTCGAGCAAAGCGGCAAAGTTGAGCCGGGAAGAAGCGATCTAATGAAATCGGCGACCGGAGTGCGAAACTTTAGTTTCGCATTGTAGCTTATGTTCAGCATGGATTTCGCCATGGCGAAATTTGGCAGATGCGAAACCGGGCAAGACTGACAAACTAAAGTTTGTCACTCCGGGGTTTTTCGGAAGGAAAGAGGAATGTGGCGAATATTTGGGAATCCATCAAAAACTTTCATTATTATAGCAATTTTATTATCGGGCTGCGCCGGTAGGCAAACTGCCATTCTGGAGCGGCCCGTGCCGCCGCCTAAGCCTGCGGCCAACGCGGCGGCTCTGCAAAAAGACGCCGAGAATCTCTGGGCGCAGCGCAGCGATCCGCCAAAAGCCCGTCAGGCGCTGGACGCTTTCAGGCGCGCTTATGCGGCGAATCCCAACCGCGAGCTGGGCACCAAGCTGGCGCGGGCCCACCATTTTGTTGGCTACTATATCGAAACGGATCCCGATTCGCAGGCGGCGCGTTTTTTAAGCGGCGTTGAAATCGGCGAGCGGGTGTTGTCGCTCGATAACGGCTTTCGCATGAAGTATCTTAAAACGAAAGACGACCGGCGCGCGCTGGCATTGTTGGATCGGAATTGGGCGCCGGCGATTTATTGGACCGCGGCGAATCTCGAGCAATGGACCGAGACACAAGAATGGCGCGTGCGTTATGGCAACAAAGGCCGCGTGGAAACTTACATGCGCCGCATGCGCGAGCTGGATCCCGCTTTTTATTACGGCGGGCCTTTTCGCTACTTCGCCGTGCTGCCGACGCGCGGCCGCGCGCCGTTTGTCGATCTCGACGATTCCAAACGCGCGTTCGAAAAAGCTCTGGAACTGGCGCCGGATTTTTTAGGCAATAAACGTCTGTATGCCGAAACTTATGCGGTGAAGAAAAAAGATCGTGAATTGTTCAAAAAATTATTGGAACAGGTGATCAACGGCAATCCCAACGCCTTGCCGGACGTGGCACCGGAAAACAAATTTGAGCAGACCGTTGCCAAAGGCATGCTGAATCGAATTGACGAATATTTTAGCAAGAAAAAGAAATAACGAAATATAACGTCCGAACGATTCTCTGAGTGGCTAAACTTTGAGCGCAAGCGTCTGAATCAGTTCGACCTTCACCTTCAATCAGAAGAGGAGGCGGTGATGAAGTGCACCAACAAAGCAAATCAGGCCGCTTTGATCGGATTTTTGGGTTTTGTGATCGTAGCCAGCAGTCCGGTGTTTTTCCAGGACGGCACCAGCACCTCGGTGATCCGATCCCCTTTGCCGGCGGCAATCGAACCGCCGGAGAATTATGTCGTCTTCGCCACCAATAGCGTTTTTCTGGAGCAAAATGCCGAAATTCTTTCCGGCAGCGTGGGAGTGAACGATGAAAGCCCGGGCCCGGTTTTGGATTCACAAGTTGAGTTGACGGTCGGGATGGGTGTCACGACGCCGCCCGGTTTTGTGTTGAAGGCCGATCGCCTCAGAGTCAAATCAGGCGCGCAAGTTGCCAGTGATGTGTTTTGCAATGAGCTGACCAATAGCGGCAGCATAACCGGCGATTTCACTTTATCGCTCGATCTGCCATTATTCTCGAGCCTTCCGCCCTTTCAGACAGCGCCTGCGGGGACGCAATATATCGAAGTGCCCAATAATGCTTCCATTTCTCTGGCCGCCGGGGACTACGGTGATATTGTGGTGAAGGCTGGCGGTACGATTCTTTTCACAGGCGGCATCTACAATCTTCGCAGCATTGATGCGAGAGATAATACGAACCTGCTGTTCGCCGCGCCCAGTGAGGTGCGCATGGCGCATAAGTTTGATTCGGATTTGGAGGTTTTTATCGGCCCAGTTCAAAATGCGGGCATCGATGCCGCGAACATCATTTTCTACGTGGCCGGTATCAATGGCAACACCGGCAATTTAGGCGCAACACCCAAGGCAGCGCAGGTGGGAATCAGCAACACGGTTTTGGCGAATTTCTACGTTCCGAACGGCACACTCTGGTTACGGCAAAACACCACCGCGACCGGCGCATTTTGGGGCAAAGATGTCGACGCCGGCATCGGTGTGCAGTTGGCGTTAGACAATGGGATTGTTCCCGTCGATAACACACCACCAGTGTTAACGATCACCTCTCCGGCAAATGGCACCATTATCGGTGCCGCGAGTATCACCGTCAGCGGAACCGCTACCGATGCGAATGCGCTCACGGTCACCGTCAATGGGAATATCATGAATCTCGGGAGCAACGGAGAGTTCACAACCGCAGTGACGCTCGCCGAAGGCGCCAATGTGATCACGGTGGTCGCCACCGACATCGCCGGCAATACCACGACGGTGACTCGTACTGTGATCCGTGACACTGCACCACCGTTGCTGACGGTGATCGAGCCCGCGGACGGTTCAACCACTCCGGATGAAGTGATTCCTATCAGCGGGACTGTCGTGGACGCCACCGCCGTAACCTTGACCGCCAATGGTGATGCCGTCGCGATAGGAACAAACGGCGCGTTTAGCGGCTCCGTCGCACTGGTTGTGGGCCTCAACACCGTTACGTTTCTTGCAACCGATGCCGCCGGCAACAGCACGACCGTGACACGTCTGGTGACCAGGATTGATTTGAATCTTCCTCCCGATCCGGCAACCGTGGCTCCACCATTGGATAATACGGTTGCCACCACATTACAAGCTGCCACAGAATTCCTTTATACCGGCGCGAATCCGATCCAGACCGGTGTCGCGGTTGAGACAATCGATCCTGTGCGGATTTCCGTGCTGCGCGGCAAAGTGCTCACTCGCGCGGGCCAACCACTGCCCGGGGTCCAAATCACTATTCTGAATCATCCCGAGTTGGGCCAAACTCTGAGCCGGGCGGATGGCATGTTCGATATGGCGGTCAACGGCGGCGGTCATCTTACCGTTAACTACGTTAAAGATGGTTACCTTGCCGCCCAACGACAAATCAATACGCCCTGGCAGGATTATGTGATGATGGATGACGTGGTGATGATTCCACTTGATTCGCTGGTCACCACGATTGACTTTTCAGATTCCATCGAAGTCGCGCGCGGCAGCGTCATCAGCGATGCAGACGGTACTCGGCGAGCGACGCTCATGTTCAAGCAAGGAACCCAAGCCACGATGGTGCTGCCGGATGGCAGCACGCAGCCGCTCGCTTCTCTGGGAGTTCGCGCAACGGAATACACGGTTGGCGCCACCGGGCTTGCGGCCATGCCGGCAGAGCTTCCCCCTGCCAGCGCCTACACGTATTGTGTGGAACTGAATGCCGATGAAGCCATCCAAGCGGGAGCGAAGCAAGTACAATTCAGCCAGCCGGCATCGTTTTACGTGGAAAACTTTCTCAATTTTTCGGTGGGCACCGATGTTCCGATTGGATGGTATGACCGTGAAAAAGCTATATGGATTCCCTCGGACAACGGACGCGTGGTGAAGATTCTTGGGACGAGCAACGGTTTTGCCGATCTGGACCTCGACGGTGATAATCTTGCAGACGGCTCGACCGCTTATGCTGCGTTCGGAATTAACACTGCAGAGCGGGCGCGACTGGCAGCGTTATATACAAACGGACAAAGCCTCTGGAGGGTGCCCATCACCCACTTCACCCCACATGATTGCAACTGGCCGTATGGCCCTCCCAATGATGCCGTTGCTCCCAACCAGCCAGAGCCAATCAATAGAGATAATGTTATTGATGACCCCTGTTCTGCCGAGGGTTCCATTATCGGTATCCAGAACCAGAGTCTTGGGGAAGCTGTGCCGGTGACCGGTCAGCCATGAATTTGCATTACCAAAGCACTAGAGCGCTTGGGCGTCGCCCCGTCATTGAAATTCCTTTGAGTGGGTCTAGCATTCCTGCAAGTTTAAAACGTATTGAGCTTCAGATTGCCATAGCAGGCCGAAGATTTATTTTTCATTTCAATCCAGCCCCTAACCTCACCTACAATTTCATTTGGGATCGTCGAGATGTCTACGGCCGTATCTTACAAGGCCGGCAGCGGGTTTCAATCAGCATCGGTTACGTGTACGATGCTCTTTATCGTACTCCCTCTCAAGTCATGCAATCATTTGCGCAGTTTGGAAATGCCCTCACCGGTAACGGAACTCGCCAAGAGATCACCATCTGGCAACGCTCATCCGCACCAATAGGTGAGTGGGTAAAGCCACCGCATTTTGCTGGTTGGAGTCTGGATGTCCATCAGGCCTATGAACCGACAACCCGGGTGCTGATAAGCGGAGATGGCAGCCGACAATCCGCTGATCTCCTGGATCCAGTTATTTTGACAATTCTTAATACGTTTGAAGTTGGGCTACCATTAAACGGGGTCACGGACCTCTTTGTTGCTCATGATGGGAGCATTTATTTCTCTGGCGTTTGCGGAGTCTATCGCTTCGGCCCAGGCAGCACAATCACCAGGATAGCTGGAACAGGCACAACAGTCCAATGTGGGTTTAGCGGTGATGGAGGACCCGCGACGCAAGCGAAGCTTTGGCTTCCTCAAGGAATAACCATGTCTCCGGATGGCAATTTATACATTGCCGATGCGCAAAACTACCGCATACGCAAAGTAAGCCCGAACGGCGTCATCACCACTATCGCAGGCACGGGACAGTCTGAGTACAGTGGCGAGGGTGGTCCGGCCACCGCGGCGAGCCTTGATCCCTCTGATATTGCGATTGGCCCCGATGGGAGTTTATATATAGGGGACGACCTTAACAGTCGAGTTCTGCGTATCGGCACGAATGGAATTATTACCACGGTTGCCGGTACCGGAGTGCCGGGGTATAGCGGTGATGGCGGCCTGGCAACTCAGGCACAACTGGGTGAAACGATAGAAAATCTGGATGTCAGTAGAGATGGCAGCATTTATATCAGTGATCTGGACAACAATCGTGTACGGAAAGTGAGCCCGGATGGTATCATCACGACGATTGCGGGAGTAGGAACGTCTGGTTTCAGTGGCGATGGTGGTCCAGCCACTGCGGCGCAGTTAAGATCGCCGGGGCCTTTGGCTATTGGTGCTGACGGCAGTTTATTTATTTCTGACCGCAGCAATAGACGGATTCGCCGTGTAAGCCCGGAGGGAATTATTAACACCGTGGCCGGCAATGGTGTAGAAGGACTAGCGGGTGATAACGGTCCGGCACTGGCCGCACAGATAGCTCGCCGTGCATGGTTAGCCCTCGGACCTGATGGCAGCCTATACCATACAAGCGGATTAGAAGGTTCATCTGGTGGCATAGGCGGCGTAATCCGCTTAGTGACGCCACCGCTTCCTGGCAATTCGCAAATTGAATTCGGTCTTGCTTCAGAAGATGGCCGTGAGCTTTATACCTTCAGTCCGGCAGGCAAGCACTTGCGCACTCTCGATGCCCTGACCAATGTAAGAAAATATGATTTTACCTATGATACTGCTGGCCGGCTGATTGAGATGATAGATATCGACAGTCTCATCACCACCATCGAGCGGGATTCTGCCGGCAACCCTGTGGCCATCGTCTCGCCCTTTGGCCAACGCACCACTTTCACGCTCGATGCCAACGGCTATCTCGCCAGCATTACTAATCCGGCCAGCGAGACGCTGCAATTCACCTACACGGCTGATGGTTTGATGACCAGCATGACCGATGCCAAGGGCAACCTTTACCGATACTTCTATGACTCGGCGGGATTGCTGGTACGAGATGAAGACCCGGCTGGCGGATTTAAAACACTCTCGCGCACCAACCTTTCCAATGGCTACGAAGTGACTCTTGCCACCGCCAAAGGCCAATCCTCGAGATATCGCGTTGAGAAACTCTCAACCGGAGACCTGCGTTATACCACCATTGATGCGAGCGGACTCGCCACCGTGACCGCCAACAAATTGAATGGCACGACGATCACCACCATACCCGACGGCACCGTGACCACCCGGGTGGTCGGACCGGATCCCCGTTTCGGCATGGAAGCGTCGTTGATCAAAAGCCTGACGGTTAAAACGCCGTCCGGGTTGCAATCTACTTTCTCACAATCACGCGTGATTACGCAGATGTCGGGTCTAACCGTGACCGGTCAGATAGACTCGGTAAAAATCAACGGAAGAATTTACCGGACCATTTACAATGGTAACCTGAAGCAGTTTACCAACATCTCACCCGAAGGCCGGCAGACCGTAACGCGTGTTGACAGCAAAGGCCGAGTGATCGAAGAGACGGTTACGGGAGTCAGTCCTATCACCTACACCTACGATCCACAGGGCCGGCTGATTGAGACTCTACAAGCAGACCGACGAGCGATCTTTGCTTATGATTCCCGCAGTCGTCTTGCCAGCGCCACCGATCCGCTCTTGCGGACAACGACGTTCGCTTATGACTCGGTGGGAGGAATCACGCAACAAGTGTTGCCGGGAGCGAGGCAGATTTCGTATCTTTATGATCGAAATGGCAATCTCATTTCACTCACGCCGCCGGGAAAGCCGGCGCACTCCTTTAATTACACCTCGGTGAATTTGACGGAGCGTTACCGGCCACCACTTTTGAATGGTGATTCGACAGTGACGCGATACCTCTACGATCTCGACAAGCGCCTGAGGAACACCATCCGTCCGGACAGCATTGCCGTGAGTGTCTTTTACGATACGCTTGGCTGTGGCAGTTGCGGATCGGCTAGCCGTCCGAAGACCATTATCTTTGACCGCGGCACGTTGAATTTTGCGTACAATTCCACCACCGGTCTGCTGGATTCCCTTTCCGCGCCGGGTGGGAATGCGCTTACTTACAATTATGATGGCACGCTACCAAAGAAAGTCACCTGGAGCGGCGAAGTGCAAGGAAATGTGGAAGTCACTTATGATAATAATTTCCGCGTGACTTCACAGAAGGTGAACGGTGGCAACAGTATGAGCTTCCAATATGACAACGATGGCTTGTTGAAAGCAGCAGGTGCGCTTACCATCACACGGGATGCGCAGAATGGGAGAATTACGGGTGCTACGCTGGGCAACGTTACCACTGACCAAGCATATAACAGCTTTGGTGAGTCGCTGAGTTTTCATGCTGTCTTTGCTTCAGACACACTTTTCAAGACGGTTTATGCGCAAGATTCTCTCGGCCGGATAACCGAGCTCACCGAGACCATTCAGGGCGAAACGAAAAAATTCAATTACCTCTATGATGCCGCCGGTCGCTTGACCGACGTGAGCCGGAACGATACGCTATTGGCAGTTTACACCTACGATAC
>Ga0247727_10018273_pt1 | contig 11044 bp, 9 predicted proteins | sample WisWelCaveWW1625_FD_202498 | JGI IMG/M metagenome (GOLD analysis project Ga0247727, IMG submission 202498) | Biofilm microbial communities from Wishing Well Cave, Virginia, United States - WW16-25 | ecosystem: Environmental > Aquatic > Deep subsurface > Groundwater > Cave microbial mat | place...
GCCCCTAGCCCGACGGGGCAATTACATATCGGCAATGCGCGCACAGCCATTCTAAATTGGTTGTGCGCGAAACACAGCGGTGGCACATTTATTTTGCGTGTCGAAGATACCGACATGGAGCGTTCCATCAATATCTCCGAGGCCTCCATCTTTCAAGACTTGCGTTGGCTCGGTTTAAATTGGGATGAAGGCCCGGATGTCGGCGGCAACTTCGGCCCGTATCGCCAATCTGAGCGGCTCGACATTTATCATCAACACGCCGAGCAGCTCATCGCCAAAGGCCACGCGTATCATTGTTATTGCACGCCTGCGGAGCTTGAAGCACGCCGCGAAGCTGCCATGAAAGCCGGACAACCACCCGGCTACGATCGGCGTTGCAAAAATCTTTCACCCGCTGAACGCGCCGCCAAAGTGCAAGCGGGACTCAAGCCCGTCGTGCGATTCGTCATGCCGGATCGCAACGTTACTTTTGTTGATCTCGCCAAAGGCGAAATTACCTTTCCGCCCGACGCGCTCGGCGATTTTGTAATTCTGCGCTCCGACGGCGTGCCGACTTACAACTACGCGGCGGTCGTTGATGATCATCTCATGCAAATCACCCACGTCATTCGCGGCGATGATCACGTGGTGAATACGCCGAAGCAAATGATGATTTACGAAGCCTTCGGCTGGGCGTTGCCGGAATTTTGCCATATTCCGATGATTCTCGGCCCGGATCGTGAACGGCTCTCGAAACGCCACGGCGCGACTTCGGTCGCCGATTATGCGGCGAAAGGTTATTTGTCGGAGGCGCTCATTAATTTCCTGAGCCTGTTGAGCTGGTCGTCCGCCACCGGCGAGGAAGTTCTCTCGCGCGAACGGTTGATTAATGAGTTTAGTTTTGATCGCCTCTCCTCCTCTGCGGCGATTTTTGACGTTGTCAAATTAAATTGGATGAACGGCGTTTACATTCGCAACCTATCTCCGGACGAGGTAACGCAGGCGTGTTTGCCGTATTTGCAAAAATCCGGCTACACCTTGCCGGATCGCGAAACGTTGCAAAAAATGATTCGTCTCGTACGCGACAATCTCGAGTATCTCAGCCAAGTTTCCGAGAAGCTGGCGTTCTTTTTTGTCGATGAACTGCGCATCATCGACGGTGCGGCGATTGGCATGAGCCAAACCGAAGCCGCCGGAAAAGTTTACTGGTCGTTCCTGCGCCAGCTCGATAAATACGACGTGCTCAATGGCGAATCGTTTCGCCAGATCATGAAAACCATCAACAAAGAAACCGGCGTGATGGGCCGCGATCTGTGGATGCCGATTCGCATCGCCCTCACCGGCGACATGCACGGCCCGGATCTGGCGATGATCGTCGAAATTTTCGGAAAAGAAAAATGCCGGAAGTTTGTGCAAAAATTAGTTGAGTAATTGTTCGCCGTAATAATTCGTAGTGACGCCTTTAGGCGTACAGATGCCGAAATCCACAAGCACCTCAGAGACACAAACTTTTAAATATGGCAAGTCGCTTCAACCAACTTTTCAAAACCTCACGCCCTCTCTTTGGCATGTTGCATTTGCCGCCATTGCCCGGCAGTCCGAGTTACGCCGGCAACATGCAAAACGTCATCGACGCTGCTTTGCACGATGCGAAAATTTTAAGCGACGCCGGTTTCGCTGGATTGATCATTGAAAATTTAGGCGACGCACCGTATTATCCCGATCACGTGCCGGCGGAAACCGTGGCCGCGATGAGTGTCGTCGTCGCGCATGTGCGCCGGCAAACGCAACTTCCGGTAGGCGTGAATGTTTTACGAAACGATGCGCAGAGTGCGATGGCCATTGCCGCCGCTGCTGGCCTGCAATTTATCCGCGTTAACATTCTCATTGGCACGAGCGTCACTGATCAAGGCGTCATCAGTGGGCAAGCGCATCATATCGCGCGTCTGCGCCAACGTCTGCGGGCCGAGAATGTTTTAATCTTTGCTGATATCCGCGTGAAACACGCCGCCCCTCTCGTTGAACGCGAGCTGGCCCAAGAAATCGACGATCTCTTCGAGCGCGCGCTGGCCGATGCGATCATCGTCAGCGGCACCGGCAGCGGCAAGCCTGTTGACGCCAACTTTCTGCGTGAAGTTAAAAGACTTTCTGGCGATCGGCCCGTGCTGATTGGCAGCGGTTTGAATTTGGAAAATGTCAAAGAATTACTCGCCGTGGCGGATGGGGCGATTGTGGGAAGTTCAATTAAGATTGAGGGGAAGATTCATAATCGGGTGGATCAAGAACATGCACAACGGCTAATTCAAAAAATTGCAGCGTCGAAGTGATGCAAAAAATGGTTTGACAAATTCAAAATTTGTCTTTATGATATGATAAGAAGTAATGAGGCTTTTAGACAGACAGAATTTGATCACATGACTCAGACAAGCATTCAATATATTTCGGACGAAAGTGGCGCACCGACAGCCGTCATTGTGCCAATCGCGCTTTGGCGCGAAATCGCTTCCGAAAAAGAAACCGCATATTTGCTCAAAAGCAAACGCATGAAAAAACGCCTTCTGGAAGCGAAGAATCGCCGCGAGGGGATACCTTTCGATGAAGCCTGCCAAAAGCTTGGAATTTGATCCTGCCGGATTTGAAGATCTGGCTTGGTGGGTGGAAAGGGATCGCAAGAAGGCCGTCCGCCTGCTCAAGTTAATCAAAGAAGTTCAGCGCGATCCCTTTCAAGGAATCGGCAAGCCCGAACCTTTGAAACACGATGTGGCCGGTTGTTGGGCGCGCCGGATTGATGATGAGCATCGTCTCGTATATCAAGTTTTAGAAAACAAAATCAGAATTTTAGCGTGCAGGTATCATTACTAATGCCCCTCAAACTCTACAACACCCTCACCCGTCAAAAAGAAGAATTCGTTCCCGTCACGCCCGGCCGCGTGGGATTTTATCTCTGCGGGCCCACGGTGTATGATTATTTTCACATCGGCAACGCCAGGCCGTTCATCGTGTTCGACGTGTTTCGCCGCTATTTGCGCTATCGCGGTTATCAGGTGCGCTTCGTAATGAACCTCACCGACATCGATGACAAAATCATCAACCGCGCCAATGAGATGGGCGTGCCGTCGCAGGAGATCGCGCAGAAATACACCAACGCGTTTTTTGAGGACATTCAAAAACTCGGCGTGCAACCGGCGGATGTTTACCCCAAAGCCACCGAACATATCGATGACATTATTCATCTCATCGAGGCGCTGATTAAAAACGGCATTGCTTATGTCGTTGACGGCGACGTTTATTACGACGTGAGCAAGTTTGCGGAATATGCCAAACTCTCCGGCAAAAATTTGGACGAGTTAAACGCTGGCGAGCGCGTCAAGATTGACGAGCGCAAAGATGATCCGCTCGATTTCGCGCTGTGGAAAGCCGCGAAACCCGGCGAGCCGTGGTGGGAAAGTCCGTGGGGCAAAGGCCGGCCCGGCTGGCATGCCGAGTGCTCGGTGATGTCGATGAAATACCTTGGCGAGAGCATCGACATTCACGCCGGCGGCATCGATCTCATTTTTCCGCATCACGAAAACGAGATCGCGCAAAGCGAGGCGATGACCCACAAGCCGTTTGTGAAATACTGGATTCACAACGGTTTTCTCGATATCGACGGCGAGAAGATGTCGAAATCGTTGGGCAATTTCAGCACCGCGCGCGACGTGCTGGAGAAATTTTCGACGACGGCCATTCGCGTTTTCTTTTTAATGAAGCATTACCGCGGCCCGATCAGTTTTTCTCCGGAGCCGCTGCAACATGCGGTGAAAACCGCGGAGCGCTTGAATATTGCCTATAATCTTCTGCGGCGGCGTCTCGAAAATGTTGCGAGCAACAATCGCGGTGAACTTTCCGGCGAAGCGCAAACCTTTGCCGCGCTCATTCCGAAATCGCGCGAGAGTTTTATCGCGGCGATGGACGATGATTTCAACACGCCGGAGGCGATGGCGGTGATTTTTGACTTCATCCGCGAAACGAATCGTTGGGCCGAGCGCGCGAGCCTCTCCCCTGCCGAACTCGCGGTTCTGGCTGAAGCTAAAAATCTTTTGGATGAATGGAATAGTTTTCTCGGGGTCATCGAAACCCGTCCCGCCGGAAGCGGGATGGATCAAGTGCGTGTTGACGGCGTCATGAAAATTCTTTTGGCGCTGCGCCAACAGGCGCGCGCCGAGAAGAATTTCAAACTCGGTGATGAGATTCGCAACCGCTTAAAAGACGCGGGCGTGATTATCGAGGACAGCCCGCAGGGAAGCCGCTGGCGGTGGGAGTAGAGATGAAAAAAATCGCCCGCTGAAAAGAAATCCCACCGAAAATATTTCGGTGGGATTTCTTTTTCTGTGAGCGCGAATTTTAAAAGAAAAACGCTGGCGTTTCCCGCCGGCTTTCTTTTGCTGAAAGCTGTTTTTATTTCGCAGCGTGCTGCACCAAACTTCTCAATTCTTCCAACACGTCGCGCACGCGACGCAAATCTTTCAACCGCCCTTTCTCCGGCTTGACCTTTAAATCCGCCAGCAGCTTTTGCATTTCTTCAATGAGTTTTTCCTGCTTGTGCGCCGGCTTCGAATCGGTTTCGACATTCGGCAAATCGCGCACAGCTTCGCTCAAGGCGACGATCCCGGCTTCCGCATGCCCCGCAAAAGCGTTGGCGATTTCCCGCACCAGCGAACGCAAATTCTCAATGCCGTCTTTGACTTCGCTGCGGGATTTCAGCAAAGGGTTGGTTTTCAGAGCCATAAATTATACCTCGACAAGTTCAGATAACGAGTGAGCATCGACCGTTTCAAATCGCGGCGCCCGCTCAATGGTTTTATCAGCAGGTTTGGGCCTCACGGTTTTCAACGGCGGCTGGTCGACGGGAATGCCGCCGATCATGCGCGCCACGCGCGCCTGCAAATCGAGCGCAATCGCGCGCGGCGACCGGTTGCCGTTGATCGCCTCGAAGCCGAAACGCTGCTGCATGTTCGCAAACTCGGCTTGAATGAGTTTTTGATATTTCAAAAAACTTTCCAGCATATCGCGCGACAGGCCGATGTCCATGCCGCTTTCCCAGTAATCCAACACGACGTTCTTCTCAAAATTACGTTCGACGAGCAGACGCGGATTTACCTTCAAATAAAAAACCGCATCGGGCACGACCGCGATGCCGTACAGCGATTCGACCCACGCACGATCGGCGCCACGCACGAGGTCGCGCGCCATCAGCGTGTAAATGTAACGGTCGGCGAGCACGATGAATCCCGCTTTCAACGACGGGATGATGATGTGTTCCAATTGATCGGCAAAGTCCGTTGCGTAAAACAAGCTGCGCGTCGTCGGGCTTAAAATATTTCCTTTCGGTGAAAAACACTTTCATGTTTTGCATCTCCAGCCAGCGCTTCACGAGATAAATCTGTGTTGACTTTCCCGAGCCGTCCAATCCTTCCACGGCGATCAGTTTGCCGGAAACCTCTTTAGGCTTTTTGAGTTCGATCTTCATGTTTGGTTGCGGCTTTGTCCGCGTTGGGTTTCACGTGTTTGTATTCGACCTGCAGCGCAAAAATATTTTCAAAAAGATCGGCTTTCTGTTTCGCGCCCCAAATTTCGATGTCGATGTCCTTATCCGAAATGAGGTATAACCGCAAGTTCTTTTTGCGCCGCTCGCTCGCGTTCATTCGCCGTTTTCTCGTTGCCCGCCGGAAACAGTTGGTCGAAAATATCCAGCGCCAGGTGCGTCACGTGCAGCGAATGCGGCGCTTCATAACGGCACGACTCCGCAAAGTCTATGACGCTGCGCCGCCAGTCGGCTTTGGAGTATTGGGTCAATGTGCGTTTCTGCTCAAAAGAGGAATCGCCGGCGATCATTTGCAAAATCAAGCCTTCGCGAATGCCGCGCTCGCTGACTTGCAGCGCGTTGAGATCAAAAACTTTCATCACCTGATTCACCACCGTCACACCGGCCACGATGATGTCGGCGCGATCCGGATTCAACCCCGCGAGCGCGCGGCGCTCTTTCAAGCTTTTTCGCCACAGCCCATCCAGCACATGTTTCACCTGCGCGCGGTTCATTTCGTAACCATGCACGCCGGTGTATTTTTCGCGCTGCAGGGCCTTGTGCAATTCGGCAATCGTCGTGAGCGTACCGCCGCTGCCGATGAGCATTTGCGCGCCGACTTCGCCCGCGTCGCGAATCGGCAGCAGATGATTTTTGATATGCCGGCGCAGCGCTTTAAAATCATCCGCCGGAATCGGATCGCGCTGCAAAAATTTTTCCGTCAAACGCACCGCGCCGAGTGGCAGGCAGTGAATGTTTTCAACGTGCGCGCCCAGTCCGAAAATCAACGCCGCGCTGCCGCCGCCGATATCGAGGCCGAAGAAGCGCTGCTTGCCGACGTCGAAATGGTGCAGCATGCTCAAAAACGCCAGCCACGCTTCCTCCTCGGCGGTGATGAGGCGCACTTTGAGGCCGACTTCCTCTTCGACGCGCCGTAGAAAAGCGTCGCGATTTTTCGCCTCGCGCACCGCGCTGGTCGCCACGGCCTGCACGGTTTCCGCGCCAAAGCCGCGCGCGATGTCCGTCATGCGCTGCAACGCGCCAATCGCCCGCTGCATCGCTTCGCGCGTTAGCCGGGTGCTCGTTCCCAGGCCCTCGCCGATGCGCGTCGTTTCTTTTTCATCATCCAGCACGCGAAAATTCTTTTTGCCGGTCGCTTCGACAATGATCGAACGGATGGAATTGGTGCCGATGTCGATGGCGGCGAGGCGCTTGGGTTTCATGCATTAACTATTTAAAAAGTAAGTCGTAAAATTGTAAAAAATAGCCCAACGGATGAAAAGCGGCCAACGGATAAAGCAGCCAATGAAAAATGATTATTGGAACTCTGCGAGAAGCTTTTATTTTCCCACAGATTGTAGAAACCTGCGGATAAGGCACTTATCCGCGGGCTTCTTCAATCCGCGGGGAATTTATTTTAAGCCGTAACTTTTCAAGATTCATTCTGGGTTTTGCCGCGTACTGTCTTGATGAACAGAAAAAACCGGCGATGAAACTGACGATTTTCTCGTTGTTGCCGGCGGCGGCACAACGCGCATGCGCCAGTCCTGAATTTTCGCCTTGCCGAACAACTCAACATAATCGCCATAAAAATCTTGCCGCTGTTTACCGATGAGCGCCAAAACCGTTTGGCAGCCGTTCAACAAATGTTCCGTGAAAGATTGTTTTGTAAGTTTATCAATCCGCCGTTGCACCGTTGCGGCAAAAACGTCGCGGTCGTGCAAATCGCCGAGCCCGGTTTGGAGTTTTTTGAAAAATTTGAGATTCTCTTTTACCGGTTCGCCGCCGGCAAAATCCAGCGTTTCCATGGCGTAGCGTAATTTTTTGACGGCGATGCGCAGATTGTGCAAAGCTTCAATATCGTTCTCGCCTTTGATCAAGCGGTGGCAGGCAAAAACTTCGCGCAGCCGTTGCGCGAACAGGCGCCGTGCCAGCAGCAAAGCCGTGCGCGAGCCGCACGGTCGCGAGGGCGGTATTTTTTCAAGCGGCGCAAAAGCTTTTTCAAAACGGGCCGATAAATCCGCCGGCTGCACTCTGTTCAATTCATGCTGCATCTCCCCGCGGCGTTGCGTTCGTTGCTTGGCGAGGCGGCGCAAAATTTCCTGCACAGCGACTTGCTCGATGAGGCTTGGGCTGCTCTCGAGCAATTTGGCAAAATATTCAACCGCCACATCCGCATCGCGAGCGCGTCCGAGCGCGCGGGTAACACGGCGCACCCGTTCATAAAGACGATCATAAATTTTCGGCGGAAAACAGACTTGAAAAATCTCCAGCGCCTCGCGCAGCCGCCGCGAAGCCACGCGCATATCGTGCAAAGCCTCGATGTCTTCGCCGGAGCGCGTTCCCGCCTCGTGTTTCACCAACTCCGCCACCCGCTCAAGAATCAACTGGCGGGCGCACAGTCGCGGCGGCGTTTGCGGCCCGAGCAAACCCGCGGTTGACGCGACATTATTTAAATTTAAGGACATTATAAAAATAAAATTAGCCTGAAACAATATAATAAAAAAACGCCGCGAGTCAACACGAATAAATAAAATTCATGCGGGCGTAATATTGGCTTAACATTGATTTAATACACGAGGTTTCGTAGTCGCGCCTTCAAGCGCAAAACTTTGGCGGGCAAAATCCTTTCAGAACGCCGGCACTGTTTTATTAGCGCGCATTCGGCGCTTGAAAGCGCTACGACAAACACTCCGCCAAAACTTGAATCGCGTGTTGCGCTTTTCTCCCCGTTGCGTGCTCAATTTGATGGCGGCAGCTAAAACCGTTGGCGATAAGACGATGTTCGTTGCTCGCGGCCTGCACCGCCGGAAAAAGTCGGCGTTCGCCGATCTTCATGGAAATATCGTAATGCCGTTTTTCATAGCCGAAGGCGCCGGCCATACCGCAGCAGCCGGAATCAATTTCCTGAACCAAGCTGTCGGTCATTTGCGACAATGCCAATTTTGAAGCTGTCGTGCCGAACAATGCTTTGTGATGGCAATGCCCGTGATATAAAATGGCAGCGTTGAGCTTTTGTCGATTCGACGGCAAGCCGTTTTGCTCCATGTGCTGCAACACCAAATCTTCAATCAACAAAAAATTCGCCGCGACGGCTTGGGCTTTGTCGTGAGCACGAACGAGATCAGGATAATCCTCTCTGATGGCAGAAACGCAACTTGGCTCGCAGCCGACGATCCTATCACCTTGCGCCACGAATTGATGCAGACGTTCGACCATCGCTTCCGCGCGCGGCTGTGCAATTCGCAGCAAACCGTTGGAAATTGCGGGGCGCATGCAACATCCGGCATTGGCGAGGATGACTTGATAGCCCAATGCTTCCAGCACTTGCACGGCAGCGCGGCCAATCTCCGGCTCGTGATAATTCATGAAGGTGTCATTAAATAAAACCACGCGTTTATTTTGTTCCGACGGCTGGCGGCGTTTGGCGAACCAATTTTGAAAAGTCTTTTTCGCATAAAGCGGCAAAACACGGCGGCGGTCAATACCCAACGTCGTTTCGAGAATTTTCCGCATTCCGGCATTTTTCAATAAAAAATTGGTCATGCCTGCAAAATGGCAGCCAAGTTTTCCGAGCCGGTCGGGGCGCGAAAATAAACGCACCGAAAGCGGCGTGCCGTGTTCGTTATAATAATGAGAAAGAAACTCGTATTTCAGTTTGGCAACATCGACATTGGACGGGCATTCGGCTTTGCAGCCTTTGCAGGCGAGGCAGAGATCGAACACTTCTTTCAACCGCGGCGTGGTAAAATGTTGCGTGGAAATTTTGCCGGTAAGCGCGGCGCGCAGCGCATTGGCGCGGCCGCGCGTCGAATGTTCTTCATCGCGCGTCGCCATGTACGACGGGCACATGGTGCCGCTCATCGTCTTCCGGCACGCGCCGACGCCGGTGCACATTTCCACCGCGCGGCTGAAGCCGCCGTCTTCATGAAAATGAAAATGCGTCGCGAGCTCGCGCGTTTGATAGGCCGGATTGATACGCAAATTCTCTTCGATTTTTTGCGCGGCAACGATCTTGCCCGGATTCATCAAATTTTCAGGATCGCAGGCGCGCTTCAATTCCACAAAAGCTTGATAAAGTTTTGGGCCGAAAAATTTTTCGTTCAAATAACTTCGCACCAGGCCGTCACCGTGCTCGCCGCTCCACGCGCCGCCGTATTTGACGACGAGAGCAAAAACTTCTTCGGAAATTTGCCGCAGAATTTTTATATCATCTGCGGCTTTCATATTGAGCACGGGACGCACGTGCAAAACCCCGACGCTGGCGTGACCGTAAATTGACAGCTCGCGACCGTGTCGCTTCACAATTGCAGTGACCTGCGCAATGTAATCGGGCATCACCTCCGTCGGCACGCACGCATCTTCGATGAACGCGACGGGCTTGGCATCGCCTTTCATGCTTTGCAAAATTCCGAGGCCGGCTTTGCGCACGTTCCAAACGCGGTTCTGCTCTTCGGATGAAAAAGCCTGCACATACGCATAACCGAATCCGTTTTGCCGCAAGCTCGCTTCGGTCGCGGCCACTTTAGCGCGAACTTCGTCATGCGATTCGCCGAAAAATTCAATGAGCAGAAGCGCTTGCGGCCGGCCTTCAATAAAAGCGCAAAGTTTTTTGAGATCAAGATTGTTATGCGCCAAAGCGATGATCACTTGATCCAGCAACTCAACGGCAGCAGGCGCATGTTGGAGAATTGGCCCAACGGCCCGCAGTGATTCGAGCAGATCAGTGAAATGCACAACCAACAACGCCGTGGCTTTGGGCAGCGGCTCAAGGTTGAGCCTGGCTTCAACGATGCACGCCAACGTCCCTTCCGAGCCGGTGAGAATTTTGCTGAGATTCCAATTTTCACGACCGACCAGTTCATCCAAATTATAGCCGCCGACGCGGCGCATGACTTTTGGAAAGCGCGCGCGAATTTCATTCTCATTCTCGCGGACGAGGCGGCGAACTTCACGATAAATTCGGCCTTCTAAATTTTGCTGTTGCGATTTCGTCTCGTACTCGGCTGGCGACAATTCATGAAAAAGCGCTTCATCGCCATTGGCAAGAACCGCGTGGATTTCCAGAACATGGTCGACAGTTTTGCCGTAAATGATCGAACGCGTGCCGGAGGAATTGTTGCCGATCATGCCGCCGAGGTTGGCGCGGTTGCTCGTCGCGGTTTCCGGTGCAAAGTGCAGGCCGGTGGGTTTGATCTCTTGATTCAATTCATCGCGCACGAGCCCCGGCTCGACGCGCACCCAACGTTCGCCGGTGTTGAGTTCGAGAATGCGATTCATGAATTTCGAGCAATCAATCACCAGCGACTCGCCGACAGCCTGTCCGGCGAGACTCGTTCCGCCGCCGCGCGGTAAAATCGACACGCCATATTTCGCCGCGGTGCGAATCGCCTGCACCACGTCGTCTTTATCCCGTGCCACGAGCACGCCGACCGGCTGGATTTGATACAGACTCGCGTCGGTGCTGTACAGATAGCGCGTGACGTCGTCAAAATAAACTTC
>Ga0247727_10018274_pt1 | contig 11044 bp, 11 predicted proteins | sample WisWelCaveWW1625_FD_202498 | JGI IMG/M metagenome (GOLD analysis project Ga0247727, IMG submission 202498) | Biofilm microbial communities from Wishing Well Cave, Virginia, United States - WW16-25 | ecosystem: Environmental > Aquatic > Deep subsurface > Groundwater > Cave microbial mat | place...
GTTTGGGTGCCATAAAAAATCTGCAAGGTTTTCGATCTAAAGTTCTCCTTTCTTGCAGATTTTATCAACTCAAACTGTACTATTTTTTTTGAAACCAATCTCCGTTCAGCTTTTTAAGGGACGACTAATTATTCATGGAGACAACGATGAAGCGGCTCCAGTTTCAAACGCATGGGAGATGTACAAAAATATTAGTAATAGATACTTATGGATTGTGCCCAATGGTGGACATATGCCTCATTTATATCCGGAAAATCGTAATGATTTTTTACGAAGGACAATTGAGTTCTTAAAAAGGGACTGGGATAAGAAATAAAAAACCTGCGCACAACAATAGATAAAACCAGATTACAAAGGAAAACCGGTGTATTGGCTGCTCCTTCATCTATTCCAATCGAACGTATTGATCATGTGCATAATATCTTTCTTCATGTATTCAATCGCTGGGCGTAACGAATCGTTATGCACTTTTGTATTAAAATAAAGGGCTCCGCGTAAAAAATTTTGAGTCGAATCAGTAATCGTAAACTGCATCTGGCTGGGGACTTCGCCATCCAACTCCGCTACAATGACGGTTCTTCCTGAACGTGTTTTAACAATCACCTCATCTATGGCGTATGCTTTTATCTGATGTTTCGCAGTTAACGTGTACGCGTCATTCATGAACTCTTTCAGCAACTGCTCACTATTTTTTAACTTTTTATAGGTTACGTGAATGTTGGCTTTGATTTCAGGATAGTATATCTCAATCCAGAAACGTTCACTGATCCGGGAAGTATCGGCTAACAACGTTGCATGTTTTGAATATTCAAAAGCATAAGGAAGCGTATCGGGTAATGACCGATAGGCAGGTTCTGGTAGAATAAGCCGGTTATAACCAAGTGGCTTGGGAAGATAATCGTGCTGGCAACCGCTTAGGATGATAAAAAGCAACCATACTACAGACAATCCCTTCCACCCGTTGTGCATAATCCGTTAGAACGGTAAATCATCTGAGCCGCCTGATTCTGCAGACATTGAATCACTTTTGGAGGCAGATGTTGAGTATCCTTCACTTGAAGTAGCGCCTGCGTCACTTCTTCGAGTTGAAAGCATGGTCATCTCATCGCCAATGATTTCTGTGGTATAGCGTGTTATACCATCCTTCTCCCAGGAGCGGGTCCTGATCTTTCCCTCTACATAAATCATATCACCTTTGTGCAGATATTTTTGAGCTATTTCAGCAAGGCCTCTCCATAACACAATGTTGTGCCAATCCGTAATCTCCTTTTTCTCACCCGTGGTTTTGTCTTTATACGTTTCGGATGTAACCATTGAGAAATTTGCAACGCTGACACCGCTCTCTAAATTCCTTACCTCAGGATCTTTGCCAAGCCTGCCGATTAGTATGACTTTATTTACTCCAGACATAGTTGTATAGTTTTATCCCCTCCAGCACTTAACTTAGTTGTGCCACCACTCAAAGTGGTGGCACAACTAACAAAATTACCAATCTTCGGAGAACTACAAAAGCTGATGATCGGACAGAAACCGGCTAATGAGCACGGGCTTTGGTAATTCAGCCATTTTTTTCAGCGAATAAAATTTTAATTCTGAACCATTCAATGCCGGACTTCCTGAAAGCCTGAGCTGACTAAATCGCGAGTAAATAACCTGGTGGCTTAATACGTGTTTATAGACACCACTGATTTCTGTTATTTTTTTTCTCCCGGCTAATTTCCTCAGTTGTTTTTCCTCCACGAAAATTTTTTCAGGATCAACTGGTCGGTTTCTTTCAACTAAATAGAAATCATAAAGTCCGTGCCAGATGTCTTTTTCATTTCGCTTTTTCATCAGGTAAGATCTTCCCTTTTGTATCGCAAAATAGTAGAAGTAACGCCTCCTTGCTTTTTTGAGACGCTGCTTCACAGGTAATAGCAGCTGAAGTGAATTTCGCCTCGCCACACAAGATGAAGCAAAGATGCAGCCACCGCATGGTGGGTTTTGAGGTGTACAATACAGAGCCCCAAACTCCATCATGGCTTGGTTGTGGAGGTCTGGGTGAGTGGCTGGAATAAGGTTATTTGCCAGTTTAAAGAAAGTCTTTTTCCCGAGGGAAGAATTAATAGGTGTTTCGATTCCATAAATCCGTGCCAGCACCCTAGACACGTTACCATCGACCACGGCCACTTGCTCTTTAAAGGCAAAAGAAGCAATAGCTGCCGCAGTATAGTCGCCAATGCCGGGCAAGGTTTTAAGGGCTTCAAAATTTTTTGGAAACGCACTGTTGTATTTACTCACTACTTCCTTGGCGCACTTGTGCAGGTTGCGCGCACGGGTATAATACCCCAACCCTTGCCAAATGCGTAACACTTTTTGTTCGGGTGCCTTTGCGAGGTCAATAACAGTCGGAAAAGCTTCAATAAATTTTTTGTAGTACGGTAATCCTTGATTTACGCGGGTTTGTTGTAAGATTATCTCCGAAAGCCAGATGCGGTATGGGTCTTTTATATCCCGCCAGGGCAGCTCCCGCTTATTTAATTCATACCATTCAACGAGCTTTAAAGAGAAATATCGGCTATCCATCCTCCTGATTATCAGATTTTTTCAATATTCATTTTTAATTGTGGAGCCACAAATTAAATTTGCCCTCCCTCTGAAATTAAGAACTTAAAATATACGATTGTGACTAAAGCAGATGTAATCAACGAAATTGCTGAAAAGACCGGTGTAGACAAGGCTGATGTAACAGCTTCTGTAGAAGCCTTCTTCAGTGTGATCAAACAAAACATGGCCAGCGGAGAAAACATATACATTCGCGGTTTTGGCAGTTTCATCAACAAAAAGAGAAAGAAGAAAATTGCCCGCAACATATCCCGCAATACCGCTCTTGTGATTGACGAACATTTTGTACCCAGCTTTAAGCCGGCAAAAATTTTCGTGAACAAAATTAAGAACAGCGAAAAAGTGAAGCAGGTAGCCGAAAAGGCTTAAGGCAGGAATTCGCCCTCATACATGTTACGAAACCGTATTATTCTGATCGCTGTCAGTGCGCTGCTCATTGCAGGTCTTTTTTGGCTGCCCAAAGTAGTGGTAGAGAATGAAAGTCAGTTAACAACTCCCGCTACGGATTCTGTAACCAAGACGGATCCGCATGCTGGGGCACCTGAAGCACTCCTCAGTCGAATAGCACAACTTCGCATCACGTACGAGGCATCTGTCGAAAACCAAAAAAAGGCTATCTTTGCCGATTCTTTGGCGAGCCTATATGCCGAAGCCGGCAAGTTTGATAGTGCCGGTTGGTATGCAGAGCAAGCCGCGCAGTTCTTTAACAATGAGAAAAGCTGGTTTAAAGCGGGTGATGGCTACTATCAAGCCTATACCTTTGCCCTGAATGCTGAAAAGCAGGGTAAGTTGGCAGGGAAAACCCGGGAGCAGTTCGCAAAGGTGTTGGAGTTGAATCCACGTAACCTGGATGCGAAAACCAAAATGGCCATGACGTACCTGTCATCAGGCAACCCGATGCAGGGCATTACCATGCTTCGCGAGGTGTTGAAGGATGACCCCAAGAACGAGCTGGCCATGTTCAACCTGGGAATGCTCTCCATACAGTCCGGGCAGTATGATAGGGCTGTAGAACGGTTGACAGAGCTTGTAGCGATTAACCCTGCGCATATTCAGGGACAATTGTTGTTGGGCATCGCGTACATGAACAGTGGCGATAAGAAGAAGGCCAAACAGCAGTTTGAAAAAGTAAAGAAAATGGATCAGGATCCTGCGGTGCAAGCCACCGTTGATTCGTATCTGAAGGATTTAAAATAATTGTTTAACATATCCGCCAGCAGGCGGAAAAAAAATTAAAAACTATGCCAAGCGGAAAGAAAAGAAAAAAGAGCAAAATGGCTACCCACAAGCGCAAGAAGCGTTTGAGAAAGAACAGACATAAGAAAAAGTGACGAAACGTCATCCTGAGCGCAGCGAAGGATCTTTTTTCTTAAAAAGATATTTTTATGTGCAGGATGACTCATCCGGCTATACACATTCCATTTTTTACATTTTAACTATTTATCGTTTTGAGCAACGAACTAATTATTAGTAACACTCAAGACGGATGTCGTATAGCCCTGCTTCGAGACAAATCGCTTGTAGAATTTCATCAGGAAGAAGAGGGAAGCAAGTTTACCGTAGGAGAGATTTACCTGGGCACCGTTAAAAAAGCGGTGCAGGGTTTAAATGCCGCATTTGTTGATGTGGGCTACGATAAAGATGCCTTCCTCCATTACTTAGACCTGGGGCCCCAATTCAGTTCAGTAAATAAGTTTACCAAACTGATTCGCGGCAAAAAGATTTACGGCAAGCTGGAAAAATTTACACTCGAACCGGATATTGACAAGCATGGCAAAATAGGCCAACAGCTTACAAAAGGTCAATTATTACCGGTTCAGATTGTAAAAGAACCCATCTCGACAAAAGGGCCACGATTATCCTGCGAGTTGTCATTAGCCGGGAGATACCTGGTACTAGTGCCATTTTCGAAAGCCGTTAACGCTTCGAAAAAAATTACCAGCAACGAAGAACGCAAAAGACTTTTGCGACTCATTCAATCCATTAAGCCCGAAAACTTTGGAGTGATTATACGCACGGTGGCCGAAGGCGCTGATGTAGCCGAGCTTGATAAGGACTTACGTAACCTGGTGAAAACCTGGGAAGACGGAATTTCCCGTTTGCCGGAGGCACAACCCAATGAGAAACTTATTGGTGAGTTAAATAAGACATCCTCTATCCTTCGCGATCTTTTGAATGAATCGTTCGACAACATTCATGTAGACGACAAGAAGATTTACGATGAAGCAAGAGCTTACATCCGCAACATTTCACCCGAGCAAGAAGGCATCGTAAAATTTTACAACGGCCGTGCTAAGATTTTTGAACACTATGGTGTTGAAAAACAGATAAAATCAGCGTTCGGACAAACCGTAAGTTTGAAGGCTGGAGGATACCTGATCATTGAACACACCGAGGCGCTTCACGTAGTGGATGTGAACAGCGGGAACAAGTCGAACCGGGAAGAGAACCAGGAGACCACCGCCCTGTCGGTAAACATTGAAGCCGCAAAAGAAATAGCACGCCAACTTCGCCTGCGCGATATGGGTGGTATTATCGTGGTGGACTTCATTGACATGCGCAACCCGGATAACAAAAAGCTGATTTATAAAATCATGCGCGATGAGATGGAGTCCGACAAAGCAAAGTCAACTGTTTTGCCGCTCTCTAAATTCGGGCTAATGCAAATTACCCGTGAGCGCGTGCGGCCGCAGGTAAACATTATTACGAAAGAAACCTGCCCTACCTGCAACGGCACGGGAAAGATTACGGCTTCAATTCTTGTATCGGATTTGATTGAGAAAACGCTTGATCACCTGTTGGTAAAACAAAACGAGAAAGATTTGGTGTTGGCAATTCATCCGTACCTGCAGGCCTATTTTACCAAAGGCATTATTTCCCCACGGGTAAAATGGTTTTTCAAATACAAACGCTGGATCAACTTGGAAACAGACTCTTCGCTTGGTGTAACTGAGTTTAAATTTTTGAATAAGGAAGGCGAAGAAATTCAGCTGAACGCTTAAAAGCAGATTGCTTCGTAACTAAAATATCCTACACCTTCAAGGTGTAGGATATTTTTTTTAAATGGCAGGTTTATCCGGAAAACCGATTGGCTTAATGTCAACCTCAACAGGCGGATTGATAAAAGGCGATGCTTGTTGATGCAGTCGAATGGCCTTTCTGGAAAGCACAAATGCTACTATGAGCGAAAGAATAGAACCGACCCATATCCCGGGAACATAGGCAATAAACCAAAAGTAGTCGTACGCACCATGAAAAGCTGTAGCGGTAAGGAGTGCTATGACGCTATAGTAAATTTCTTTCCGGTGCGTGAACTTGGCCTTGCCCAGGAAATACCCCATCAGTACTGCAAAGCAAGCATGAGCCGGAACTGCCGTGAACATGCGAATAAATCCGGTTGGAGCACCATATTGAAAAACGTAAATAATATTTTCGAGCGTAGCAAAGCCCATGCCCACCATGCAGGCATATACAATTCCATCGAAAGGCTCGTTGAAATTTTTGTTGTTGTATAAAATGAATCGAATGAAAATAAACTTACTGAACTCTTCTACAAAAGCTACCTTAAAAAAGGCATTACCAAACTGGTGAATAACATTTTGTTCATTGATCGTCATGATGTAATCCAGAGGTAAACTGATAGACAAAGTAACAGCAGTGCTAAGCACACCATACAGGAAACTGATGATCAACAAACCCAGCGGTTCGCGCTCGTGTTTATCTTTCAGGTAAATGTAAATGCCAATAGCTAATCCGGGGGCGAGGGCAAGTGCCAGAAGGGAAATAACATTCATTAATAAATGTATCCATTTTTATAAGATGTACTTCTGTTGCCTCTAATTAAAATTCTTATAGTGGTTTGTAACCGGTCTTACGCAAAACAACCAGTGTTGTCAGTTTGATCCCGATAACTATCGGGACGAAAACTGGCTACTTGCACTTCAAATAGACTTCGATAAATCTACCAACCCTGCCTACCGGCAGGCGGTAGGCAGGCTCAGTCTGACATTCGTTTTGTTTTGCATAACATAATATTTGTAGCTACTCTTCTAAGACCTCTTCAATCTCCTCCATTTTATTTTCACTGTATTTGCCTGAGGTGGCGTATATTATCTTACCATCTTTGTCCAATACAAAAAAATAGGGTATATCCTTTTTCTCGAAGTCAAGTGCGTCCTTGTAGGGTTTTAGTTCTCCCTTGTAAAATAAAATGAACGGCAATAGGTTCGGGTCAATATTTTTCAGGGCTTTCTTTTTAGCGGTTCCCGTGGCAGCGGCATTTACTCCGGTGAACATGGGGATGAAATACACATTCACATCGTAACCAAAGCCTTCGAAAAGACCTTTGTTTTTCTGAATAAATTTCTGGAACACGGGTTGGAACCAGGTGTTGAGTTCGTCCTCTGATTTTTTTGAATACGCGAGTCCAAGCAACGTATATTTGCCTTTTACGGCTTCGGGAAGATTTACTTTTTTATCCTCTACGGTTTCTGCCTCCATGGCCGGAAAATTTTTTCCAACTACTTGAGCGAATAAAACATGGATAAAGGCCAATGAGACAATACTGACGGCAAAAAGTTTTTTCATAACAATGAAGTTAATAAAGTAATGGGTTGTTTAATAACGTAATACCTCAAGTGTGTACGACAGTTTTGCAAATTCATTTGGGCTAAAGCCCATTTGTTATTGTTATTAATTGCCACGGCCTTAAGGCCGTGGCAATTAATATTAAAATTTTTTGGGACTTTAGTCCCAGACTACAAAACTGTCGTACACCGTACCTCAGGCGGTTATTTCAATGTAAAACCTCCTTTTGCTACCTCCATTTTTTTACCTAAAATAAACGTTCCCCGGTGTTCGGTTCACGTAATGTATTAACATAGTACCACTCGGCTTTAGCTTTTTGCGGGTAGAGCGTGAGCAGCATGTATCCGTGATCAATTCCGTTTACGTGTTTCAGGTGCGGATTGTATTTCAGGTAGAGTTGTTCGGCTAATTTGGCCGTGTCTACTGAGTGGCGCTCATCCCAGTTGCCGGATGAAATACTGGGCGTTCCAAATTCAACCGCAAATAAATCTTTAGCCTGATACATTTTTGGCTCAAGAGTGACTTCAAATGCCCACGAAGCATGTGTATCGCCTGTTAGAAAAATAATGTCATTCATTTTTTTAGCCTTCATACTTTCTGCAATTTTTTTCCGCTCTGCGGGGTACCCATTCCAGTTATCTGTACTCTTGGCATTTTCATTGAAGGACTCATCAAGACCAGAAAAAATTACCTGGTTGCCAATCACTTTCCAGACAGCGGTGGAATTTTTAAGTTGTTGCTCAAACCACACTAACTGATCGGGCCCAAGCATGCTTCGAGTAGCATTAAGAATGGTGCTGTCGTTTAGGCCAGCTGCCTGTTTAGTCCTGCCTTCGAGCCGTTCATCAAGCATAATTAAATCAACCAGGGGGCCGTACGAAAATGTGCGGTAAATTTTACTGCCTTCCCGAAGGACTGGTGGTAAAAGTATCAGAAGCAATCAAGTTCGAAAAATTTGAATCGTCTGACATTTGTCAATGGACGTCAACAGAAGGTAACGAATTTTCTGGGGTTACTCGTGTCCAGATAATAACACGGTCGTGTAGTGGATCGCCTGACGCTACGCCATGGTAAAAGGGTTTTAAGGTTGAGTCAGTATTGCAACGGGTTCAATTAAGGGAGGGTATTGCTTTTCTTTTTCTTTGCAGGAAAATAGACCAATACAGATAAACCGATCAAGCCAATGGTCTTTACAAGGGTACTCATGTTGCAATATTTTAAGTAAGGTATCTTCCGAATGTTAAATGCCCGTTACCGAAAAGATAAGTTTATAAAACGGATCGAAAAACCAACTTCTTGTTAATTTTAGAGATAAATGAATTGTATGGCGTGGATCTATCTTGTAATTGCGGGCTTGTTTGAAGTGGGCTTCACCACCAGTTTAAAGTTCAGTAACAATTTCACGAATACGAGGTGGTCGATCGCTTTCTTTGTCAGCATCTATCTCAGTTTTCATTTTCTCAACCTGGCAATTCAAAAAATTCCGCTGGGTACTGCGTATGCTGTCTGGACAGGCATTGGTGCAGTAGGAACGGCCATCATTGGCATTTTTCTCTTCAGTGAGCCTTCTGATTTCTGGAGGGTGTTTTTCATCATGTTGTTGATCGGCTCTATTATTGGACTGAAATTAGTGTCCTCACATTAATGCTTTATTAAAATATATCCATCGCAGCTTTGTAATGTGTAACGGTCACCTTGTTTGTTAAAGGAAATGAATTTCAACACCAGGGAATAGTATGCCCTTTCGGTAGTGGCTTGCGAGTTGAGTTCGGATGATGCAAACGCTTTATGCCTGCCGGGGTTTTCTCTAGTCACTTCGTTGAAAATTTTTTCAATACTAAAATGAATGGTGTCGGTTGCCGACTTGAAAATAATGGAGGTACTGTCGCTGCTCCAAAATACATTGGTTTTCTTTGGTTCGGTATAGTCAGGAAATTGAAAATCAGAAATGTAATCGAAGTCGCTCACGCGAACAGTATCCACATCTGCACTGGCAGTATAGTACAAATAATCATCAGTTATATTCCGAATGCCCAACATATCCCGAAGGGTTGAAATATACTTATAATTCCGGTCGTACCGATTGCGTAATGTATCATAATGCTGGAGGGTATCAAGCGAAGCCGTCATGTGGTCACGGAAAGGATCAATTCCATGTCGCTCCACAATAAAGGAGACAATTTCGGAGGCCTCATCTGAATCCTCTTTTGTTATCGTTGTAGGAAGGGGAGAAAACTTATCCGATGCATAGGCCTTATTTTTTTCAAACAACGCAATCAGCCGACTCATTTGCGATTGCAACGAAATACTGGAAGCACTTTGAGGCCCCCAAATGCAAAGCAGGGTGAGCATGCAAAGACTCACGGGAATTATTTTTATATTTTGCGAAGTGCTGAAAATAAAATAAACGGTGATACCGCTTAGCCACAAGCTTAACACAATAAGAATGTAGCGCGCTTCTGTGATTCCATATTGATTAATCCGTGCCCATACCGCTACCGACAATAAAAGGATAAGAGGAACAAGCAACACATAAAACAATCGCGAGAAAGTTTTGATCCATTTATTGCCCTCGTTGTGACGGATGGGATGAACCAATAGAATAGACAGGATACCATACACTGCATAACCGAGTACAAGAGAGGAAACTAAGCCCTTTGGCAGGGACCACTCAATAATCACTTTGCACTCGTACGCCAACAAAATGCACAGATAAATAATAGCCAGCGGGATGAGCACAAACTGCGTAAAAACTTTTAACCCTTTCGGATAAATTTGTTCTGTTTCGAGGGCGTACCAATCGGCAGGCACACCCGCCAAAAAGAATGCGGTGTTGAAGATGCCATAAACACAATAGCCAAGGTGGAGATAGATTTTTCCATCAAGGTCAAGGTTAAACAAGACATTGGCACTGACAATAGCAGTGCATAATCCGGAGTACAATACGGTGCTGTATAATCCAGCTGTGAGAATGCGGAGGAAGAGTTGCTTGTTATATTCCCAGAATGCAGACACACCACTACTTCGTATAAAGGGAGCAAAGGATACAGTAAATGAAAGGCAACAATCAAAAACCCATACCGAAAACCAGTGGTAGTTTCATCAATTGGATCAAGAAGAAAGAACAATGAAATGGTGAGGGAAGCAGCCAGAACTTTCAGGATAATGGAATTCTTAGGGATTAACCTTTGCTGTTCAGTGAATACCGATACCGAAAGAAATAACGTAAGACCAAGAATACTACAAAGCACAATGCGCAAGAGTACTTGAATCTGTTGGGTAGAATACGCGTCTTCATTTTCTGTAAGGGCGATAGCGGCTACGGTGCCGATAATGCTGGTTAGCATTTCCAATGGAAAGCGCTTGACTACATCAGTAAGCCCTTTTACGAGTGATTGCAGTGAAGGAAGTTTTAGCATGCCCCAAATTAAAATAATAAAACCCCGATCATTCGGGGTTCCTTTGATTATTTTAATACTCCTGCTTTAAACATTCTTCCATTTAATGGTACATCCTACTGCCTTCGTTTTATCAGCAGGAACTCCTTTACCGGCAAGGAGTGCATCAACAGCTTCTTCTACGTATTTCTTAGATACAGAGGAAGCATCGCGCGCATTGTTATCAATCGCACCAATATAGGCTACTTTAAACGCAGCGCCTTCTTTCTTCAATAAGAAAACATGTGGTGTATTGGTGGCGCCAAAAGATTTAGCAACGGTTTGACTCTCATCGAAAAGATAAGGGAACGAATAATTTTTTTCCTTTGCAATTCTTACCATATCATCATACGAATCCCCACGAGAAATTTCAGGGTCATTTGGTTGGATGGCCACCACGGGATAACCCTTTGAAG
>Ga0247727_10018275_pt1 | contig 11044 bp, 13 predicted proteins | sample WisWelCaveWW1625_FD_202498 | JGI IMG/M metagenome (GOLD analysis project Ga0247727, IMG submission 202498) | Biofilm microbial communities from Wishing Well Cave, Virginia, United States - WW16-25 | ecosystem: Environmental > Aquatic > Deep subsurface > Groundwater > Cave microbial mat | place...
AAGGCCAGCTATTTTATAACGGCGTAAACGTTTCACGAGCTCTTCACTTTTTCCCGAAAACATCGGGCCCGTGATCACGTGCAGCGCCCCTTTTAGTTGTTTTGTTATTTTTTTCTTGTTACTAGCCATGCTCCGGTAAAAGATAATAGTGCGCCGATGATAAATCCAATGGTCAAACGTTCGTGCAATAGGATGAATGCCCATATATATGTCGCGATCGGCTGGAGATACAAGGTCATCGAGGCGATAACGGGATTACCTTTCTTGATCGCATACTGATAGAGAATGTAATAAATCGCAGTACCAAGAATCCCTACATAAAGAAGCGAGGCTACTCCCGCTGGCGTCACTGTCGTCCACCACTGAGAGTTTTGCTGAAGCTCAAAATAGGCTGTGATTGACTGTATACAGATTGTTAAAAAGGCAAAAACAGACACCATAAATGTCGAAGAGTAACTGCCTTGTACTTTTTTTGAGAGAACCGTATAAAGGGAAAACGATAGTACCGCAACCAGCACAATGAGATTCCCCACCAACGTACCTCCTAAAGAAGCAGACTGATTAAGAAGCGGAAGCAAAATGATCGTCATAACGCCTGTAAATCCAAGAAAAACACCAATAATTTTTTTTGGTTCCAGCTTCTGCTTGAGTAGAAAAAATGAGAGGACTGCTGCAAAAAGAGGTACCGACGCGTAAAGCATCTGAGAAATGGTTGCAGAAGTGAGCCTAATACCAAAAGAAAATAATACGACATTTGCTACCGCAAAAAGAGAGATCAAAACGACAGGAATTATCTTCTTTGTTAATGGTTGTTTTTCACGTATAAAAAGTGGGACGAGAATGAGGGTGGAACTGATAAAACGAAGAAGAATAAAGGTCAATGGAGGAAACTCCACAAGAGCAATTTTGCTAAGAACCGGTACTCCACCACCAATAAGCGCGGTTAATAATATGACTACAAATGCATTCATATCTTGCCATTATAGTGTATTTGCAGAGAGAGAGTAAATGTGTAGTTACTATCTTATAGTATTTGGTATAATAGCCTCATGTCAAAGCTAAATATCGGATTAATTATTATTCTGGTTGTTCTCCTCTTGATCGCCAAGCAGGATAGTGCTCAGATATCGATCGTGAAGGAAGCTCAGCCGCGACCAACGGTCATTCCAACCCCGACCGAAATACCAGTCGCAAACCCTGTCCGATTTATATTACCGAGAATAGCTGTCGATGCGCCAATTGAAGCGGTGGGCGCAGATCATGAAGGAAAGATGCTTCTGTCGACAGAGCTTGACAAAGTGGGATGGTACAAAGATGCATTCAAACCGGGCCAGAAAGGAAATGCGGTTATTGCGGGACACTTAGATTCAGCAACAGGTATTGGTGCTATTTTTTATAATCTCAGTATCGTTGAACCTGGAGACATAATGGATGTTGTGTCTGAAGATGGCACCACATACACATTTGTGGTTACCGCGAAAGCCACGTATCCCTATGACGAAGTTCCCAGTGAGCTAGTCTTTGGCAAAAGTGATGAAAAACATCTTAATCTGGTAACGTGCACGGGATTTTGGAATCCATCTACCCAAAACTATTCTCACCGCATGCTAATCTATACAAATCTTATTTCAAAAACTCAATATCCTTGATTCTCACTATCATATTGTGCTGCGTGATAGAATATAGGTATAAAAAACTCATGAAATTGGTTACCTCCGCGCCGGGAAAATTAATGTTGCTGGGTGAGCATGCTGTCATGTATGGATATCCGTGTATTGTCACCGCAATGGATCAGCGAATATATATTGAAGCGCAATCAATCGAAGACGATCATGATATTATCTATACCCCACAGGTAAAAGAAAATCGATTTGTAACAGAATCAATAGCCCATTTTAAGGAGCGATTTAATATTAAAAAAAACGTAAAGGTTGAAACCCAGAGTGACTTTTCCCACCGAGTCGGACTTGGCTCTTCATCTGCGGTAACCGTAGCAACACTCAAGGCATTGAGCGTGATATTTGAGATACCACTGACGACAAAGGAAATTTTCGATTTAAGCTATCAAATAACGCTCTCAATACAAGGCGTCGGCTCTGGCTTCGATATTGCTGCGGCTGCATTTGGCCATACTCTTTATTTTGTAAAAGGCGGCGAAGAACTGGAGCCCTTACCTACCGATACACTGCCTCTGATTGTCGCTTACTCCGGTACTAAAGCAGACACTCCCACTTTGGTTAGAAAAGTAAAGGAAACCTATCTTTCAGATAAGAAAGGTGTGGATTCCATTTTTAAACAAATGCAAAAAGTGGTGCTTGCCGGGAAAAAAGCCATACAAACAAAACGGTACCCAGAGTTGGGCAGTATTATGTCGGAAAATCATTCACTTTTACAACAGCTTGGCGTCAGTACTGAAAAACTGGACACGCTAGTGAATGTTTCGTTGAAGGCAGGTGCATGGGGTGCTAAATTATCAGGCGCTGGTGGCGGAGACTGTATTGTCGTCTTAGCCTCCCAAAACAAAAGAAAATCTATTAAGGAAGCAATAACGAGAAGCGGTGGAGAGATCATTGATACAAAAAATAATGCAGAGGGCGTAAGACTGGAGAAAATAACATGAAAGCGACTGCAATTGCACCATCAAATATAGCTCTTGTAAAATACTGGGGCAAGAAAGATGAAAAGCTCAAGTTGCCAGCAAATGGTAGTTTATCTATTAATCTAAGTGGTTTATATACAAAAACAACCGTTGAATTCGATACGCGTCTGCGTGAAGATGTCGTAATCTTAAACGGTACAAAAAGCAAAAGACCGTTGGACCGAATCATAACTCATATTAACCTTGTGAGATCGATGGCAAAAGTTCCTTTTTTTGCAAAAGTAGTATCTGAAAATAACTTTCCTATAGCAAGTGGCCTGGCTTCATCTGCTTCAAATTTTGCTGCTCTGTCTCTTGCTGCGGCTACAGCCGCCAATCTAAAATTATCTCAAAAAGAACTATCAATACTGGCGCGGATTGGCTCTGGTTCTGCCTGCAGATCGATTCCTGACGGATTTGTAGAATGGCTTGATGGCAATACAAATGATACGTCTTACGCAATCTCATTGTATCCTCCTGACTATTGGGATCTTGCGATCATCGCGGTTGTTCTCTCTGAAAAACAAAAAGAAATTACATCAACGCAGGGACAGATACACGCACTAAAAAGTCCTTTTTTTAACAATAGGATAGAGCGAATCCCTTTAAAAATTAAAAAAATGAAAAATGCGATAAAGAAAAAACAATTCACTATTTTGGGAGAAATGATTGAAAGCGAAGCTCTAGAATTACATGCTATTGCGCTATCTTCAACACCACCGATCATATATTGGGAGCCAGAAACCGTAAGATTACTGAAGCTTGTGCAGACATGGAGGAAGGCTCACCTACCTGTATATTTTACAATTGATGCGGGGCCAAACATATTTCTCATATGTCAAAAGCAAGATCTGGACCAACTTAAAAAGAAACTCCTCGACTCAGGTATAAAAAAATATATCGTTAATGTACCTTCTAAGGGCGCGAGAATAGTATCTGACCATTTATTCTAGGAAGATTTAGTTACAGGTACAATCCGTTTCTGCCGTACAGTTCTGGTTCCGGCAAACATTTCCCCCTATAAGTCCACTTGTTGAACATTGGAGTCCAGCTGCGCACTGATATCCATCCCCTCCACAGTTTTGATTACAGCCGGACGTGTTTGGCGGTAAAGTAGGTGTTGGTGTAAATGTTGGGGTTGGTAAATTGGTTGGTATCGCGGTTGGGGTGGGATAAGGTGTATAAGTTGGCTGTGCGGGATAAGGCGTTGGTGTTGGGGTTGCCGTTGCGGGAAAACAAGAAAACTGCAAAAGATTGGAAAATGGAGAAAATGCAGTTGGCTGAGTACATGATCCGCACGTAGAAGTCGCATATTGCGCATAATACGTCGTTCCGTTCGTTATCGAGGAGAAGGTATACGTTTGAGTTGATTGCCCAGTTGATCCGGTTTGATAATTGACCACATCATTGCCTCGAGGCTGAGTACCAACTGTCAACCAATATTTATTGGCCCCACTGACCTGCTGGAAGTTCACGTTTACCGTCCACGTGTTACCTGATTGACTCACACATTGAACTGTTGGTGAGTTTGGCGGTTGCGCCGTAGGAATCCCTGCATTTATCGTAAGTGTTTCGTTTGAGGCCGGTGCCGCAACGGTCAGAATCTGCGACTGGGAAAGACTATTTCCATTTTGATATGCAACAGCTTTTATGTTGTACTGTACTCCTTGAGTCGCACCATTCCAGCTCCACGACGTGTTATTGTTCGCGCTTATACTACTACCTATTTGAACAAAGGCAGCGTCTGTGGGAGATTTTTTGAAAAGGGATAGCGTTGTCCCCGATGGGAATTGACCGTTTATGTTAAAAATACCAGATACTGTCACCGTTGTTGGCGGTGGTGAATACTGAGAATTGATCGTCAGGACTTCGTTTGAAGCTGGAGCCGCCATAGTAATGATCGCAGACTCACCGGCATATTCTCCATTGACTGTCAAGACAGCCTTTACTTCATATGAATTTCCTGCCACTGCGTCAGCCCAACTCCACAGCACACCATCCGTAGCTGAAAGTGCGTCAGTAATAAGCGAAAATTCTGCTTCTCCTGATTTTTTTTGATAGATAGAAATATAACTTTCCGGAGTAACCGCACCGTTTAGGTCAACTTTACCCTGCAGGGTGGTAAAAGATGGCGGTGGAACGTATGTCGAGTTGATACGAAGTACTTCCTCTGTTGCTGTTGCGGTAACTGTGATTGGCGCAGACTCTGAAATAACTTTTCCTTGAGCAATAACATCAGCTTTTATTGTATATGTTTTCCCTTTCACTGCACCACCCCAACTCCAAACAGCTGCATTTTCTGCCGACAAACCAAACACAACTGTTTTGAATTCTTTTTCCCCTGACTGTTGCGTAAGAATGGAAATTGAGGCTCCCTGAGGGACCATACCGTTTAAATCAATTGTTCCAGAAACTAAGCCCTGAGACGTATGAGATGAAAAAAAATACAGGGCGCCGCTTATTAAGAGAATAACAAGAAGAACAGGTACTAAAAAGTTTTTATGTAAAAATTGCATGCTCTAATAAATTTATACACGTCTATTTTTTCGTGTCAAGCGTTTTTTTTGACGACGATCATGAGTTTCACTTAATACTAAGCTTATCAATAGCAAAGCTACTGCAATAATTACGGCATCAATACTATCTCTTCCCTGTCTCGCCCAATAGACGTCTTTGAGAAATAACCACAAGGCAAATTCATCAATGGTGAGTGCGGCACCTATCCCAAATGCTATTGCAGATCTTATCCTTATTTTTTCATTGTGCCCAAAAGCAATAGCGGCATATCCACTTCCCAGTAGGAGAAAAATTCCGAGAACAAGATGGTGAATATGAAGAGCGCCTGTCTGATTGGGAAGAATGTGTGCCCGCTGAAGATGAGTTACTGCACGAGTCAAAATAAATGTCACCAGAAAACTGAGAAGAGTCATAAACTGAGAATAGAGAGGAGAGTTCTTTATTTTTTCGATTATTTTTTTAACCGACCGTGACTCCTTCATATGTCGCATTGTACAGATGGCCCAAACGATGTCAATATATCTATCTATGACATTTTACGTGATACAATAAACGTATGAAATTAAATAAACTCACACCTGAAGAAGAATCAGTTATTGTCAATAAAGGAACAGAGGCACCGTTCACTGGCGAATATGACGCAATGTTTCGCCAAGGGACATATGTTTGCCGCCGCTGTGAGACTCCCCTCTACACATCAGACTCAAAATTCCATTCCGGATGCGGTTGGCCAAGTTTTGACCAGGAAATACCTGGCGCAGTAAAAAAAACGACTGATGCAGACGGACAACGAGTGGAGATCACCTGCACAAACTGCGAAGCGCACTTGGGACACGTGTTTACTGGTGAAGGCCTCACTGAAAAAAATACCCGCCATTGTGTAAATTCGATTTCGCTACAATTCATGCCTCACACACTGTCATCCCGAGTCCGCCAGCAGGCGGACGAGGGATCTCTAAAAAAAGATTTCTCGACTAATCGCTCGAAATGACAACAATGATTACCCTAAAAATCGCTGTTTTCGGGGGAGGATGTTTTTGGTGTACAGAAGCAGTCTTTAAACGTATTAAAGGAGTTATGTCGGTGACATCCGGATATGCTGGCGGTAAAGATCCACAACCAACATACGAGGAAGTTTCATCTGGGATGACGGGCTACGCCGAAGTGATACAAATCGAATACGATCCTTCTGTCATCTCTTACGAAAAACTTTTATCGGTTTTTTTTGCTGTGCACGATCCAACAACACTCAACAGACAAGGGGCGGACGAAGGTTCACAATATCGCTCTGTCATCTTCTACACTTCTGAAGAACAGAAAAAAAGTGCCCAAGAAGCCATTATGAAGGTAGATAATTCTAACCTCTTTCCCCGTCCCGTGGTAACAGAGATCAAATCCTTAAGTACCTTTTATACGGCAGAAGATTATCATACAAACTATTATGATTCGAATCGATCTCAACCCTACTGCAGACTAGTTATCGATCCGAAGATTGACCACCTGAAGGAGAAATTCGCCGATATTCTTGTAACAGTCTGAACCCCATAGGAATAAGGAAAACCGCAACGACAATACCCATTACGGTAAGAATGATAGATGTTCCATACTTTTCTTGTATGAAACCACTCGCCCCGACTATCAAAACCACAAATATATTCACCATCATATTAAGGCTCGATATGGCGGTTGCTCTATATCTTGATTCGAATTCCTCGTTTACATAGCCATCAAGAAAAGCAAATCTCCCTGATCCGGTAAAAATCATAAGAAGAATAATCGGCACGGCAAGGACTTTATTCGCTAGGACTGCAGGAATGTAAGCTATAGCCATAAGTAGAGGAAGTCCTAGATAAACCCGCTCACGTGTAATAAGTTTCCTGTGATGGGAAATATAAAGAACTGCGGTTGAACTCACCATATATACTCCTCCGAAAAGCAGGCCCATCTGAGATGGTTCAAAGCCAACATACGTCGCAAACATCTGATTAAAATAAATCAAACAAGACCATGTTACGCCACCAACTAATACATAAAACATGGTTAATTTTTTCATGTGTTCTGTCTTAAAAACATGTACAAAACCTTCTCTCGTCTGCCGAATATAATTTTTGAGGGTAAATTTCACTGAATCGATATGTGGCTCTACCAAGAAGAAAAGGATCGCAAGAGCGATAAGTTGGGCTATGCCCACGGCAATAAACGGCAATCCGGGAAAAACAGTGTATAAAAATCCACCTGTTAAAGATCCGACGACCAAACCCATTCGATAAATAAAACCACCTTTTGCAACTTGTTTGGGAAATTCTTCGGTTTTGCCCATCTCCTTATAACTATCGTATACAAGAGCCGTGTCTGCTCCGGATACAAATGTGTCACCTATTGCCCTAATTAAATAGGCTAAACCAAACGTCACAAAACTAAATGAAAAAGCAGTATAAAAATACCCTATCGCAATTATGAGATAACCTAACAATATTGTCTTTTTTCTTCCAATAATGTCAGCCAATGCTCCGGTTGGGAGTTCGAGAAAGAGTCCAACCGCATAATAAAATCCATTTAAAACGCCTATTTCTGCGAGCGAAAGATGTCGCTGATAAAAAAGAACCCATATGGGCAACGTAAAACTGAGGCCAATGAAAAAATTAGCAATATAGAAAAGTTTTGGATTTAGAGCGAGACCTTTTTTGTAGTCCATATTAATAACTTTGCCACCAGTCTCCTTTTGATCGGGGATCAAGAAAAGAGCCGGAATCACGCACCATCACTCTTACTTCAGATGTTTTGGCTGTGCCCATTTTCTGTCCTTCTTTTAATGCAGGGAGCGAACTCCTTCCTTGACTATTAAGCGAATTATAGAGCGATACTAAATTAGGATCGACGCAAAATCCTTCCATATGAATGGCATATCCTTCGATCGCCCCATCGTCGCCCGTAACATTCATACTGATGCTTGTTGGACTAACGTATACGACCATGTATTGATATCCCGCACCGACGTCATATCCATTGGTCGGCGCATTCACCGATTGTCCCGGAGAGGCGGTAAATCCAAGTACGTGTACCGGCCATGCTCCTTCATAGGATGAACTTGGTTGATTATTTGCCCAATCCCATTGATGAATCTTGTAAGCCTTAACAAACGAGGCGCCTTTATTGAGAATTGTCCCAAGCTGTGGGGCTTTAGGATCAGGTGCTTCTCCATTTGGATACCCATATGAAACAAGATTGAGTGACTCGCTTACCTCTCCCCAACCCCTTAGGAATACATTAACGTCCGGATTTGAGGCAACATTTGAAAGCGGCGGATTGAGTCCGCGTTTATCATATTGCTCCCCTGAACTTGTTGGGCAATTTGCGTTTGGTGGAGACGTTGGGGTTTTTGTCGGCGATTTTGTCGGCGTCTTAGTTGCTTTTGGCTTTACTGTTGGTTGTCCACTTTGTGTCGGAGCTACAGTTGAATAAGGGGATGTTGGAATGATTGTAGAATGAGGAGGAATCGGTGTTGTAAAGTTGTTCCCGCCGGTTGGCGCTATTGATGGGCGCGGTGCATTAGTTATAAATCCGAACGTGTTAGTTTGTGACTGAGTTACCGATGGGACAATGGTCTCAGGCTTTGGCAGTAATGAGCTTAAAAATAATGAACTCCTCGAAGGGATTGAGGCAATATAAAATGTGTCTACTTTAGGAGAATCGCCAACAAAGAATCTCTTACCGATAAAAAAAACCAATATAAATGCCAACACCAATGCTATCGCTATTCGAACATTTTCACGAAACATACTTTCATTGTACCAGTCCCTCTACCATCCATTCTTTTATCCCAGTCGACACCTGCGTTACGGGTGACGACATCAGATTAAATGTATCGTAACTGTGAAGTTTGCGAACTTCTTTCTCAACTCGAACGAACAATTCTTGGAAAGAATCCATAATAAGTAAAACTTCATTTCCCTTCTCAATCTTCCCTTTCCAGTAATTTTTAGTCTGAACATTCAGCTTTTCAGCGCAGACTATGAGTTTTTGACCCAAAAGTACGTCAACTATTTTTTCCGCCTCTAAATCGTTTGCACAAGTGAGATATAAAATACACGGTTTCATAATGAAAGTGTATCACGAGTCATAAAATAATATTTTATTTCTGAGTTATATCTGTTCTCGTTACAACAGCCAAATTAAATATAGCATTTGCTTTTTGCTCATTTCCTGCGTCGTCACGGATATTGATAGGGACAGTTACCGCTCTTGAACCACCAAGCACACCGACTATTTCGCCATTTTGGTTAGTTACCGTCAAACCACTATTTCCATTTACTAACTCATCTCTTATGATCACGAGAAATGAGTTTTCTGTACTAATTCCTGTCTCTGCGTATCCCTCAACCGAAACTCCAAGTGCATTATTAGTAAGTGCTCCAATATACACTCCACTCGTTTGCGCAGCATAATAATTACCATCCGAATCTAGTTTAAAATAAAAAAAATGTAATGGATCATTTATCTGATTGTCCCTTATTGAGCCTACTTTTAACCCCTTGCCTGTCAGCGAATCGGTTGCCAGATCAGTTTTTACAAGCATTATATCACTGGAACCAATCGGCACAATGCTACTTGATGTGGCTAGTCCCCCATTAACATCTGTTATGTTAACTGATATATCGCCCGTAACAGAATCTCCGTTACAATGATCCGCTGTAACGACCGATTTATCTTCCAGTAACGCCCCATTACAAAGGAATGTGTTGTCTGGAGTTGTTATCATTAAAAGAACTGACGAATCGAATATTCTATTTTCTTCCTCTTCTTCTAGTCTCGGAATCGGTATTCCTCCTGTAGCGGCATGTTTTAAAATATCTGCAATTTGTTCTTTTGTAGCCAAGGGAATTGGCAGCTTGCTTTTTTCGAGAATAGGGTTTACATCAGGCAACGATAAAGCAGGTATCGGCGTTAACCCAATAGTAGGAGCTTCCTTCGAAGGTGTAGCTGCCACTTCGCCACAACGAGCCAAGCCAATTAGCAATAAGCATGCTGCAAAGGCCGCTCGTGGTGTATATCTCATTCGGGGGATTATACATATTTGGTACGCAGATGTCAACTATAGGATAGTTTTGAGCAGTGCTCTATCGTTAGCCTTTCCATGAAGATTGTTGAAGATCGACTTTGGAGCCCGTAAATTCCACTCCTTCAGCGAGAAGCATTTTACGTTTTCCTATCAAGCCACCTTTTCCCGAGTATCCGGTAAGTGTTCCGTCTGAAGCAACAACGCGGTGACAGGGTGTGTGTGGGGCATCGGGATTTGTTCTCATAAATCCACCGACCGCACGGGCCGCTCGCGGTTTCCCTGCAAGTTTAGCAAGTTGACCATAAGTCGCAACCTTGCCCTTGGGGATTTTAAGCGTAAGGGAATAAATTTCATCTTTAAAAGTCATAAGAGATTCCTCGACTAATCGCTCGGAATGACAAGTTACTGAGGCATATACTGCTTCTTCAGGTCTTCTACATTAAATCCAGAAGGCATAGCGTTGCTTGGTACATTTTTCAGAACATCGTTCATCATCTTGCTATAGTCCTGAAATGTTACGTCAGTTGGCGGCACAAACAACGAATCAGCAACGGTTGCTGGCTTACAGGCATCCTTATATTTTTCGATCTGTGCAAGAATCGACGCTTCCTGATCTTCTTTTTCATCCGACTCCTGCTTCATCACGCCTGATGGGATAACTTTTGGGGTTATCTGAAATGAGCTCATATCGATAACTTGTCCTTCTTTTGTCACAGGATTCCAACTATAAATTTTCTTGTCTTTCATGATCATATATGTTTGGGTTTCTTCATAACCTGCTGCACTGACTTCCGTTCTCACGGCGCCGGCTTTAATATATGTTTTTGAAG
>Ga0247727_10018276_pt1 | contig 11044 bp, 10 predicted proteins | sample WisWelCaveWW1625_FD_202498 | JGI IMG/M metagenome (GOLD analysis project Ga0247727, IMG submission 202498) | Biofilm microbial communities from Wishing Well Cave, Virginia, United States - WW16-25 | ecosystem: Environmental > Aquatic > Deep subsurface > Groundwater > Cave microbial mat | place...
GTCAACCTGCGTGATGGCGTGGCACGACACGCAGCCCAAGCCGGCCTGCGCTTCCGGGGTGTCGATCTGTTCCTTGATGGGGCGGTCGAAGCGGCCGTTGAAGAACACAGCGTGATCGTGGCATCCGGCGCACCACTTGGAGGGCCGGGTGCCCACGCGGTCCTGCATGTATTCGATGGAGCGCCGGTAGAACTGGTTGTTGAACGACGCGAAGTGGTGGACGGAGCTGTTCCACTGGTTGTAGATGTCCTGGTGGCAGGCGGCGCAGGCCTGGGAGTCGAGGAAGAAGCCGGCCGGGATGATCCCGCCGGTGTTGGTGACGGCCGAGGATGGAAAGAAGGGGCTGGAGGGGCCGCCGCCCTCCTCGTCCATGCTGGCCGGCACGATCCGTGGGTTGACGATGCGGTCGTTGGGGCCGGTGCGGAGGCGGCCGGCTGCCAGGGCCAGGGCGACTGCGGCGACCGCCCAGAAGGCGCGGCGCCGGCTTCGCATGCCGATGGTTACTGCGGCGGCGATGCCGGAGGCGATGTGTAGTAATAAGAGCCATCGGTAGGGCGTCTGGGCGCCCACCACCGCCAGCGCCAGGCCGGTGATTCCGGAGACGGCCAGCAGCACCGGGAGGAAGGCCTGCCCGACCAGGATCGCCACGCCGAGCCCGATGTGCAGCAGCACGTTGACCGCCCAGAAGACGTTGGCGTCCGGGAAGCCGCTCAGGTAGCCGGAGTTCAGCAGCAGCGCCAGAAAAGCGATGGTGAGAACCCGGTTTTTCATGGCGCCGCCAGCGGCCGGATCAGGCGCAGGGCCGGCCGGGTATTGTAGCGTCGCGCATAGCCCTCGTCCGGATGGCGTTGGCCGGCCGGGTAGGGATAGCCGGCCATGGCATGGAAGGGCAGCGGCTCGACGGTGGAGTCGAATGCGGTGAGAACCCGGTTTTTCATGGCGCCACCAGCGGCCGGATCAGGCGCACGGCCGGCCGGGTATTATAGCGTCGCGCGTAGCCCTCATCCGGATGGCGTTGGCCGGCCGGGTAGGGATAGCGGCTCATGGCATGGAAGGGCAGCGGCTCGACGGTGGAGCCGAATGCGGTGTTGGGGTCGGCGTCCTTGGCGTAACCGTCGACGAGCAGCAGGAAATCGCGGGTCCAGCCGCGGTCGAGCGGCGGAAGGGCGGCGGCAGCGAAGCGGAGGCGCACCTCGTCGCCCGATCCCAACAGGACGAAGCGGTCGTCGATCGAAGCGAGCAGTGTCCGGACGTCGCCGTAGCGGGTGTAGAGTCCGGGGGTGGGGTTCCACATGGCGGCCGGGCGGACCACGGAGTAGTCAAAACTCTCGGGCCGGCGCCGGTGGGGGTCGACGCGGACCGCCGAGAAGCCTCGGAACCTCAGATCGGCGGCGGCCGGGCCGAGCCTGGTCAAGCGCGCCGGCGGATTTGCAGCGTGCTCCCCAAGGAAAGCCTCTTCCCAGTACACACACATGCCGGTGACGATCCGGATGCGGCGCGAAGCGGACAGGAACTTTCCCCCCAGGTCGACCGCGATCGTTTTGGGCTTGCCGGCCGGCATTCCCATGTCCTCGATCACGGTTACCCAGCGGCCGCGGGCGTCCTCCACCTGGAGGTAGGGGGCGGTCAGGGGCATCGAACGGCCCTGCGAGGCCGCCACGAACGTGCTCCCGTCGGCCCAGTCGACCCAGCCGCGCAGAAACAGGACCGCGGGTGCGGCGCCGGGGGGGAAATCCAGCGTCAGGGAGTGGGTCTCGGCGCGCCCCCTCATGTCGCGCCGGAACGGCTCCGGCTCCCGGCGGACACTGCGCGGGTAGATCCGCCGATCGACCCCGAACAGCCGAAACTCGGGAAACGGCGGCGACTGGAACTTGTCGTTAGTGAAGATCTCGATTCCCTCCGGATGGTCGACGGCGATGAGCTCGACCTGGTCCAGGTAGGAGACCTCGCGCAGCTCCTCGGTGATGCGGACGTCGTACATCCCGTCGAGAGGCCTCAGGGACCGGGCGGGGATTTGAATGTACTCGTCGTGGTCGACCGGGAAGTACTGCCCGTCGCCCAAGCCGGCGCCGAGCGGCGCCACGCCGAGCACGTCGGAGATGAACTCGAAACGCTCCCCGTTCCAGGTGAAAATCATGGGGCAGGAGCCGGAGAGCCGCTGCGCCTCTTTGTAGTTGTAATTGGCATTGGCGGCCTGGCGAGGCTCGTTCTGGATCAGGCCGTTGGGCCAGGTGATCCTCACAGTGTCGGCCTGGGCATAGGCGCCGAGGCCGAACACCAGCGGGACGCCCTGGTAGACCTTCTTCTGGTAGAGACGCCCGGCCTTGACCTCCACGCGCGCCCCGGCCGCCAGCTTCGGGTTCTTGATTCCGGTGAGCGTGATTTTCATCCAGGCGTTCTTGACGGGGGTGACGTTCCTCAACACGTGAATGACGCCGTCGGGCCGCAGCACGGCCGCATCGGTGAGGTGGTCGCCGGTGAACTCCGCGGCAACGGCGGCCTCGACCGGTCCCGGAAGCCCGCGCGGGTCGAGCCGGCCGCGGTTCTGGAAGTCGGCGAAAGCCGCCGCGCGGACCGGCAGCTTTGGGCCGAGCCGAAGCGTCCCGCGGTGGTTGTCGACCCGAGTGTCGCCGCCGGCAACCAGGTCCAGAAACCCGTCCTGGTTGAGGTCGGCCACTTCGAGCGGGGCAGCCAGCGGAAACCCCAGCGGCGCCGCCTCGTAGCGGCCGGCCTTGCGATCCCGATAGAGCACGGCAGGCCGGTCGCGGTAGGCCACCACCACGTCAAAGCCGTTGTTCTCGGCGAGCTCCACCACCACGGCGTCCCGCGGTTCTCCGGCGGCGAACGGGAAGGTAGAGGAAACGTCGGCCCACGACCCGTCACCGTTGTTTCGCAGCAGGACCGGGCCGGCGCCGAGGAGCATCAGGTCGTGGTCGTAGTCGTGGTCGTAGTCGATCCAGAGACACCTGGAGAAGGACCCGGCGGCGAGAGGCTTGGCCTCAGCCACGAACGCGCCTTTGCGGTTGGTGACCAGCCGCGCGCCGGCGCACAGGTCAGGGAAGCCGTCATTATTGAAGTCACCCACGGCGACCGGCCCGGCGGCGCCCGCAATCGGCACGGCCACGAAACCCCTGGCGGTGTTGCGGAACAGCGCGACTCTCCCGGCCGACCAGGCCAGCACGTCGAGGTGGCCGTCGGTGTCGGCATCGAGCGCCGCGATCCCCGTCCCCGGGCCCCCCAGGGTCCCCACGCGCTGCTCTTCGAAGGTCACCTCGACAGGCTCAGGGGCTTCGGGGCCGGCTGGCTCGATTACCTCCAGGATCTCGGAGTAGTAGCTCCAGTCCATGTCCTCGGAGCCGCCCAACTCCGCCTGCCGTTTCTTGATCTGCTGGAACAGGTCGAGCTCGCGCTGGGCGTCAGCGGGCTGCTTGGCGACGCGGTAGGCGTTGAACAACTGGAAGTGCGGAGCCGCCAGCGTCGGGTCCAGGCGGGCGGCGGTCTGGAATTCCTTCACCGCCTGTTCGAGCCGCCCTTCGATCTTGTGGAGCGCCCCCAGGTTGTAGTGGGTCACCGGCTCGTCGGGAACCAGCCGCGCCATCTGTTCGAATTCCCGGATCGCCCGCGGGAACTCGCCGGCCTTTTTGAAGACCACGCCGAGATTGAAGTAGGGATGCGGCAGGGATGCATCCATCGAGCGGGCCTGCTCGAGCTCGGCTACTCCCTGCTCGGTGAGGCCGGCCCGCAGCAGGGCGAGTCCGAAGTTCAGATGTTCGCGGGCCGAGCTCGGCGCGAGCGCCAGCGCCTGACGGAACTCCTCGACCGCCTCCTTGGGCGTGGCCGGATTCTCGTAGAACGCCTTGCCCAGGTTGAGATGACGCGCCAGGCGTTCGGCGGTGGTATCGGCCGGGTACAGCAGCGACACCACGGCCGCCGAAATCACCGCCAGGCTCAGGACCGCAACAGCGTATCGCATCCGGGGTTCACCTCATTCTACCTGTGATAAGCTTGCGGTGACGGAGGGAGTCCCATGACCCGGCGCAACTTTGTGACAGCGGCAGCGGCAGCGGCGTCCAGCTACCAGCGAATTCTCGGGGCCAATGAACGGATCAGCGTGGCCCACGTGGGGCCGGGCCAGCGGGGCCGCTCGCTGATGCGCGACTTCAAGCGCTTCGCCGACACCGTCAACGCGGAGTACACGGGGGTGTGCGACATCTTCGTCCCCAACCGGGAGCGAGCCGCCGCCCAGATGAAGGAGTGGTTCCAGCGGGAGATCCGGCAGTACGCAACCATCGACGAGTGCCTGGCCGACAAGTCGATTGACGCGGTCATCATCTCCACGCCCGACTTCGCCCACTCCATCCACCTGGCCAAGGCCGCGCGCGCCGGCAAGGACGTCTACTGCGAGAAGCCGATGGCCACCGTGCTCGAGGAGGGCAAGGACGCCGTGCGGGCGGTGCGCGAGAACAAGCGCGTGGTCCAGATCGGCACGCAGCGCCGCAGCGAGGGCCGCTACAAGCGCGCCGTCGAGCTCGCCAAGACCGGCGTGATGGGTACGGTCACCTACGTGGACATCCACTGGAACGTGCTCGAGTCGCGCTGGCGCCGCCGGGACGTCAAAGAGGTGACCGAGTCCAACACCAACTGGAAGGAGTTCCTGCTGAACAAGGACGCGCGCCCGTTCGACCCGCACCTGCACCACGAGTGGCGCCTTTACAAGGAGTTCTCGAGCGGCATTCCGGCCCAGTGGATGGTGCACCAGATCGACGCCGTCACCTGGATCTTGGGCGACCCCTACCCGAAATCGTGCGTCGCCAGCGGCGGCGTTTACTACTGGAAGGACGGCCGGGACAACTTCGACGTGGTGGCGGCGATCTTCGAGTTTCCCAAGGGGTGGCAGCTCAACTATGCCTCGCGACTCACCAACTCCTATGGCGGCGTGCAGGAGTCGATTTTCGGCACCGAGGCGTCCATGGACACCACCAACTGGAAGATCACGTCGCAGGGGACCAAGAGCAAGGCGCCCGACCGGCCGATCGAGCCGCTCGACGACGAGCACCACATGAAGAACTGGCTGGACTGCCTGCGGTCGCGCAAGGACCCCAACGCCACGGTGGAAGACGGGCTGGCGGGGTCGGTATCGGCCATCATGGCGGTCGAGAGCTACACGACCGGCCGGCGGGTCGAGTGGGACCCGCAGCGGCAGCGGATCGTCTGACGCGGTATGCACATTTCGGAGCTCGAGACACCAGCGCTGCTGATCGACCTGGACCGCATGGAGCGGAACCTGTGCCGGGTGGCGCAGTACGCGCGGGAGCACGAGCTGCGGCTGCGGCCCCACACCAAGACGCACAAAATCCCGGCCATCGGGCAGAAGCAGGTGGAGCTGGGTGCGGCGGGTCTGACGGTGGCCAAGGTGGGCGAGGCCGAGGTGATGCTCGGGAGCGGCACGCCCGACCTGCTGGTGGCCTATCCGGTCATCGGCCTCAGCAAGCTGCGGCGGTTGATGGAGGTCGCCGGCCACACCCGCGTTACGGTGGCGCTCGACAGCCTCCAGGCGGCCCGGCAGCTCTCCGACGCGGCGCGGGCGGCCCGGGTCTCGATCGCCGTGCTGGTCGAGGCTGACGTCGGCATGAGACGCGTCGGGGTGGCGGTGGGCGAGGAGCTGATCAGCCTGGCCCAGGGGGTCGCGCGGATGACGCCGCACCTGCGGCTGGAGGGCGTGGCCTGCTACCCGGGCCACATCAAGTCCGCCGCCGAAGAGAACCGCCGCTTGATGGATCAGCTCGCCGCCGACATCCGGCAAATCGTCGAGGACTTCCGCCGGCACGGCCTGCCGCTCCAGATTCTGAGCGCCGGGTCGACGCCGCTGGTGTTCCAGTCGCACGAGTTCCCCGGCATCAACGAGATCCGTCCCGGCACCTACGTGTTCAACGACATCAACTGCGTCCGCAGCGGGATGGCGTCGTGGGAGGACTGCGCGGTCACGATTCTGGTTACGGTGGTGTCGGCGGCTCGCAAGGGCTACGCCATCATCGACGGCGGATCGAAGACCTTCTCCTCGGACCGGCTGGCGGCCTCGAGCGAGGTCAGCTTCGGACGGGTTACCGAGGCGCCGGAAGCGGTTTACTACGCCCAGAACGAGGAGCACGGGTACCTCGACGCGCGCGAGTGCGGCCGCGCGTTGGACGTCGGCGACCGGCTGCGCGTGGTGCCCAACCACGTCTGCGTGGCCATGAACCTGCACGAGCAGGTTTACGGCATCCGCGGCGAGCAGGTGGAACAGGTCTGGAAGGTCGAAGGAAGGGGAAAACTTCAATAATGCTCGAACGAATCCTGGCGCCCGGCGCCCCCAATCCCAGAGGTCCTTATTCCCATGCGGTCCGCGCCGGCGACTTCATCTTTGTCTCCGGCCAGGGCCCCATTGATCCGGTCACCAACGAGATCCACAGCGGTGACGCGGCCACCGAGACCCGCAAGACGCTGGAGAACATTCAAAACATCCTCAGCGCGGCCGGGGCGGGGATGTCCGACGTGGTGAAGTGCTCGGTGTTTCTCACCGACATTCGCGACTTCGCCGCCATGAACCAGGTCTACGCCGAGTTCTTCGGCGACACCAAGCCGGCGCGGACGACCGTGCAGGCGGTGCAGTTGCCGGCGCACGGAATCCGCGTCGAGATCGACTGCGTGGCCTATAAGCCGGCGAAGTAGTGTTGCCGCTCAGACTCGCCGGCCCTCGATGCCGAAGTATGCGGCAGCCGCCAGCAGATGCCGGTCGCTGGTCCAGATCTCGGTGAAACCGGCCCCGCCGGCCGACACCAGGTGAATCGCATCGCCGGCGCGCAGGTATGCCGCCGCAGGCAAGGCGCGGGTCAGCGATTCCCCCCCCACTGCCCGGCCTGCTTGCTCGACAGCCTGCCCTCGCGCACCTGCCTCTGGAACACGCACGCCAGCTCGGCCACGCACAGCGCCGAGGAGCAAAGCGCCGAGGCGCTCCGAGCGAGCCTCCTCACGGGCGGCCCGTCCGGCTCGTTCAAATAGCAATTGGCGCGACGCAGGCGCTGTCGAAGTACAATCTCACCGGCGGTCTTGCTCGAGGATTCTTCCGCTATCCATGCAGACGGGAAGTTTCGCCAGACGGGCCTCCCGGTTGGGAAGCCTCCGGGTGGGCGGCGGCGTCTCGACCGGACGCAGCTCAGCTACCGCGACCCCCCGCTTCTCGATGAGGAACATCTCTCCGTCGGCCACCCTCCGCACCATATCACTGGTCTTCAGATGCAGATCCCGCACCGTGGCCCGCTTCATGTGACGGCGCTTATGTGCCGGCTTCATTTCGGGAACTGCGCCGCGTTGAGAGCCGGAATGATCCGGGCGGCGTTCTTGTAGTAGAGCTTCTTCAGCACCTCGTCCGGCAGGTCGAGGCCATACAACTGCCACAAGGCCTGGTATTTCCGGGAGTGGCTGAAGTACTCGTCGCGGGTCTCGAAGAGGCGAAAGTAGTACGGATACTCAGGGACCATGTAGCTGTCCTTGCCGAACAGCACCCGGTCCTGGTGCTTGATGTAGAAGTCGCGGGCGGTGAAGGGCTGGCGCCCCAGCTCGTGCATGATCGCGCCGCACTCGCCGTTCACGTTGGGCAGCCGGTCGAACAGCTCTCCGAGCGCTTTCAGGTTGTGGGCCATCCACCCCATGTGGTTGAGGATGAAGGTGACCTTCGGGTGGCGGGCCAGCAGGCGGTCGCGCTCGGCCATGAGCGTTTCCCAGGCCGCGTAGCGCTCGGGCGGATACCGCCGGCCGGGGAACTGCTTGAGCTCGAGCCACCGCTCGTTATACTTGTCGATCGGCTGGAAGTGGGTCCAGGGGTCGGCGCAGTGGATCGACACCGGGATCTTCAGCCGCGCGCAGGCCTCAAAAATAGGATTGAGCTTCGGGTCGTCGACCGGCACGCGGCGGCCGTCCCGATACTTGACCTCCATCCCGAAGTTCCGCCAGATCTTCAGCCCCACCGCGCCGGCCCTCACGTCCCCCTCGAGCTGGGCCGCCGTCCGCGGGCCCCAGTCCGGGTCGTCGATCCCGTTCCAGTCGATGGTGGCGAACAGGACGAAGCGGTTGGGGTCGCCGCTGCGGTAGAGCTCCAGGTTCTTCTTCAGCCTCTCGCCCGAGCCGCCAAACAGGATCACCATGGCGCGCAGGTTAATCGAGTCCATCTCCCCCAGCAGCTTGGGCATGTCGGCCGGCGAGCGCGGCCGGGGATGGGCGTGGACGTCAACCAACGGGTATTTCGCCCGGGCGACCGCGTGGGCCGGCGCCACCAGCGTCGACCGCGGCTCGTACTCCTCGATGCTCAGGGTCTGGCCGAACATCGCCGAGGCGAGGCAGCCCGTCAGCACAAGCAGGCGGAACATAGAAAGAGAGTACCATATGGATATGACGTACCAGAGCCTGCTGGTGGACCATGCCCCGCCCCTCGCTACGGTGACGCTGAACCGTCCGGCGCGGCGCAACGCTCTGTCGGAGCAGATGATGGACGAGCTGATCGCTTGCCTGGGCGAGCTGGCCACAAACACCGGCGTCCGCGCCGTGATCCTGGCCGCCAACGGATCGGCTTTCTGCTCGGGCCACGAACTGGGAGAGATGATTGGCCGGGACATCACCGCCTACCGGCGCATTTTCGAGGTTTGCACCGAGCTCATGACACGGGTTCAGTCGATCCCGCAGCCGGTGATCGCCCAAGTGCAGGGAGTCGCCACTGCGGCCGGCTGCCAGCTCGTGGCGGCGTGCGACCTGGCGGTGGCTTCCGAAAACGCAACCTTCGCCACGCCGGGAGTTCGCATCGGCCTGTTCTGCACCACCCCGATGGTGGCGGTGAGCCGCGCGGTGGGGCGCAAGCGGGCGCTCGAGATGCTGCTGACCGGCAAGCTGGTGGACGCCCGCACTGCCTGCGAGTGGGGCCTTATCAACCGTGTCGTGCCCGCCGCCGGGTTGCCGGAGGCCACCCGCCAGCTCGCCTGTGAGATCGCCCAGGCGAGTCCGTTCACCCTCGCCCTCGGCAAGAAGGCTTTCTACGCCCAGATCGACCTCGACCAGCCGGGGGCCTATGAGTACGCCAAGGACGTCATGAGCGGGAACGCGCTGGCGGCCGACGCCCAGGAAGGCATGAGCGCGTTTCTCGAAAAGCGAAAGCCGTGCTGGGCCGGGAAGTGATGCTGGGCCCGGTTCTGGTGACCCCTCCCTCGGTCGCGGGATTCTGCGGCTCAGCCGCCCGAATCCGCTGTGATATCCTCCCAATGTGGAACTCAGCGCGGTGTTTCAATCCCTCGGCCGTGGGGCTCTTGACGACCTTTTGAAACGGGTCTCGCTCGGCGCCCTGCGCAGCTACAAGCTCTTCGACCAGGTCAAAATCCGGACGCGGCTGCCGAAGCTGAATTCCGAGCATCTGCGGAAGGCGGCCCCGCGCCTGTGGGAGCGGCTGGGGCAGCAGGACGAGGAGCTGGCGCGCGACCTGGCCCAGGCCCTGCTCGTGTCCAACATCGGGTTCGTCGTCGAGGTGCTCGATTTTCTCGGCGTCCCCCACGACGGCAGCGGTTTCTTCCAGAAGGGCGTCTCGGCCGAGCAGCACCTCACCGACGGGTGGCAACAAAAGGTCCTGGAAGCGTTCCGCGACCGCTACCCGGAGCCGCTGGTGCGGCTCTACGTCAACCACCTGATGTGGGAAGTCAACAAGCAGGCGGAGGTTTTCTGAAGCGCATCGGCATTCTGACCGGCGGCGGGGACGTGCCGGGTCTGAACTCGGTGATCAAGGCGGTGGTGTACCGGGGCAGCGAGTTCGGATTCGACGTGGTGGGCATTCGCCGGGGCTGGGAGGGGCTGACGCACCTCGACCCGGACGGCGACCGGCACCCTTACGTGCTGGGGCTCGACCGCGCCAACACCCGCACCATCGACCGCTCCGGCGGCACCTTCCTGCACAGCTCCCGGACCAACCCGGAGAAGATGAAGCTCGACAAGCTGCCGCCGCACCTGGCGGCCAAGGCCGGACGCTTCAAGCAGAGCAAGCCCGGGTTGGTGGACGCCACGCCGGCGGTGCTCGACAACATCCAGGCTCTCGAGCTCGAAGCGCTGGTGGTGATCGGCGGCGACGATACGTTGAGCTATGCCCCAACGCTCGAGGCCGCCGGCGTGCCGCTGGTGGCGGTGCCCAAGACCATGGACAACGACGTGCGCAACACCGAGTACTGCATTGGATTCTCCACCGCGGTGACCCGGGCGGTGGCGGCCATCACCCGGCAGCGCACCACGGTCGGGTCGCACGAGCGCATCGGCATTTTCCGCATCTTCGGCCGCGACGCCGGCTACACGGCCCTCTACACCGCCTACGTGACATCCATCCGGTGCTGCATTCCCGAGCACCGCTTCAACCTCCACAAGCTGATCGAGCTGCTGGTGGTCGACAAGCGCAACAACCCCAGCAACTACTCGCTGGTGGTGATTTCCGAAGGCGCGGTGTGGGAGGGCGAAGAGGTGAAGGAGTTCGGCGAGGCCGACGCCTTCGGCCACCGCAAGAAGCTGAACATCGGCGAAGCCTTGAGCGACCAGGTGAAGAGGATCGCCGGCGAGGAGACCATCGTCAGCGACTTGACCTACGACCTGCGCAGCGGCGAGCCCGACTTCGTCGACAAGATGGTGGCCACCACCTTCGCCAACATGGCGCTCGATTGCCTGGCCGAGGGCCGCCACGGCCGGATGATGGCGATCCAGAACGGATGCTACGTCGACACCAGCCTGCCAGACCCGAGCCTGGGCCCGCGGCAGGTCGACGTCGAGACCATGTACAACATCGAGCGTTACCGGCCCAATTACGCCCACAAGAAGGGACTGCCGATCTTCCTGACGCGGGCCTGAACACTGTCGGCGGCAGGCCCTGGGGATACCAGCCCGTGGAGGCCGGGTCTACCGGCTCGAGGACGAGCGCTCGGTATACAGGAGCAGTTACAGAGCCGGTAGAGTAGGAGAGGAAGCGACAGTAAACTGCGGCCCCTCTCCCCTC
>Ga0247727_10018277_pt1 | contig 11044 bp, 2 predicted proteins | sample WisWelCaveWW1625_FD_202498 | JGI IMG/M metagenome (GOLD analysis project Ga0247727, IMG submission 202498) | Biofilm microbial communities from Wishing Well Cave, Virginia, United States - WW16-25 | ecosystem: Environmental > Aquatic > Deep subsurface > Groundwater > Cave microbial mat | place...
GGTCTATCTGCCGATCGGGCACACGTTAGGGAAAAATTGCGTCGGAGCATTGCAACGTCTTCGGTCACTGCTCAGCGATCCCTCGATTCAAAAAGTCGGGCAGAATCTGAAATATGATTGGGCGGTATTTCAGACACAGGGGATCGACCTTAACGGAATCGTGGGCGACACGATGATCGCGTCGTTTCTGCTGTCGGCCGGGCGCGGGCGACATAACCTCGATCACCTGGCGCAGGAACATCTGGGTCATCAGATGATCAGTTACAAAGCGGTCACAGATGGTGGGGAAAAACTATTTTCGGAAGTCTCGATCGATCGTGCCACCGCTTATGCGGCAGAAGATGCCGATATCGCACAGCGGTTACATGAGCTCTTTCTTCCGCGGCTGTCAGCGCTCGGGATGTATCCGCTTTACCGCGATGTGGAAATCCCGCTGGTGTCGGTTTTGGGCAGAATGGAAGCGGCGGGCGTTAAGGTCGATGTCAAATTTTTGCAGCAGCTTTCTGGCGAGATGGAGCAACGACTCAACCTGTTAACCGAAAAGGTCTATCAGGCAGCCGAATGTGAGTTTAATATCAACTCACCGAAACAGTTGAGTTCGATCTTGTTTGAGCGCTTGAACCTGCCCGTCGTCAGAAAGACCAAGACCGGTGTTTCGACCGATTCCGATACATTGGTGGCGCTTTCGGCCATGCATCCGTTGCCGCAATTGATCCTTGATTATCGCGGTATCAGCAAACTCAAGTCGACCTACGTCGATGCACTGCCGCGGTTGGTCCATCCACGAACCAACCGAATTCATACGTCGTTCAACCAGACGATTGCATCGACTGGACGGCTTTCATCCTCCGATCCCAATCTACAGAACATTCCGATTCGGTCGGAGGATGGGATTCGCATTCGGGAGGCGTTTGTCCCAGAGCCCGGCTTTAGACTGATCTCCGCCGACTATTCTCAAATCGAACTGCGGATGATGGCACATTTAGCGGAAGATCCGATTTTAATCGAGGCCTTTCAACGGAACGAAGATATTCATGCGCGAACCGCGTCGGAGATCTTTGGTGTCTCGATCGACGGGGTCGATAAAGAGCTGCGACGTCGCGCGAAAGAGGTCAATTTCGGTGTGATCTATGGGATGACCGCGGTTGGCCTGGCAGATCGCCTGAAGATCAGCCGTTCGGAGGCCGCGCAATATATCGGTACCTATTTCGCGCGCTATTCAGGGGTGGCGCGTTATCGCGAGCGGATTCTTCAGGAGGTAGCGCAACAGGGGTGGGTAGCCACGATCCTCGGTAGACGGCGGGCGATCCCTGAAATTCATGCCAAGCGCTTCACGGTTCGACAGGAGGCGGAACGCGAAGCTGTCAACATGCCCGTGCAAGGGTCAGCCGCGGACCTGATCAAATTAGCGATGATTGCGATCGATCGCGAGCTGCCAACCTCGTTTCCGCAAGCGCGGATGATCTTGCAGGTCCATGACGAGCTGGTGTTTGAAGTTCCTACAGATGACGTCGATCGGTTCTGCGGATTTGCGAAAGCGAAGATGGAACGCGCGATGGTGCTTGCCGTACCGCTGGTGGTAGAGGTCGGGGCCGGCCACAATTGGCGCGAGGCACATTGAAAAAAGAAGCCCGTACAATTTCCGAGTCATTTTCTAACGACCGAAAACGGCTGCCAATGCGGAGAGGTTATCCTGAACGCGGTCTGGAATGGTTGCGGTCGATCCGTAGATTCGATCCGGAATTCTGTGTAAACTAAAACCGCGGGGAGAAAGATGGAACAACAAGAGATCGAGTTAGGTGTGGATCCCTCCAACACCGACGCCGCGATCATTCGCGCGGCGATCTTATTGGCCGATGACGACGAGGAGCATCGCCACCATTTGAGTATCTTGTTCGAAAAAGAGGGATGGGAAATTGCGATCGCCGAGAATGGCGAGCAGGCGTTGGAACTGTTCAAACATAAACCGTTTGATCTCGTCATCAGCGATGTCCGAATGCCGAAAATGGGTGGTTTACAGCTGATGGAACGAATTCATGCGATTCACCCGCATGTCCCCGTGGTCTTGATTTCGGAAGTTGCCAATATCTCCGAAGCGGTGAAGGTGGTTAAAGCGGGTGCGCTCGATTACCTACCAAAACCGTTGAACGATCGCGATATTTTGCATCGGGTACAAAAAGCATTGCGGCGCGAAGCGTTGAATAAACGGTCATTCCGGGGGCGGCGCCGTTCGGACCTGATTCAGGGGACGAGCCTTGTGATTCGAAACGTCTTGGGCAAGATCGAGGTCGTCGCGGGGAAAGATGTTCCGGTCTTAATTCTCGGAGAATCGGGGACTGGTAAAGAGCTCGTGGCACGGGCGATCCATCGCTTAAGTCCGCGTGCGACGCAACGGATGATCAGCGTCAATTGCGGCGCGATTCCCGAGGGATTGGTTGAAAATGAACTTTTTGGGCATGTCGGTGGGGCCTTTACCGACGCCCGACGCGGGAAGATCGGGCTCTTCGAAGCCGCTCACCGGGGGACGATCTTCTTGGATGAAATCGGTGAACTGCCGCCTGCGATGCAGGCAAAACTGTTGCGCGTCTTGGAAGACCAGTCGATTCGCCGCGTAGGAGCCACGAAAGATCTGCGGGTCGATGTGCGTCTTGTTGCCGCAACCAATCGCGACCTGCCGAAAGATGTCGCTGCAGGGAGGTTTCGCGAAGACCTCTATTACCGGATTAATACGTTTCCGATTGAAGTTCCCCCGTTACGTGAACGAAAAGACGATATTCCGCTGATCGCCAGTCAGGTGGTGGAACTTGAAAACGAAGCGATGGGGGTCGCCGTGGAAGGGATCACACCCGCGGCGATGGAAGCGCTATGTGCCTATCATTGGCCAGGCAACGTCCGGGAACTGATCAATCGGGTCAAGCAAGGGATGTTGGTGGCGAGGAATCGGCCCTTGCGCGCCGAGGATCTGACGCTCGGAGAGCGGAAGCAACACGATATTCTCTCGTATCAAGAGGCGAAGAAGCGCTTTGAAACCGACTACCTGCTCACGCTGATCAAGCATACACGCGGGAATATCGCCGCCGCGGCGCGAACCTCGGGACGAGATCGAAAAAATCTTTATATGGCGTTTCAGAAGCACAAGCTCGATCCAAAGCTCTTTCGGTCGTCGGACGAGGAAGCAGAAAGTTAGGCGCAGAACCAGGCTGAACTCACCGCGGAGCGCCGTCAATCGAGTAGCCGCTGTTTGAGCGGTCGAGACCCCGGTGGATTTGGGTCCCGGTGCCTAGGGACTCCATTTTCACGTGGTTGGGTCGACGCTTCTCATTTGAATCTAGCCGTCATTCAATGCCGTTTGTCGCGGCTCGCTGAACAGCTACCGAAATTTTTCCCTTCAATTTTGGTCAAATCGATCTGTTTGGCGTAGCAGGTGAAGTTTTCGCCGTCACCCTCAAGAACGCTTATTCCCAAGGCATGCAAGCTGCACAGTCCGGACAGCCGGCCGGGGAGGTGTGGCTATATGTGGGTTGGGCAGAACGTTCGTCATTGGGGATATGCCGTATGAATGCCTCACCCCCCGGTAGTGTGCACGCAAGAAAGAGGTTCACTTTTGTCCGCAAGATGTGTAGGTTTCAAAACCTTATCGGCTGATAGGAGAGCGGCCGATGATGGCCTGATGTAGGAGGGGGTTAGATGAAGTCTATGGCTGGAGACCTATTCCGTCGATTTTTAGCGATCTTTTTATCGGTATCATTCGTGCTGCCGCCGTCGCTTGTTCATGCCGCTGCGCCGGTCGATGGGGATGCTGATGGAGATGGCCAGTCAGCGCCGATGTCCGGGATTAAGACCGAGTCGTTGACCAGCCTGTCCGGTGAATCAACCTACACCATTCGGATAGCCGTTCCCCCTGGTGTTCATGGGATGGTCCCTGCACTTGCGCTTCGTTATTCGAGTGGAAGTCGAGATGGGCGGTTCGGGGTCGGCTGGGGTATTGATGTCGGTTATCCATTGTTCATCGAAAGACTCGGTGCAAGGCATGGTGCAACCCAGCACGATCATGGGGATCAATTTTATTTTGGTGGTCAGCGGTTATTGTCGGCAGATGGCGAGCATTTCGAAGCCCGAATCAAGACCTTCTCTCAAATGACTTATTCGGTGGCCCCGCTGTTGTCAAAACCAAGGCCACCCGATTCGTGGACCGTGACCTTGAAGAACGGCACCAAACTCTTTTATCAGGGATCCGAGGCGACCGTAACCGGCAGTTATTATCTTTTTCATTTGCGTACGATTACCGACATCTATGGCAACCAAATCAGTTTTGAATATCAGGTAGAAGGTGGTGGCATAATCGCCGAAGAATCACTGCATCTAGCGGCCATTCACTATACCCGGACTGGCGTTACCGATTACCAACGTAGCGATGTTGGTAATTCAGGCGATAATTCAATTTTTTTCCACTTGCAGCCAGCGGATCGCGAACGTCCAGTCATCTCATTTGGTTTCGGCGAAGCCTTTGTTTCATCGCGGTTGTATGAGCGGATCGACGTTCAACATCAAGGGGGTACCGTACGGGCCTATCAGCTCACCTATCGGCCGTCAAATGCCACTGGACGACCGCTGCTCGTGTCCGTTGCGGAAGAAGGAACAGGCGGCCTTAAGTCGCCCCCATGGACATTCAGCTATGAAGACAAGAACAGTCTGTTGTCCGAACTCAATCGCGGTTCGGCGGAGGATGTCGCTGGTCAATTCGATTTTGGCGAGGTGGGGCCGAATCCATGGAAAGGGGTCGAGAGTTCCCACCCCAACCTGATTGTCTACGATCAAAATTGTGGGCCGAATCTATTGCGCCAAGAAGAATTGAGCGGTGCTTATTATTCGGGCTGTTCATATAAGGATCGGGCCTATCCGCTTAACAACGGGACACGGATCGCAGATCTAAATGGTGACGGACGGCTGGATGTCGTGGAAGCGATTAATCTCGATGCAAAAGGGGAAACCAATCCAGATGGTACTGATATCGGACGGGTGGTTGTACGAATCAATAAGGGGGATGGCTCGTTTCGGGTGATTCCTCATTCTCGTACAAGTAGTAAGCCCAGTGATTGGAATGTTCCGCTCTACTTCGTTGCGACCGTCGGTTACGACTCTGGGCAGGGCGTTCAACTTCCGGGAGATGTATTTTATGACACAGGTGCACAGTTGCGCGATGTCAATGCAGACAATCGCGCGGACATCATCCAGTCGACGCGTTGGTTTAATGAGCCATATGCACGTACCAATGTCTGCATCAATAATGGGGGGGGATGGGATTGTTGCGGAACCGATCCAACTACCGGCGAACGGAGCTGCGCGGGTCGTGACCATGGCTGGAATTTTCCGACAACAGTTGACGTGAATGGTGCAACTGAAGATGTCTATATGGTTGACGTGGCGCGCGAACGGAAGGAGTGGAATCCGCAGACGACAGGTGAATTTATGTCGTTTGATATGGGGTATCGATTTGCGGATCTTAATGCCGATGGCCTCCCAGACCTCGTCTGGTCGCGGGGAGCATTTGGGCCTCATCGGATCGATCCTGCTTTGCCCTTAAAGCGACCCGCCATTGAGAAGTCTGCAGTCTGGCTCAATACCGGCAACGGATGGTCGCAGGTTTCAGATGGCCGATGGGCTCCGCCTTACCCGTTTATTTTGCCGAACGTTCATACCGGTTGGTACGGCGTGAAGATTGGAAAGTCGCTGCAAGAGCGCTATTCCCACATCCCATTGGGAGTCGAGATGATCGATCTGAATGATGACGGTCTATCCGACATGGTGCGAGCTTTCCATGACGCCAGCCTAGATTATTTCGACAACAATACGAGAACCGCTGATGATCTGTATTACAATAATATTTGTATCAATACGGGATCTGCGTTTTCATGTGTCGAAGCTGAAGAACCTCTTTGCGCAAAAATCTGGTTAGATCAGCATCGGTGTAAACCGCATAGTCTGCTCCCTTTTGCCGGAGTGGTCGAACGGGAACAAGATATCGGGAATGGTCGTGAGCCTAAATGGTATTATTCCTCGCTCGGGGAGTATCAATCTCAATTTGTGGATTTGAACCAGGACGGACTGCCGGACGAATTTGTCTCGTATTATGATGCCAACAGTAAATCCTACCAAAGTTACTATTCTTTAAATTTGGGCTCTTTTTCGTGGGCCAAGCGGGTGTCGTTTAGCCAGGCGCTACCAGCATTTTCCTATCACAAACAGGTTTGGACCGACAAAAACAGTGTGGTTCCGTTTGATAGCTTGGGCCTAGGCGTTCAATTCTTGGACGTCGACAGTGATGGGGGAGACGACATTTTGATTGGTCGGTTTACCAATAAGCTTCTTTTTGAACCGGGTGCGCCTCCAGAGCCTATGACCATGCATAAGATATTAAGAATACCAACAGCGCCCGCGGATGCGTTACGGTCTGTAACCGTTCCCAGTGGTGGTCAATTATCGTTCAACTATGATCCGGTAACCAAGGTCGACAAGCATTTGGGGCGGTGCGTGGGGAAGATTCCGCAGGAGGCGCGTCAACTCGACGATCGACTCGTGGAGTCGTCCGCCCAACGGTATGTCGTTACAGAGACGCGACTATTAGATCCCCTGACGATGAACGTGGACGATCCCACTACCGAGGATATTGATGAAAGCGAGCCGGTCGTCACTCGTTACGACTATGATGGTGAAGTTCAAAACTTTATCGATCGTGAGAACCGCGGATTTGCGTATGTGAAGAGCTATCAGCTGAAGTTCGATGAGGAGGGGAATGAGGTTGGTGAAGGGCCGTTTAGTGAAACCTGTTACGGTCAGACCGATGCCTATCAGGGATTGGCGTTATGGGGTCAGAGTGGGGAAGGCACCTTTGTCACTGAAACAAAAAGTGAGTATGCGCCGGTTGAAAGCCCAGCCGATTCAGGCGTGATCTGGCAGAAATTTGTCCGCAGTGCGACGACCGTATACGGTGAAGACGGAGATCCAGCCGACGCAAAACTCTATGGATCAGAGGTGGTGTCGTATGACGGCTATGGCAATGTGACGGCCTCGTGGAATCGTGGCGAGGTAGGATCGAACTGGTTTGCGGATGAAACCGATGTCGGTCCGCTGGGAGATGATCTTCTCAGCGAATCGACTTATCGCTACCGCAATAATGGCACGGACTATGTCGTGGATCGAGTCTGGATCAGCCAGACAAAAGATCCGACAGGTAGACTGTTGGGGTTAAGTCAAAACGACTATAGCGACAATGCGGAAGGGCCGATCGGCAGCGGAGGGCTAAAATATCTGCGACGGGTTGGGGTGGGTCGGAACTATCCGTTGAGTTTGGGTGATCTGATCTTCACGCAGATGACCCAGTATAGTTGGGGTGACCTAAAGTCGACGATATCGCCTCCGGTTGAAGTGTGGGAAGACCTTGGATCGTATGAGGATGGATTTAGCAGCGGCTCCCTGGTGACCGAGTATATTTACCGAAACAATGGGATGGTGGCGCCGTCGCAGGTGATTGTCGGGCGTGGGACGAGTTTTGCTCGGATGAGTCAGAGCTATCTCGACCTTGGTTTAGGAGTCGTTTTACGCACTGTTGCTGAAGATGGCCAGGTCGTCGTGAGCAGCTACGATGGATTGGGTCGATTGGAGACAGTGAGCAAGCCGTTGGTCCGAGCAACACCGCTGGTTGTCAATCAGTACGAGCTGGTTGGATACGATGCGATGAGCGGCAAGCATCGATTGTCGCCGACGACTCCAAACAAGCTGACCGTCACAACCTACCGCGATGGCGATCACACCGAAATCGCCGAGTCGTACATCGGTGGGTTTGGAAATGGGGTGCAGAGTCGACAAGATGATGGTGGCGGTTTAGGCCTTTATTCCGGGTTGGTGGTGCAAGACCGGATGGGGCAGGTGTGGAAGGCCTATCGCGGGTTTCAGTCGCGAAGCACGGGATTTATGGATGAAGAAGCGATTCGCGACGAGCTGAAGTTAGGCGAGACGCAAGGCTATACCGAGACGTTCTTCCTCTCTGGAAAGGTAAAGAAGGTCGTCGCGCCGGAGGTGGATGGGGTTCGTGTGGAGTCATCGATGCGATATGGGTCGTGGTGGAGTGAAGTAACCGATGGAAATGGGGTGGTGACCCGCAGTGAAAATGAAGTGGATGGAGATGGGCGAGAGAGTCGAACGATTCAGGCCTATGGAACCAACGACGAAGTGACCCGCGTGCAGCGTTCGGATCGGCTCGGCCGATTGTTAGCCGTGTATGATCAGCGCGACGGGGTCACCCCGAGTACGGAATTTGGATATGATGCGCACGGGCGGGGTGTTGGGAAAAATGCGCAAGATTATCAGTTGGGAGCAGTGACCGTATCGACAGCAGCTAATGCCAGCAAGCCGTATCAGGTGCGGTATGAGTATAACGATCTCGGAAAACTGGTGAAGGAGGTTTGGGGTACGGCCGCTGGAAACCCGACAGCCGATCAGCGAGTGGTCGTGGTGAAATACCTCTATGATCTATTGGGTCGGAATGTGGCGACCTGTGTCCGGATGGATGGTGTCGATCCGTATTGTGATCCATATCTCAGCGGGAACGATTTAGTCGGGTTGCGTTATTACGATCGCGATTCTCAGGGGTTAACAACTGCGATGAGCATGGGAAAGCTGGTCACAGCGATCGGCTATGGGGTTTTGGGGTATAGCAACTTGGGAAAACCGATTCGAGGGGAGACCGGACGGGTGGACTATGTCTATGAGAATCCACATGGGACGATGAGTCGGCTGGTACAAAAGGTGACGAAAGATACCAAGCGTAGCGATCAGGAAATAGTCACGAGCGAATTCGGTTATGATTGGTCGGCCCGATTGGTCAACACCACGGTTCTCCCACCAGACGATGAAACATGGGTCATCCGTTATAACTACGACAATCTTGGCCGAATGAGTTGGTATCGCGGGGTATCGCCGATCACCGTTAATGGCGAGGCGGTTTTATTTGATGTGGAATATGACGGCTATGGTCGGACGGAGCGAACGACGCTCGGGAATGGGATGGAGACGACCTATGGGTATGATGATCGCGATTTCTTAACGAGTTTGGATCATGGCGCCGACAAAAATGGAAAGTCGATCTATGGCGTGACCTATCTGCGAGACGCGGCAGGCAATATCGAAACGATCGATGGGCAGCGGATGGGGTTGGGCTCTGCAGACTTTATCTACGACAAACGCTATCAGCTGACCGAAGTTCGAGATCACAGATATTATGGCGCCTATCCCGCCTTAGAAGATCCGGCTCAATCTGGTTTCTACTATTTTTATGACAACGCTGGAAACATACTCTGGCGGCAAGAGAAACAGCTGGTCGAGATGCACTATGCGCCGGGGAAGAATCAGATCAGCGAGATCTACCAGGATGGGATCGCGCAACCGGCTCCGACCTATGATGCGCGGGGGAATGTCACCAACGACGGGATCACGTCTTATCGACACAGCTATGATCAGAGCAATCGGATCTTTCAGTCGGTCGATGGCAACGACCGTGTGTTAATCAATTTTGATGGATTCGGGCGAAAGGTACGGCGGATCCATCGAAAGTCGAACGGAACAGAGGAAAGCAAGACCTATTTTTATTCCGGTGATTCGTTGGCCTATGAGCAAAAAGGGGGCGAGTCGACGCTCTATGTCTATGGGCTGGGCCGGCAGCTCGCTCAGGTGAAGCACGATGGAACGATCGAATATTTCCATCACGATCATCTCGGTTCAGTTGCTGCGGTTACCGATAGTGCCGTGAAGATTCCAACCGCGGATCAGGGGGTCGATCGTCCGGATCCATTGTCGGTGATGGCATTGGTCGATGGCCAGCTGCAGGTCAATCTGCCAAAAGCCTATCCGAGAAGTCGATATCGGGCCACGTTGAAGGTAGTGGGTGGGGTTTCGCCCTATCGATGGGTGAGTCTGGTGGGCTTGCCCGCAGGGTTGAGCCATCAAGCGGCTGGAGATGAACTGGCGATCTCTGGCAATGCGCCGGCATGTCAGGTCGTCACTACAAAACCGAGCCAAGAGTATCACTATTTCACCGTGAATATTGAAGATGCGCAGCGACCCGCTGGGAAAGCAACCGTTCAGTTTCTCATCCCGGTCAATTGCGGGCCTGTTGAGCGGGAGCCCTAGCGAGCAAAAGGCTGCAGACTCGTCCAAGGATCGGGACGTATCGGCTGTGAAGGAGAGGCATATGACTAGGCAGATCCGAGAGAGTGTAAAACGGAACATGCGTTTACTGCGGGTTATCGCGTTTCAGCCGATCGATTGCTCCGAGCGGCTTAGTCGTCGGATGACTTTGGGGGGAACGGTGAGTCGGTCGAACCTTGCAGTTGGTAAATTTCTAGGGATCTTGCTATCGGTCGCGGGTTTAGGCTGTGGGGTTATCGACGTAACGGGTGGAGGAGGGTCGGGCGAGCGGCAGATTCAGAAGATCGCCCCACAAACAGAAGGTGGGTTGATTCATCGCGAGATCGCGACGCCCTGTGGTGAGATTGCTGAGCATGCAACGGTGCATGCGGCGGTGTTTGATTATCATTTTAGCGGGCATGAACGGGATCAAGACCTGCAGTTGCATGATATGGGTGCGCGGTCTTATAGCCCACTGCATTGCCGGTTTACCTCGCGCGATCCGATCGAACATACCGGCTCGCCATATATCTACGCGTCGAACAATCCGATCAACCGTATCGATCCCGATGGCCGGCAGGATCAGATGTCGTCGAATATCGGGTTGAAACTTGAGAACGTGGTCAACAAAGTAGCGCAAAGCTCTTATCGAGACCTTGCGCGGCACGTCGTTCCTTATGAAGTCGACCTTAAGGGCCTTGGCTCGCTTGTCGACAAATTTCAAGGTTTGAAATCGATCGGTCGTGAAGATGTTATTCATGGATGGTTGGCCAGGAGCACAATGGACGTGACAGTGCTTCCGGACGGCCAGAGTTTTGTCAATCGAGGCACTCACCGTATGTTAGGGTTGATCATCGCAGAT
>Ga0247727_10018278_pt1 | contig 11043 bp, 7 predicted proteins | sample WisWelCaveWW1625_FD_202498 | JGI IMG/M metagenome (GOLD analysis project Ga0247727, IMG submission 202498) | Biofilm microbial communities from Wishing Well Cave, Virginia, United States - WW16-25 | ecosystem: Environmental > Aquatic > Deep subsurface > Groundwater > Cave microbial mat | place...
TTTCCGCCACACGACGCGATGACGGCCAGGATTCCGGCACCCAGGACGCTCCCCAGGACTGTCAATCCCTTCCAGCGCATCGCCGATCTCCTTGCTTGGTGTTGTGGAACCTGTGGTCGAGTGAACCCGCGACAAATTCGCCGTCACGAGGCGACTTGTCAATCGGTGTTTGTGCCTCAGAAACGCGCGCGCAGGCCCAGCCGTCCGGGTTCGACGAGGAGATGGGCGACCGCCTGTCGTCGCGATCCCGCGACCGCGTCCCCGGCGACGAACCCGATCGTGGCCCCAAAACAGACATCCGAGAGGTAGTGCTTCCGGTCCCTCATTCGCCCCACCGCGGCCGCCCCGGCGAGCGCGTATGCCGTCGTCCCCACCCACTTCCCGAAGTGGTGCGTGAGCACCGGGGCCGCCGAGAACGCCGCTGCGGCATGGGCGGACGGGAACGAGTAGCGCCCGCCGTCGGGACGGGTGCGATCGACGGCGACCTTGAGTCCCGCGACCACCGTACTGCTGTAGGCCAGCGACCGCGCCAGATCGACGCCGGCGGTGGTGATGGCGGGACGGTCGGCGAACCGGCCGACCAGGGCGAGCGTGACCGCTCCTCCCAGCACGAACACCGGAGAACCACCCACGTTGCCCAGGTCACCGATGCCACCCAGCCCCTCGAGCGCATCGGCCTGCGCCTCGGAATCCTCGACCGCCAGCGCCACCGCCGTGGCGGCGGACCCGATCGTCAGGATGCCGGCCCCACGGGCGGATAAGATCCGCCCGACGTCCTCGCGCACCGAGAAGCTCCAGGCGCCGGAGGTGCGCACCGGGGCGGGGAAGGGCTCCGCGTCCACCCGCCCTGCCAACAGGAGCAGGCTGATGCCAGCGAGGGTCGCAATTCTCATTCGCATTCGACGCAGGATCTCTCCCGTTGACGGAGACTCATTGCCGACCGCAGACACCGTCCACTATAGCCGCCCTCCTGTCGCCGGAGAGCCGGAACGCCCTGCGTCTGGACGGGCAGCTCACGGAGGAGGTCTGGAGCACGGCCGATTCCATCTCCAACCTGACCACGACCGAACTGGAGGAATGAGCCGTCCCCACCCAGCGTACGGTGGTCAAGGTGCTCGCGGGCCCGCACGAAATCGTGACCGGGGTGCGCTGTTTCGATGATCCGGCCGGGATCGTTTCGTTCTCGAAGGCCCGGGACACCGAGCTCGACGAGGAGGACAACGTCCTGATCGTCCTGGACACCTTCGGCGACGAACGCTCCGGCTATGTCTTCGCCGTCAACCCCACCGGCTCACGGTTCGACGGCCTGGTGACGGCCCAGGGCGACGACGTCAACAGCAACTGGAACGCGCTCGGGAGGCCCGGACCGCGACCGACGCCCTGGGATGGAGCGCGGAGGTCCGCCTGCCGATCAGGAGCCTCACCTTCAAGCACGGCCTGGCCCAGTGGGGTTTCAGGCCACGCGGCTTCCAAGTCGGTAGCCTGGAGGCCACCCAAGGTCGCCCCCAGGGCGGCCTTACGACAAGTCGTTATCTCGATGGCTTGCGCCGCGTATCGGCCGCCAACCGGACGCGTCCTACACAACGGCTTGACGGCCCCTGGCGGTTCTGGCAAGAATGCCGCCCGTTGCGGCTGGCATGGACCGCCTCCCCAAACCTGACGCGGCGACCTTCCACACTGATGGGAAGCGTCCCCGCTTCGCGAGATGCCAACCGAGTGGTTCCTGTCGAATCGTCCGCTGCCCCACCTTCCCGCTCCGATTCCCCTGCCTTGGCGCACGTTTTCGGCAACTCCAGGCTCGCTTTCGCCGCCCCTCCGACCCGGCAGACCCATTCTGCCTCATGGCGCCGCCCCGACCCCACCTCGTCGCCCCGACACCCGCGCCGTCGTCCATTTCTAATAACATTTAATACTTCGTAAAGACTCTTGTTGACATGGATCTGCTCCGCTGTTCATGATTATTGTTATTAAGTATGCCTCTACGGTCTCCCGTGAAGGCCCCTGCACCAGAGAGACGTCCATAAGCTGTTCCCGCATGGACGCGGTCGTATCCGAACCTCTCTCGTACCAGCACGATAACGTGGAGTGGCGAAATGATTCCTCGGTACGCAGCCCTGTTCGTTCCTGCGTTGATCTCTCTTTTCGCGGGCACATCGTCTTCGACCGCCGCTGGAACCCCGGGATCGAGTGCTCCGAGTGGCGCCGGTGGCGATAGCGCGGCGGTGGTGGAGCACCATGTGTTTGCCCCCGACGACTTCCCCAACCCCACCCAGATCGACAATCCGTGGTTGCCGATGCAGCCGGGGATGCGGCTCGTCTACGAGGGGAAGACCGTCGAGGACGACGGCACCCTGGTGCCCCACCGCGTGGTCATCAACGTCACCGACCTGACCAAGGTCGTGGGGGGCGTCCGCACGGTGGTCACCTGGGATCTCGACTACAGCGAGGGCGAGCTGGTCGAGGCCGAGCTGGCCTTCTTCGCCCAGGACAAGCATGGCAACGTCTGGCGGGTTGGCGAATACCCCGAGGAATACGACGGCAAGAAGATGATCGCCAATCCCGGCTGGATCCACGGCATCGAGGGCGCGCGCGCCGGGATCCTGATGAAGGCCTCGCCCGAACTCGGCTCACCCAGTTATGCCGAAGGCTGGGCACCCGCCGTCAACTGGACCGATCACGGGAAGGTGGACCAGATGGGCCAGAAGACCTGTGTGCCGGTGAAGTGCTATGAGGACGTCCTCGTGATCGCCGAGTCCAGCCACTCCGAGGTCAACGCGCAGCAGCTCAAGTACTACGCGCGTGGCGTCGGCAACGTCCGCGTGGGCTGGCGAGGAGCCGGCGAGAAGACCCAGGAGACCCTGGAGCTGGTCAAGGCGGAGCAGCTCGATGCCAAGGGCCTGGCGGAAGTGCGCTCGAAAGCGCTGGCCCTCGAGAAGAGCGGCTACAGCAACAGCAAGATCGTCTATGCCTCGACCCCGCCGGCGGAACATGCGTCGGTCAAGACCACCTCCTCTCGAGTGCGGGAAAAGCAATGAACTCCAGAATGTCAATAATGAGACCCGGTTCAGCCCCGACCCCAGAGATCGTGTTCGTCCGCTTGCCGATTCGTATTCACATTTCTCTCGGAGGTGTGCGGTGACGCGCTGGATCGTGGGGTCGAGCCTGAAGTTCCGACCCCTGGTTGTCGCCCTGGCTGTGATCGTGATGATGTTCGGCATCACCCGACTCGGCTCCATGCCGGTCGATGTCTTCCCCGAGATTCTCCCGACCACGGTGAGCGTGCAGACCGAGGCCCTTGGATTGTCCGCGGCCGAAGTCGAGCAGTTGATCACGGTTCCGATCGAGGCCGACCTGCTCGCCGGCACGCCGTGGGTGGAGACCATGCGCTCCGAATCGGTGCCCGGCCTGTCGTCGATCGAGATGGTCTTCAAGCCCGGAACCAACCCGATGCACGCGCGCCAGATGGTGCAGGAACGTCTGACCCAGGCGCACGCGCTGCCCAACGTCTCGAAGCCGCCGCAGATGCTGCAGCCGCTGTCGTCGACGAATCGGGTCATGTTGATCGGGCTTTCGTCGAAGACGGAATCCTTGATCCAGATGTCGGTGCAAGCCCGCTGGACGATTCGACCGCGCCTGATGGGAGTCCCGGGGGTCGCCAACGTCGCGATCTGGGGCCAGCGCGAGCGGCAGCTGCAGGTGCAGGTCGATCCCAAGCAGCTGCGCGACAGCAAGGTCTCGTTGAGCCAGATCATCAAGACCACCGGGAACTCCCTGTGGTTCTCTCCGCTCCAGTTCCTCGAGTCGAATGTGGCCGGCACCGGCGGCTTCATCGAGACCCCGAATCAGCGGCTCGGCGTTCGGCACCTGCTCCCCATCACCGTCGCGGCAGACCTGGCCAAGGTCCCGGTCGAAGGCGCGGGTATGCCGCTGGGAAGGGTCGCAAACGTCGTCGAGGACCATCAGCCGCTGATCGGCGATGCCATGAACGGCGACAGTCCCGCGCTCCTGCTGGTGGTCGAGAAACTACCGGGCGTGAACACGCTCAAGGTCACCGATGACATCGTGGCGGCGCTCGAGGCGCTGAAGCCGGGTATGGGCGGCATCGAGTTCGACACCCAGGTGTATCGCCCGGCCAACTACATTCGATCCGCGATCAACAATGTTGGGGGCGCGCTGGTGCTCGCCCTGATCCTGGTGGCGGTGGCGCTCCTCGTGCTGCTCTACGACTGGCGTGCCGCCGTGGTCGGGCTGGTGGCGATTCCGCTGTCGCTGGTTTCCGCCATCCTGGTGATCTACGCCTCCGGCGCCACCGTCAACATGATGGTGCTCGCCGGACTGGTGATCGCCCTGGGCGTCGTGATCGACGATGGCATCATCGACGCCGACAACTTCCTCCGCCGCCTGCGCCGGGCGAACGGCGCGTCTCCCGCCCGCATCCTTCTCGAAGCCTCGTTCGAAATGCGCAGTCCGCTGGTGTTCGCGACCGCGATCGTGCTGCTGGCCGCGCTGCCGGCGCTGTTCATGGTCGGACCCGCCGGGGCGTTCCTCAAGCCCATGATCGTCACCTACGCGATCGCCGTGCTCGCGTCCCTGGTGGTCGCGACCACCGTCACCCCGGCCGTGGCGCTCATGCTGTTCCGCAACACCTGGTTCACCCGCCGCGAATCTCCGGTCGAGGGATGGCTGAAGCGCCGGTACGATCGCAAGTCTCCCCAGGCCGTCGCCGCGCCGCGCCTCGCGCTCGCGGTCGCGATCGTCGCGACGTTGGTGGGGCTCGCCCTGCTGCCGCAACTTCGAATCACCACCGCGCCGAAATTCAAAGAAACCGACCTGCTGGTCCACTGGGACGCGCAGCCCGGCACTTCGCGGTCGGCGATGAACCGCATGCTCGGGCGCGTGAGCCACGAGCTTCGGTCGGTCCCAGGGGTCCGCAGCGTCGGTGCCCACGTCGGTCGCGCCATTCTGTCCGACCAGGTGGTGGGAATCAGCTCGAGCGAGATGTGGGTGAGCCTCGATCCCAAGGCCGACTACGACAAGGCCGTGGCCGCCGTCGAGGACATCGTCGGCGGGTATCCGGGCGTCGACGCCGACGTCATGACCTACCTCCGGTCGCGCTTCGGTGACGCTCTCTCGGGCGTGGACGAGCCGATCGTCGTGCGGCTCTACGGCCAGAAGCTGGATATCCTGCGCCGCGAGGCCGAGAAGGTGAAGCAGTCCATCGCGGGGATCGACGGCATCGTCGATCCGCGCATCCATCTCGAATCCAACGAACCGGTCGTGGAGATCGAGGTGAAGCTCGACGCGGCCCACACCCACGGCGTCAAACCGGGCGACGTGCGCCGCGCGGCAGCGACCCTGCTGGCGGGCATCGAGGTCGGGAACCTCTTCGAGGAACAAAAGATGTTCGAGGTCGTCGTGTGGGGCGAGCCTCGGGTTCGGCACAGCGTCGCGGCCATCAACAACCTGTTGATCGACACTCCTGGGGGTGGTCACGTGCGCCTGGAGGACGTGGCCTCGGTCCGCATCGTCCCCGCCCCCCATGCCATCCAACGCGAGAACGTCGCCCGCGTGTTCGATGTCGTGGCCGACGTCAAGGGCCGGGATGTTGCCGCCGTTGCCGCGGATGTCAATGGTCGCATTCGAGAGACAGTGTTCCCGCTCGAGTACCGTGCGGAGCTGCTCGGCGACTACGCGAAGCAGCAACAGGCCAGGAATCGCGTCCTCTGGGTGGCGCTCGCCGCCGCAATCGGGATCTTGGTCGTCCTCCAGGCGGCGTTCGGGAGTTGGCGTCTGGCGTTGGCCGTCCTGCTGACCCTGCCGATCGCTCTCGCCGGCGCCGCGATCGCCGCGGCGGCGAGCGGAACTGCGTTGTCACTCGGATCGCTCGCCGGGTTCTTGACCGTGCTCGGCATCGCGGTGCGGCACAGCCTCCTGCTGATCAATCGGTATCGGGATCTGAGAAGGCAAGGGGGGTTGGACTTGGGTCCGGATCTCGTTCTGCAGGGAACCCTGGAGCGCGCGGCCCCGATCTTGATGACGGCGATCGTGACGGCGGCGGCCGTGCTTCCGTTCGCGGTGTCCGGGGCCAAGCCCGGTCACGAGATCCTGGGTCCGATGGCCGCAGTGATCCTTGGCGGTCTGTTCACCGCGACGCTGTACACGTTGTGCGTGGTCCCAGCGCTGTATGCGCGGTTCGGCGCCAGCGTCCAGTCCGAAGCGGTCGAGGACGATGATCTGAGGTTGCCGTCCATGCCGGAGTTCCAACGAGCCTAAGTTAGCAGGAGGAATCGTCATGCAGGTCACACGATACGCGATGGTGGCAATGATCGGGGGCGTTCTGCTGCTGTCGGGATGCCAGCGGGCGAGCCTGGCCGAGAAGCCCCACCCCGCGAGAATCGACTCGACCGACGTCAAGGGGATCATGCGTGTGACCCTGGATGCGCGCGCTGCCGAACGGATCGGCCTCGAAACCGCTCCGGTCCGCGAAGAGAGAGTGACCGTGGCGGGTGTCGCCGTGACGCGCAGGGTCGTGCCCTATGGCGCGCTCATGTACGACACCAAGGGTGACGCCTGGACGTTCACCAATCCACAACCCCTGGTCTTCGTCCGACAGCAGATCGTCGTGGAAAGCATCAACGGAGATCGGGTGATCCTGGCGGAAGGTCCCCCCGCTGGAACCGTCGTCGTGACCGTCGGAGCCGCCGAACTGATGGGCGCCGAGCACAAGTACGGCCACTAGGGTCGGTCCAGGAGATCTTCGGGAATGTTTCGCTGGATCGTAGGATCGAGTCTCAAGTACCGCTTCATCGTGCTCGCGAGCGCGGCCGCGCTGATCCTCGTCGGCGCGGACCAGATGCGGGACATGCGCGTGGACGTCTTTCCCGAGTTCGCGCCGCCGATCGTGGAGATCCAGACGCCATGCCTCGGCCTTTCCCCCACCGAGGTCGAGGCTCTGGTCACCATCCCCATGGAACAGGCGCTCGCCGGCCTGCCCGCCCTCGACATCCTGCGCTCCAAGTCGGTCACGGACCTCTCGTCGGTCAAGATGATCTTCAAGCGAGGCGCCGATCCGATGGTGGCTCGCCAGCACGTGCAGGAGGGCCTCGCGCTGGTGACCGGCGTGATCCCGAAGGACGTGGGCCCCCCCGTCATGCTGCAACCGCTGTCGGCGACGGCCCGGTTCATGAAGATCGGCCTGTCGTCGAAGAAGCTGTCCGTGATCGATCAGTCGATGATCGCCTACTGGACGATCCGGCCGCGGCTCCTGTCCGTGCCGGGCGTTGCAAACGTGGCTATCTGGGGTGAACGGATCCAGATGTCGCAGGTGCAGGTGGAGCCCGCCCGGCTGCGGGAGAACGGCGTCACCGTCCAGCAGGTCATGGATGCGACCTCCGACGCCCTGGAGGCGGGCCTCATGTCCCACTCCGACGGCGCGATGATCGGGACGGGGGGGTTCATCGACACGCCCAATCAACAACTCGGAATCCGGCACGTCCTGCCGATCGTCGATCCCGCCAGCCTCGGCGAAGTCGCGATCACCGGACGCGACGGCAGGTCGCTGCGCCTGAAAGACGTGGCCCGGGTGGTCGAGGGTCACCAGCCGCTCGTCGGCGACGCGGTCATCAACGGTGGTCCCGGTCTGCTGCTCATCGTCGAGAAGTTCCCGTGGGCAAACACCTTGCACGTGACCAAGGGAGTCGATGACGCGCTGGCTGCGCTGCGGCCTGGTCTGCCGGATCTGGACGTCGACGCCCACATCTTCCGTCCGGCGGACTTCGTCGAGTTGTCGATCAGACACCTGAGCACGTCCCTCATGCTTGGCTGTCTACTGGTCATGCTGGTCCTCGCCCTCTTCCTCTACGCGTGGCGCATCGCCCTGATCACCTGCGTGGCGATTCCGCTCTCGCTGATGGCCGGCATGATGGTTCTGTACGCTCGGGGCACGACGATCAACACGATGATCCTGGCCGGATTCGTCATCGCGCTCGGTTCCCTCGTGGACGACGCCATCGTCGATATCGAGAACGTCGTCCGGCGCCTGCGACAACATCGCAGGGAAGGCAGTCGCAAGTCGACGGCTCGTGTCATTCTCGAAGCTTCCCTCGAGGTTCGCCATGCCATCGTTCACGCCACCCTGATCGAAGTGCTGGCGCTGCTGCCGGTCTTCTTCCTGGAGGGCCTCTCCGGCGCGTTCTTCGGGCCGCTGGCGGTTTCCTATTCGCTCTCCCTGCTCGCGTCCATGGTGGTGGCATTGACCGTGACACCTGCGCTGGCCTTGATCCTTCTCGCCAAGGCGCCGCTCGATCGCGAGTCGCCATTCGTGCGGTGGCTGCAGGGTGTCTACACCCGTATCCTCTCCGCGATCGTCCCCAAGCCCGGTGCGGCCTACGCGACCGTCGCCGTCATCCTCCTGGCCGGGGCCCTGGTCTGGCCCCGCCTCGGGCAGTCGTTGCTGCCCGAGTTCAAGGAGCGCGATTTCTTGATGCACTGGCTGACGGAGCCCGGGACTTCCGTTGGAGAGCAGGTCAGGATCTCAGCGGCGGCGTACAACGAACTGAGCGCGATCCCCGGCGTCCGGAACTTCGGCTCCCACATCGGTCAGGCATTGATCATGGACGAGGTGTATGGCGTCTACTTCGGCGAGAATTGGATCAGCGTCGATCCGAAGGTCCACTACGAGAAGACCCTGGCCGCCATCCAGGCAGCCGTGGACGGCTACCCGGGTCTCGTCCGCGACGTGCAGACCTACCTCAAGGAGAGGATCCGCGAGGTGCTGACCGGCTCGCCCACCGCGATCACCGTGCGCATCTTCGGCGAGGACCTGACTACGCTGCGCGACAAGGCGGACGAGGTCAAACACGCCTTCGAGGACATCCCGGGACTCGTGGATCTCAAGGTCGAGTCTCAGAAGGCGATCGCGCAGATCGACGTCAAGGTGGACCTCGCCGCTGCCGAGAACTACGAGGTCAAGCCCGGCGACGTGCGGCGAACGGCGGCCGCCCTGGTCTCCGGCACCGAGGTGGGCGACATCTTCCGCGACGGGAAGGCCTACGACGTAAACGTATGGAGCACGCCGGAGAACCGCAACAGCGTCAACGCGATCCGCGATCTCTTGATCGACACGCCGAGGCACGGACAGGTGCGCCTGGCGGATCTTGCCGACGTACGGATCGTTTCGACACCCAACCATATCGAGCGCTGGCAAATGAAGCGCAAGATCGACGTACGAGCCAACGTGCGTGGGCGCGATCTCGGTTCGGTGGTGGGCGACGTCAGGCAGAAGCTGGCCAAAGTAGCTTTCCCGGAGGGGTACCATCCGGAGCTGCTCGGAGAGTATACAGAGCGCGAGGCGGCGCAAAAGAGAATGCGTCTCTTGATGTTCGTCTCCGTGATCGGGATCCTGCTGATACTCCAGGCGGCGTTCATGGACTGGCGCCTCGCGATCGTCGGCTTCGTGGCGTTGCCGGCGGCGCTGGTGGGCGGAGTGCTGGCGGCGTTTCTGGGGGACGGTGTCATCTCGCTCGGGTCCATCGTCGGCTTCCTCACCGTGCTGGGGATCGTGGCCCGCAACGGGATCATGTTGATCTGCCATTATCAGCACCTCGAGCGAGTGGAGGGTGAGCCCTTTGGTCTGGGACTCGTGATCCGGGGCGCGCGGGAGCGGATCTCGCCGATCCTGATGACGGCCTCGGCCACGGGGCTGGCACTCGTACCTCTGCTGATCGCCGGTACGATCCCCGGTCACGAGATCGAGCACCCGATGGCGGTCGTCATCCTGGGCGGCCTCATCACCTCGACGCTGCTCAACCTGCTCGTCATGCCCAGCCTCTACCTGCGCTTTGGACGACGCGCCGTGAAGACGACGAGCGCTCAATGGGCATGAAGCGCCAGAAGGCATTGCGATTGCACGGGCGGACGATGACCTCGCCCAAGAAGAGCGGAGCATTCGCATGACCCGCCCGGCTCTCGGATTGGTGCCCAAGGCCCTGGAGTGTCCGTCCACGAGCCCCGACGCTCAGATCCTGCTGGCCGAAGGGCTTCGCAAGCACTACGGATCGAGGCTGGCGCTCAAGGGACTCTCGTTCTCCCTCAGAGCGGGGCGCGTGCTGGGTTTCCTGGGTCCGAACGGCGCGGGAAAAACCACCGCCATCCGCATCCTGACCACGATCCTGGAGCCCACCTCGGGGCGCTTCCTGGTGGATGGCATCGGCTCCGAACATCCCGAGAGGATTCGCCGCAGGATCGGGGTCCTTCCGGAGAGCCTGGGGTTCACCAAGCACATCACCGGCCTCGAGTGCCTGATCTATTTCGGCCGGCTCTACGGGCGAACCGCCAAGGACGCGAAGGCGAAGGCGGGCGAGCTGCTCGAGGAAGTCGGCTTGGAGCAGCGCACCAAATCCCTCATCGGCAGCTACAGTCGCGGAATGCGGCAACGACTCGGGATCGCGCGAGCGCTCGTCAACGATCCGGTGATCGTGTTCCTGGACGAACCCACACTGGGCCTCGATCCCCGCGGCCAGCAGGAGCTGCTCGTGCTGGTGCGGCGGATCGCCCGCGGACGCAACGCCGGGGTCGTGCTGTGCAGCCATCACCTGTCCGACATCGAAGCCGTCTGCGACGACGTGGTCATCCTGAGCTCCGGCGAGGTCGTCGCTACCGGATCGGTCGCGGAAGTCGTCGCGAGGGTCCGTCAGGGCATCGCCCAGGGCCACGTCCTCCGCATCCAGGTCCCTCCCACGTCGGTCGGCGTCGGCCGGCACCTACTGGAAGGCTTGCCGAACGTCACGGGCGTGACCCTGGTGGGCGAGGCGACCGGCCTCCTGCGGGTGGAGCTGGCGGGCGAAAACGAGGACCCGCGCGACAGGAATCGACTTCTCGAGGCCCTGATCCGCGCCGACATTCCCATCTTCAGCTTCGGGCCCGAGGGGGGCCGGCTGCAGGACGCCTTCCTTCACCTCACCGGGGATTCCATCGAATGAGCGACCCGCGCGCAATCTACGACAGCCGGGCGTCCGTCCGTTCAGCGTCACCGATCTGGTGGAT
>Ga0247727_10018279_pt1 | contig 11042 bp, 8 predicted proteins | sample WisWelCaveWW1625_FD_202498 | JGI IMG/M metagenome (GOLD analysis project Ga0247727, IMG submission 202498) | Biofilm microbial communities from Wishing Well Cave, Virginia, United States - WW16-25 | ecosystem: Environmental > Aquatic > Deep subsurface > Groundwater > Cave microbial mat | place...
TGTGCGCGTAACCGTAGAGAGGAATATCCGGCCGTGCAGTCCTTGTGGATGGGGCCGGTTGACGGGGCTGTCTTATATCAAAGTGCCCGTTTTCATAGAATGGTCCCGCTGCTTTATTGTTATCTCAACCAAGCCTGTCCGAGCGATGTGCCTGTCGATTTTCTTGCACGCCTCAAGACAGCCTATTTGGCCCAGGCCGCCCATAATCTCTTGATGGCCCGTGTTCTTTTGGACTTGCTCGCCAGTCTAAAAGACTGCGGCATTTTAGCGATTCCGTTGAAGGGGCCGACCCTTGCTGTGATCGCCTATGGTCATCTTGCATTGCGATCGTTCTCAGACCTCGACATCTGGGTACATCCTCAGAACGCCTCCAAAGCGGTTCAATCCCTATTGTCGCAAGGGTATACTCTCTCGGTCCTTGCTCGTAATCGGGCCTCCCTGCATGTGGCCCCTTTGTCGAGTGGCCGTATGGGTTTGTCCTTCTCCCCTACAGGCGTGGTTGCAAGCGACGAGAAGGGCCTGACACTTTCGAATGGCCAAACGATCATCGATTTGCATTGGGAAGCCGCGCCCTATCGCCTTTGTCCGACTTTACTTTCTTTTAACGATGTGCAGCAGCGTCTCCAACCGGTGGGTTTAGCAGGAACGAATACGCAGACGCTTTCCGACAACGATTTGCTTCGGTTACTCTGCATGCATGGGACCGCACATGGATGGAGTACATTGGAAGCCGTATGTAGCGTCGCTGCACTGATACGCACAAGGACAGATTGGGACTGGAATACCCTGATTCAGCCCTATCCCCGCATGTTTACGCTGGGATTAAACCTGGCGTATCAGTTACTGGGCAGCGACATCCCGGAGGAGATCAGGCGTAAGGGGGAGTCCCCGCTTTGGTGGGGCATGCAAACCTGGGTTGTTAGACGGCTGTTCTCAGAAACAGCAAGGGGGAGGGGTGTCATCAGACAGATCGGACACCAGTGGAGGGTCTGCGGCTTTGTATTAGAAAACACACAGAGCCAATTCAAATTTTATATGGCGTATTTTCATCTTTCTGTTTATGATGTTGCCTTCTGCCATTTTCCGAGACCCCTTGCGTGGTTGTATTATGTGGTTCGTATGGTGCGCATTTTTACGGTGTTTTTCAATGTATTTTTCAATGAGTCTCATAAGAGACTCAGAAGTTTATTTTCGGAAAGAAGCGATGCCGCATAAAGATCGTCTGGTATGGCTAGACCTCGAGATGACGGGGCTCGATCCGGATCGCCACACGATTATCGAGATCGCAACATTGGTCACCGATAATCAGTTGCGTGTGCTGGATGGGGGTGTGGGGCCAACCCTGGCCATTGCACAAACGCAACGGGCGATGGATTCCATGGAGGAATGGAGTCGCAAGACGCATACGCAGTCCGGTCTGCTGGCTTACGTCACCGCCTCGACGATCTCTCTTGAAGAGGCAGAAACGCAGACGCTCAACTTTATTAAGAAATTTTGTTTGCCGCAGCAAGCGCCTCTCTGCGGGAATTCCGTGGGTCATGACCGGCGGTTTCTGGCACGATATATGCCCACGCTGCACGGGTATTTTCATTACCGCACTGTGGACGTGAGCACGATCAAAGAGCTGGTACGGCGATGGTTTCCGCACGCCCCACAACCTCAAAAAAAGAGGGCTCGCCATCGGGCACTCGATGATATCCAGGAGTCACTGGCCGAGCTCATTTTTTATCGCGATTATTATTTTAAGCGCCCGGAGCACACCGACCCGTCACTGCCAGCCCCCCCCCCACGGCCTCAGAAGAACCCGCAGACCTGAGGCGCCAGTCCTCTCCCCTACAGTACCCCGGCAACTTTTTCTTGTGTGTAGACTTCAATGACGTCTCCGATTTTTATGTCGTTAAAATTCTCGATACCGACGCCACACTCGTAACCTACGGTGACCTCTTTGACATCATTTTTGAACCGGCGCAGAGAGGAAATCCGGCTTTCATAGGCGACCACGCCGTCTCTTACCACACGGGCATGGTCTCGTGTAATGGTCCCCTCGCGCACATATCCCCCTGCAATAGCGCCGATTTTTGGAATCATAAAGACCTGACGCACCTCCAGATATCCAAGCGTGAGTTCCTTAAATGTGGGGTCGAGCAACCCTTCCATTGCGGTTTTGATTTCCGCAATCGCATCGTAGATGACCGTATAGAAACGCACTTCTACCTTTTCCTGTTCTGCGAGGTTTTTGGCTTTCGGTTCCAAGCGTACATGAAATCCAATAATCCTTGCGCGCGCAGCCGCAGCAAACAGCACGTCAGATTCCGTAATGCTTCCCACGCCCGTATGAAGAATGTTGAGCTGCACGGCAGAAGAAACAAGATTGTTGAGAGAGGCGCGCAGCGCCTCGACAGAGCCCTGCACGTCTGCCTTGAGAATCAGGCACAGTATTTTGGGTTGGGCAGACGCGACCCCCTGTCGCAGCACATCGAGGGTGGCCCTTCTCTGAACGGGTAAGGCGGCCGCATGTTGGCGTTGCAGACGGCTGCTGATGATGGCCTTTGCAGTGCGTTCGTTTTCCACCACGGAAAATAAATCGCCGGCCTGTGGCACGCTATCGAGTCCGACCACTTCAACAGGAATGGCCGGCCCAGCCCGCTCAATCTTGTCTCCGGTATCATCCACCAAGAACCGAACCCGTCCCATGCAGGTGCCGGTCACAAAGACATCGCCAACCTTCAGCGTCCCTTCTTTCACTAAGACCGTCGCGACCGGGCCCCGTCCACGATCGACTTTCGCTTCAATGACCGTTCCGAGCATTGCTTTATCCGGATTGGCCCGCAAATCCATCACATCCGCCTGCAAGAGTAACATTTCCAGAAAATGGTCGAGCCCTTGTTTTTTCTTTGCAGACACCTCCACGAAAATGGTGGTCCCTCCCCACACCTCCGGAATGAGGCCATGTTCTCCAAGGGCTGCCTTAGCGCGATCGACATTGGCGTCAGGCAAATCGACTTTATTGATGGCAACAACAATAGGCACCCCTGCCGCATGGGCATGATGAATCGCTTCAATGGTCTGCGGCATCACACCGTCGTTTGCGGCAACGACGAGCACGACAATGTCCGTGACTTTCGCACCGCGCGCGCGCATCGCCGCAAACGCTTCATGCCCGGGCGTGTCCAAAAAGGTAATGCCCCTTCCACTTAAGAAAACCGTATAGGCCCCAATATGTTGTGTGATGCCCCCACTTTCTCCTTCGGTAACCTTTGTTTGACGGATGGCATCGAGTAGAGAGGTCTTGCCGTGATCGACATGGCCCATAATCGTCACCACCGCGGGACGGGGCAGACGTTGCTCGGGTTGATCCACCTCTGCCCCCTGGAGCAATTCTTCCTCGGTCTTCTCGGCACTCCAGTCTGCCTTCACACCAAACGCCTCCGCCACGAGCGAGGCTTCCAGCACATCGATCGGTTGATTGACTGTGGCCATGAGACCGATCTCCATCAATTTTCCAATGACCACAGAAACCTTTTGCCCCAGCATCTCGGAGAGCTCCCTGACGGTCATGCTTGCATAGAGTCTCACGCTTTTTTTCCTCGGTTTCGCAATTTCGGGTGTCAGAGATACGCTGGACTTTCCGCCGCGCCGGTCCGTCCCACGACGATGAACCGGTTTAAAGTCTTGCCAGCTTCTGATCTCCGAGATTTTCTCCACAGGCAGGACTGCCTTCGTCGGCTCATCTGACAGCACAACAGGCGCATCTCCACCCGCAGGGGGTTCAAGGACCGCTTCTTCCGGTCGCAGCCAGTCTGTTTTTTTCCAACTCTTTAGCTTTTCTTTGGTTCTACCCTTGTCTTCGACACGTTTCTTGTCTTTTAAATCCTTCCGAACCTCTCCTATGCGTGGTATGACGGGGGGGCGTGAGGGCACGACGGACGTGGTGGCCCCAGCCGCCTGATGGAGGAGAGGCGAAGCACGCATGACCTGTGGATTGACGATTGGCGTGGGCATGGCTACGGAAGATACGGTCGGTAAAACTGGGGTAGACGGCAAGACATGTCCCGTTAAAACATGTTTCTCCTCCATAAGGGGAGGGGAAGGTGCCAAAGGAAGATCGACGCTCTGGGGAGCCCCCACCTCTGGTCTTTTGATTAAAACATATCTTTGTTTGGGTACGCCCCCTCCCACAACGGGGGTAGCGTCGATCAAACGAGAAGATGCCGTCGAACGTGTGGCAATACCCGGTTTTTTAGAGGGAGGGGCGGCTTGATGTTTTGAAGGCACAGGTTTCTGTGGGCGAGGCGATGCTGAGGCAGGGTCCATGGGTACAGAAGATTTTGTAGAGGCCTTCAACGGTTTATTCCGCGTGGATACGGCCTTCTTGCCCCTCTCGGAGTTTTGGACAACCTCGGGTTCCTTGAGGGGAGGCGCAGGTGCCGGGAGCAACGCACGCATCAGACGGTTCTTGTCAACCTTGGGCATGTTTTGCATCTGATTGTTAACGTCGCAGCCCATTTGATTTAACTGTGCAAGCAGGACGCGGCTCGAGACGCCGATCTCTTTTGCAAAATCACGAATGCGCATCGAAACCTACGAAAGAGATGGCGCGGCCGGTCCTGCAGAGTCTGCAGAAAGGCTATAAGCCGCTTCTACAACTTCTGAGGATTCCCCAGCCGCGGGTTCCTCTGACCCTGTGGGAAGCGAGACAGCGACGGTTTCAGAGACGTCGGAGGAGAGCGGCAACTCACCGCGCTCCTTGGCCCGCTGCTGCTCATACTCGCTGCGGCTGATCAAGTCGAGTTTCCAGCCCGTCAATTGTGTGGCCAATCGGACGTTCTGTCCTCGTTTCCCAATCGCAAGGGAGAATTGGGTATCCGAAACGACAATCAATGCAGATTTTTCGGACTCATTAATCCCGACCTTCTCGATGACTGCAGGGCTCAGCGCCTCTCCGATAAAGGTTCGGGGATCATCGGTCCAGGAGATGATATCAATTTTCTCTCCGCGTAATTCGCGGACAACGGCCTGAATACGGCAACCGCGTACACCCACACAGGCCCCCACAGGATCAATACGGGGCTCTTTGGAGGCCACAGAAATTTTCGTGCGATCCCCGGCCTCTCGTACGACACCGACAACGTTGACTGTCCCGGAGGCAATCTCCGGAACTTCCGCCTCAAACAACCGCACCACAAATTGGGGATGTGCACGAGAAAGGACGATCTGGGGTCCATCGGATGTCGTGCGCACCTCTAACAGATATGCGCGGAGCCGATCTCCGCGCCGATAGCTCTCTCGTGCCGGAAGTTCCTGATGTGGGAGGATGGCCTCTCCCTTGCCCAGCTGTACGATATAATTGCGACGTTCCTGGCCGATCACCACGCCACTGAGAAGTTCTCCCTGCCTGCCGGCATATTCCTGACGCATGCCTTCCCATTCCGCCTCGCGCACCTTTTGCAAAATGACCTGTTTGGCCGTCTGTGCCGCAATACGACCAAAGTCCAGCGTCTCTCGGAACATACCGATCTCATCGCCTAATGCTGCGGCTTCGTCCAGCACACGCGCCTCTTCCAAGGTGATCTCATCCCGAGGTTCACTGAGGGTCTCCACCACCTTTTTCAGGGTAATGACCTCAAGATCCCCATTGGAGAGATCCAGGCGCACCCGAATATTTTCATCGCCCCCATATTTCTTTTTTGCGGCAACCAGAAGGGCGGACTCCACCGCCTGGACCACAATCTGCGAATCGATACCCTTTTCCCTCGCAATTTGATAGACAAAGGCTAAAATCTCACGTCCCATCCGCTTCCCCTCGCATGGTGCAAAACGTCTTTGGGCACAAGGCTACTCCCCCTATTGGGCACAAGGCTACGCCTTGCTTATCTTAGATTTATACCACGGTTTTTTGTTTTATGTCTAATCGGTGGTCTTGGAAACAGTGCGCTCCGCCTTAAAAAACACGCGCGATGCCCTACCGATCAGCATCTCAGGAGAGAAATACGTTTTAAAGGAGGGGGAAGCCGAGATTATTCCGCAGAGCCTGTGCCATTGAGCGCCGTCAGCACCTCTGCGATTTTCGTCACCGTCGCCTTGGCATCGCCAAAGACCATCATCGTGTTGGGACAGACGAACAACGCATTGTCAATCCCCGCAAAACCAGGATTCATGCTGCGTTTGAGCACAATCACGGTCTTGGCGCGATCCACATCTAAGATCGGCATGCCGTAAATAGGGCTCGCTGGATCGGTTTTTGCCGCGGGATTGACCACATCATTTGCGCCAATCACCAGACACACATCGGTATGCTCAAATTCCGGATTGATCTCCTCCATGTCAATGAGGCGGTCGTAAGAGACGTTGGCTTCTGCCAACAACACGTTCATATGGCCGGGCATTCGGCCTGCAACCGGATGGACCGCATATTTAACCGAAGTTTTTTGTTGATCGAGTAAGACTTCCAATTGCCGGACGGCATGCTGCGCTTGCGCGACGGCCATGCCATAACCCGGCACGACAATGACGGATTTCGCTTGCCTGAAGAGTTGTGCAGCATCGAACGGTGTGCCCGAACGTACAACCGCTTTGGGAGCGGTCGTTGTTTCCACGGCCACTGTGGCGGTCTGACCAAACGCCCCAAAAATGACATTTGTAAAAGAACGATTCATCGCTTTGCACATTATGATCGAGAGGATCAGTCCCGATGCCCCATCGAGCGCCCCAGCAATAATCAACACATTGTTGGAGAGGACAAAACCCGTGGCTGAACCGGCGAGTCCCGCATAGGAATTGAGCAGAGAGATCACGGTCGGCATATCGGCCCCGCCAATCGGCATCACAAAAAAAACACCCAGCACGAGGGCAAGCCCCACCAGGATATAAAAGAGCACGCCCTGACTTGGATTGAAAATCAGAAAGATCCCAATGGATGCGGCAACGATAAACAAAGAGATGTTAACCGCATTTTGCCCCTTATAGGTGATGGGGACGCCCGTGATGAGTTCCTGGAGTTTACCGAATGCCATAAGACTGCCCGTGACGGTCAATGCGCCAAAGAGCACCTCAAAGCCGAGCGCAAACATCGTAAACGGCGCGATATCCGGCGCCATTTTCATATATTCCGTAACACCCACGAGTGTGGCCGCGAGCGCTCCGCCTGCATGAGAGAGTGCGATGCGCTGGGGCATGGCGGTCATCGGGACAAGATAGGCCATCGGAACGCCGATGGCCGAACCCAAAAATAGACCGGCCAGAATCCAGTCGTAGCGGACAATGTCGTGATGCAACAGCGTGCCCAGCACGGCAAGCAGCATGCCAATTTCGGCATAGAGAATGCCGCGCCGCGCCCGATCGGGATGACTCAATCCCGACAGCCCCAGAATAAACAAACCTGCGGCCGCCAAATAGGCGAGTTCGATTGCCGTTTCTCTCATGGCGTTTTCTTAAACATTTTGAGCATACGATCGGTCATTAAGAATCCGCCCACGACGTTGATGGTGGCGCAGGTGACCGCGATAAAGCCCAGGATCGAAGCCAGCAGGCCATGATCCGAACCGCTGACCACCAAAGACCCGACCAGTGAAATGCCGGAGATGGCATTGGTCCCCGACATCAGCGGTGTATGCAGAAGCGGCGGCACCTCCGAGATGACACGATAGCCTACAAACGCAGCCAGCATAAAAATATACATCCCCATTTCGATCTCAAGAGACATCGCTCCCTCGGCTTGAGGTGGCTTACGATACGACTGCGGCCTTGACCCCCGCGTGAACAATTTCCCCTTGGTGCGTCACCAGCGTGCCTTGAACAATCTCGTCGGAGAGATTGAGTGGAGCGGATTTATCCACGCCCAAATGCAACAGAAAGGCTAACACATTACGCGCATACATCTGGCTCGCGTGAACGGGGAGCGTTGCCGGCAGATTGACGGCCCCAATCAAGGTGATACCGCAAGCGGTGGTCTGCCCGACTTGTGTGAGTTCACAGTTTCCGCCCTGCTCCACCGCCAGATCTACAATCACAGATCCTTTTTTCATCCCGGCCACCGCATCTTTTGTGATGAGCACAGGTGCGGCTTTTCCAGGAACGAGCGCGGTCGTAATGACAATATCCGCATTCCGGGCGCGCTCCGCGATGAGCGCCCTTTCTTGTGTGAGGTGATGCTCGGATAACGATTTTGCGTAGCCTCCGCGATCTTCCGCGGCGGCCTGTTCCAGATTGAGCGCAATAAATTCCGCGCCGAGGCTCTCGACTTGTTCTTTAACGGCCGGCCGCGTATCAAAAACCTCTACAATGGCGCCCAGTCGTTTTGCAGTGGCAATGGCTTGTAGTCCCGCCACACCGGCACCGAGAATCAACACCCGTGCGGGAGGCAGCGTGCCGGCTGCGGTGGTCATCATCGGAACAAATCGGCCAAACGCGGATGCCGCCACTAACACCGCCTTATACCCTGCGAGGCTGCTCATGGCGCTTAACACATCCATGCGTTGCGCCCGCGTGATGCGTGGCATCAAATCTAACGCAAACGCGCTGATACGGCGCGCTGCGAGTTGCTTCATGTCTTCAATGTTCGACAGGGGCCATAAGAGAGAAATCCAGATTGCACCCGGCCGGGTCATTTCGCTTTCATGCAAACCGGTGAGCGCATGGCGCGCGGGCGGCTGCACCTTGAGCAGAACGTCCGCCTCGGCAAATAACGCAACCGCATCCGGAACGATCACGGCTCCGGCCTTGATAAAATCGGCATCCTCTATCTGTGAAGACAGTCCTGCACCCGCCTCGACAGAAACAGCAAGGCCGGCTTTTACCATCTTGGTAACGGTTTCTGGTGTTGCCGCGACTCGGGTGTCTCTGGACTCTTTCGGAACCGCAATACGCATCGCTGCTTACCTTTCGCTACAAAAACTGCCCTCAGGACCGCCCTGAGCTCTGGCCTAACTTGCCCACCCCTCTGTTGTATGTTGCGGTTTTTTGCGAAGTCAATGGGAGAGGGCCTACTCTTCCCCCCATTTCAGTTTCTCGCGCAATACCTGATAGTAATTGCGATGGGGTGATCGAACCAGCACCAGGGGTGCCTCGGAGACTTGAATCCGCACGGCATCCCCGACTTTTAACAGGATGGCCTCGTTTCCATCAAACATTGCCACAGGCCCTTTCGCAACGGTTTTTAAGGTCACTTCGATTTTGGCATGTGCCGGAATGACCAGTGGCCGCTGTGTCAGCATATGCGGCGCAATCGGTGCGAGAACCAATGCCTCAACAGACGGATAGACAATCGGCCCCCCCGCAGAGAGGGCATAGGCGGTGGAACCCGTGGGTGTGGAGATCAGGACACCGTTTGCGCGCAGCGTTGTCACAAAATGATGATCAATCGAGACGGACAGCTCGATGAGTTTGGCCAAAGCGCCGCTATGAATTGCAACTTCGTTGAGTGTAATTGGGCAAGGAATGCGTGCCGAATCGCGCAGAACGACGCATTGCAATGTCTGCCTCCGGTCCTCAAGGAATTGCCCTTTGAGGATGCGTTCCAGTGTCGGGTAAAGCTCTTTGAACGTGACTTCCGTGAGAAATCCCAGGCGCCCGAGGTTGACGGCAAGGACTAAAACTTTTTGTCCGGCCAACCTGCGTGCGACAGAGAGCAGCGTGCCGTCTCCCCCTAAAACAATCACCATCTCGACAACGGGGAAACGCTTTTTTTTTGTGATGTCGATGACAAAAACTTCTTGCTGACGTTGATGCAGCCAATCCACAAGAGGGCGCACGACATCGTCATGCTGCGGATGGCTGGGTCTGACGACGACACCGATTCTCTTCATAGACGCCCAAACGCGCAGCGCTTAGCGATATTGCAAAAAACCTTGATGATCGGTGAGCGCGGGGAGATAAGACCTCGGAATATTTTCTACCTTGGGATCACGCAGGGACAAGACGAACACGGTCAGTGCCGTCGCTTCTTCATCGGTCAGATCCCAGTTGGGCATGATGGTGGGTGGGAGACGATCTTTAGGATTTTTCGCATTGGGGTTCCCCGGAACAATTTTCTGCGGGTCTTTGAAATGCTCCCATTCCCAGGCGCGGGTGGTGTGTTCGGGCGATTTGATTTTAGAAAAATCGTGCACCAAATAAAAGGCAAGCTCTGTTTTGCTCCCCATCGAGGAAAGCTCCGGTGCGAGCACCGCTGTGCTGCCGAGTTGCCGTATGGCATGACAGGCCACACAGCCCAACTCCATGGCAAGCCGTTTCCCCTTCATCAGCATGGGCGCTTCTGGCCAATCAATCTGCGTTGAGTAAAGTTCATAGTGACACTTGGTACAAGCAGTCTGGAGATCAGGCCCCGTCTTGGGCTGTCGATCCAGATGATGCACGACGCCATGCGTGCGCTCGACTGTCAGTGCCTGTCCGTCTCCCTCATGGCAAATCGTGCAGCCAAATTTTTCAAACGGATGCTTTGAGATATACCCAGGGAAATTGGGATGCGTGGTGTAGGGCTGCGGCTCGTCCGCAAATTTTGGATTGTCAATGCCGGCATGGCATGTGGTGCAGCGATCCGCGCGATTGAGTTTGTCGTTCCAAATCTGGGTGATACGCAACGTGGAAGCGGCCAGCTTCGGGTCGTCGAGGTGCTCGGCCAGCTTCTCGTAATAAGTGCGCTGATAGGGTTTCCATTCGGGTGCTGCCTGCCGATAGACAAAGACGGCAAGCTCGATCAGAACCACCAGGCTCGATAGCGCAAATAAAAAATGTTTGACCATGCTCAGATCCGTCCGCCCCAGGCCGATTGATTTGCCAAGGCCGATTTATTTGACGCTTAAAAGTTCGACCTCGAAGATCAATGTTGCGTTTGGAGGAATGACTCCGTTCCTCCCGTGCGCGCCGTATCCCAAATCCGGCGGGATCGTCAGTTTTCGCTTGCCCCCGACCTTCATGGTCGAGACCCCTTCATCCCAGCCTGGAATGACCTGACCGACGCCAATTTTGAAGACAATGGGCTGCCCCCGATCTTTCGAGCTGTCAAATTTCTTGCCGTCGGTGAGCCAGCCTGTATAGTGAACCGA
>Ga0247727_10018280_pt1 | contig 11042 bp, 8 predicted proteins | sample WisWelCaveWW1625_FD_202498 | JGI IMG/M metagenome (GOLD analysis project Ga0247727, IMG submission 202498) | Biofilm microbial communities from Wishing Well Cave, Virginia, United States - WW16-25 | ecosystem: Environmental > Aquatic > Deep subsurface > Groundwater > Cave microbial mat | place...
CGCCGATGACGAGGCTTGCGCCAAACCAACGAGCAAAAAGATCGCGCGTATTTTGCTGTGGCTTGCCGCCGTGCTCACACTGGCGCTCGTCGTATCGCCTTACGTCATTCCTTATTTGCCGATCTAAAGACATAACGCGGACGAGCCGCAACCTTACAGGCGCAGCCCAAAAAGATTAACACGGAGAAAACAGAGCAAACAGCGAGGGCAATGATTGGAAAATTCTCTTTAGCTTTTTAAGCTCTGTTTGCTCTGTTTCCTCCGTGTTGAAAATCTTTGCCTGCGGCCGTAGGCTTTTTTTGCACACATTTTACTTGTTATGGCCTAACGGTTTGATTTAAAATTTCCACGCCGCGCCGGGAAAATCTCAGCACGGCGGCTGTGCCGGTTAATCGATGTCGTGCGGCCGCGCGCGCCATCGCGGCGGAAATTTTTTTCGCTTTTGGTTTCGCGCAAATCGCGAGCAACGTCGAGCCGGAGCCGCTGAGAAACGCCGCAAACGCACCGGCCTCATATGCCGCGGCCAGAATGTCGTCAAAGCCGGGAATCAAAACTTTGCGATAGGGCTGATGCAGCCAATCTTGCACGCCAAAACTGAGCAACGCGGCGTCGCGCTTGGCAAACGCTGCGACTAACACCGCCACGCGTTGCACATTGTTGACCGCATCGTGACGCGGCAAAATTTCCGGCAAAACTCGCCGCGCATCGTGCGTGGCAATTTCCAAAGCCGGAATAAACGCCGCCGCCGCCCAATCCTCGGGCAGGAGAAAACGGTGGAGTCTGACCTTGCCGTTTTCTGAACCATTCACGGTTAATCCGCCGAGTAAAGAGGCCGAGGCATTTTCCGGATGGCCCTCCATTTCGTTGGCGAGATCAAGGAGCTGCTGCTGCGATAATTTTTTTCCCAGCAGCGAGTTGGCGCCAACCAATCCGGCGACAATCGCAGCGCCGCTGGAGCCAAGCCCGCGCTTGAGGGGAATCGAATTGTGCATTTTAATTTGAAGCGGCGGCGGCTCACAGCCCAGCTTCCGGCAAGCGCGATCAAATGCTTTCAATAATAGATTGTTTTTCTCCGTTGCAATAACTTCTGCGCCTTCACCGGTTGCGTGAATTTGCCTTCCGGATTTTTCTATAGAAAATTTGACGGTGAGCGGCAGGTTAATCGCCAAGCCCAGTGCATCGAAACCAGAGCCGAGGTTGGAAGTGGAAGCCGGAACGCGAATCGCCAAGTTTCGTTTTATCATTTTTTGATGAACCGGCTTCCGGGCTTTTCCGCTTGACTTCCCGCGGCGCAGAGCGGGCATTGTTCGGATGGAAATGTTTCCGGCGCTAATTGCAGCGTTGAAACGAGCGGCACGCCAAAATTCGCTTTGCCGTTGCTGCGGTCGACGATGCAAAAAACGCCCGCCACTTCGCCGCCGGCTTCGCGCACGACAGTGATGACTTCTTGCACGGAACCGCCGGTGGTCACCACGTCTTCACAGACCAAAACTTTTTCGCCGGCCGCAATCTGAAAGCCGCGCCGCAGGCTCATTTTCCCGTCTTGGCGCTCGGCAAACAACACCCGCGTTTGCAGGAGCCTCCCAACTTCATGCGCGACGATGATGCCGCCAACCGCCGGCGCGATCACCAGATCAATTTTTTGTTGAGAAAAATATTGCGGCGCGAGGCGACACAACGTCTCCGCGTGCGGCGGATATTGCAAAACTTTGGCGCATTGAAAATATTGCGAGCTGTGCAATCCCGAGGTGAGTTGGAAGTGGCCGTCTAATAAAGCTTCAGTATCGCGGAAAAGTTGGAGAGTTTGTGAGGTGCTCATTCTAAAGAAGCATTTTTAAATTAAAAAATAAGCTGGACAAACCGGAAACAAGCTGGATTCCACACGGATAAAAAACGACACACGGATAAATCCGTGTGGAATATCTTCAATCTTTCTTGTACAGAATTGATTCATAGCAAAATAAACAAATTTTTTCACTTCACGACGGCGCGCATTTCCTTGCGCAGCTTTAGGGCTTCCCGCGCGGCGGCCTCGGCAAAACCATTTCCGGAATCTGCATAAAGAATCGAACGGCTCGAATTAATCAAAGCGAGATCGCCGGTGGCAGTCGCGCCGAGGCGAACGGCGGTTTCCAAATCACCGCCTTGCGCGCCGACGCCGGGAATGAGAAAAGGCAGATCCGGACTGATTTTGCGCGTTTCTTGCAGCTCGCGCGGATGCGTGGCGCCGACGACGAGTCCGGCGTTGCCGTTTTTATTCCACTCGCGCACTTGCGCCGCAATATGCAAATACAGCGGGCGCGTTCGATCCGGAAAGTGTTGAATAGCCCCACTGCCGGGATTCGAGGTTCGACAAAGGAAGAAGATGCCTTTCTTTGCATCTTCGAGAAAGGGCAAGGCCGCATCCTCACCTAAATAGGGGTTCGCCGTCATCGCGTCAAAAGGCAATTGGCGGAAAATCGCCTCGGCATATAATTGCGCGGTGTGGCCAACGTCGCCGCGTTTCGCATCCGCAATTTTGATCACCTCGTCCGGCAAGGAGGCGGCGACGGTTTCCAACGCGCTCCAGCCGGCTTTGCCCAGCGCTTCAAAAAAGGCAAAATTAATTTTGAACGCCGCGGCAAATTCGTGCGTCGCCGCAATGATTTCTTGGCAAAAGCGCGTCACACCTTCTGCGGAGCGCGGCAACGAGGCCGGCAGTTTTTTCAAATCCGGATCCAGCCCGACACACAAAAGACTGCGGCGCGCGTGCAAGGTCTGTTGTAAAGCATGATTGAAGTTTAGAGATGAGGCGCTTTGCATAATTGGAAAAATAAACGGCAACGGTCAATTTTTTTTGTAAACAAATTGACCGGTCACTCGCAGTGACCGGTCAATAGTTTATGCGGCGCTTTCTTTTTTAACGAAGAAGACGTTATAAAGCAGCATCAACGCGGTCGAGACAAAACCGATGCCGGCGACGATGTACCACATCATCTTCGGGTTCATGGTATCGCGCAAATAACTTTGCACCAGCCAGCCGCCAAGCGGGCCGCCAACAAATGACCCGATCGCTACCGGTAAAAAAGCAAACCCCATAAACGTTCCCACTTGCTCTTTAGGGGCGAGATTGGAAACGTATTCATAAAATCGCGGCGATTGCGTGGCTTCTCCTGCGGCAAAGATCGCAATACCGATAATCGTGGCGATGATCGTCGGAGAACCTGCAACGATCAACCAGCAAACGCTGGCAAGCGCAAAACCGGCAGTCATCGCTGTGATGGGACGCCAGTTTTTGACCAACGCCGTCACCGGGACGGTGAGCAGAATGATCGTCCACGCGTCCACCGTTTCGATCAATTCAAATTGTTCGAATTTCAAAACCTCAGTTACATAAAACGGCAATGAATAAAAAATCTGCCAAAACATGATCCAGAACCCGGAGAAAATGACGAGAAAACTGATGAACCGAAAATTGCCGAAGACGAGCAACATCTCGCGAAAAACTTGGCCGAGCGTTTTGCCGCTGGGCTTGTTGCCTTCCGGCTCATTAAAAAAGATAAAGGTGCCGAGCAAAAGCAACAACGAGGTTATGGAAGACATGACTAAGACATATTCGATGCCGAGATTCTCACGAACTTGCAGCGCCAGAATCGGCCCGAGCGCGCCGCCGATATTCACCAGGGTGTAATAAATCGAGTAGCCCAGCGCTTTGACGTCGGGATGGGAAGTCTTTGCCACGGTGCCGACGATACATGGTTTGATGAGAGAGCCGCCAATCGCCGTTAAAATCAAAACCGAGGTAATGTAAGTGGTTTTGCCCATCGCGTTGACGAGGCTTTGTCCCATTTCCAATCCTCCCAAGCCGATCAAGAAATAGCCGATACAGAACATTCCAAAACAGGCCATTAACGTTTTGCGAAAACCGTAGCGGTCGACAAACGTGCCGGCGATAATCGGCAACGAGAAAATCAGCCCCGAATAAAGGCCGGCCAAAGAGCCGGCGGCCTGCGCGCCGAGGCCGATTTTGTTGGCGAGGTAAACGGCGAGCACCGCTTTTGAACCATAAAAAGCAAAGCGCTCGAATAGTTCAAGGATGTTTGCCACCCAATAAGTTCGAGTGAATCCGTTGCGCCAAGTTACTGCATTTGCTTGAGACATATTTTCTCTCTCCGGTTATTTATACAACAAATACTTTTTTCGCAATTCGCGAAACGCTTCAACCTCTTTTTCCATACGTTGCAAAATGGCTTCGGCATTTTTGCCTGTCGAAATCATTTTCGCCACCCAGCTTTGGCCGCTCAAACGCGCCATGGAGTTTTCTTTGATGAGGAATTGCTTCGGATACAATTCCTGCAAAGCGCAAAGCAAGTGCATGCCGAACGTGACGGCTTGAAACGTGCGCGGCGCGGTCACCTCGATTTGGAGACCATGACAACCGGTGCCTTCAAATTTCGGATTCACGGCTTTGCCGGGAATGTCGATTGGAATAAAATCTATCGGCAGCAAATCAACTCCGCTCACGCGATTTTGGATTTTGCTGATGAGCCGCTTCGAATCGAGCCACGGTGCGCCGATTTTTTCGAAAGGCAAATTGGTGCCGCGGCCTTCGGAAAAATTTGTCGCTTCGAGCAAACACATGCCGGGATAAACCAACGCGGTCTTTAACGAAGTCATGTTCGGCGAGGGCGAAATCCACGGCAGGCCGGTTTCTTCGAACATCATGTCGCGCTGCCAGCCGTCCATTTTCACCACGTGCAAATCGACTTTGAGCGTTTGCGGCGAGGCTTTCGTTCCGGTAGTGAGCCAGCCTTCTTCATTAAAGATCTGCGCCAATTCGCCGACCGTCATGCCGTGCCGCAGCGCAATCGGATGAATGCCGACAAACGAACGCTGCGCCGGATCGAGCACCGGGCCTTCGACGAGATCGCCAATCGGGTTTGGACGATCCAAAACATAAAAGGGAATTTTCGCTTCCGCCGCGGCTTCCATCGCCAGCGCCATCGTGCTGATATAAGTGTAAAACCGCGCGCCGACGTCTTGAATATCGAAAACGAGAATATCGATATTCTGCAGCATGACCGGCGTCGGCTTGCGCGTTTCGCCGTAGAGGCTATACGCCTTCACGCCGGTTTTGGCGTCAATTCCCGTCGCGATTTTTGCGCCGGCTTCCGCTTGTCCGCGCACGCCGTGTTCCGGCCCAAAGAGGGCGACGAGTTCAACCTCTTCAGCATGCTTGAATAAATCTGCAATGTGCTGCCCTTGGCGATCAACGCCGGTGTGGTTGGTGATGAGGCCGACGCGCTTGCCTTTAAACTCGCTGAATCCGCCGGCGACGACGATATCGAGTCCGGTGCGGACGGCTTTTTTAGTTTGGCTCGCGAGCGACGAGCATCCAATCAGAGCAAAAATGCAGATTAAAATAAATCGTAAGAGAGATGATAAATATGAATAACGCAAAAAATAACCTTCTGGGGTGTTCATGGAATATAACTGGCTTTTTGAAAGCGTAATGAATGTCAGCTATTCTACTCAAAATTTAGGAGGTTGTCAAGCTAAATCTAAATACTGCGATGACGCGGACGCTGCTCTCTGCCATTCTACCAAGCCCTTAATAGCAAGGATCAAAAGAATGATATAGAGAAGCGCAACGAAACGAATTTCTTTAATAAAGTACAACCCGATTCCGATCACATCAACAATAACCCAATAGATCCAACTTTCGATACGTTTTTGTGTCATTAACCACATAGCAGTAAAGCTCATGATGGTCGTGAGTGCATCGAGAAATGGAAATGAAGCCGTTTCGGGAAATAAGTTGGGAAACCAGAGATGGAGACGGCTGATTAAAGCCCCGGCCATAATTGCGAACATGATCGTAATGCCAATCCAAAGGATGATTTCAAGCCTCGAACTATATTGAATACGCAAGGTATTTTTCGTATTCTGTTGCGGTTTGTTCCATCGCCACCAACCATAGAAGCTAACACCCAAATAATAAACCTGCTCGAACGCATCAGCGTATAAACGAATTTGATAAAAAAGGGCCATATACAAAAAAACGCTTACAATACCGATAGGCCAGGTTAGTATCTGCCTTTTGGCAATAAGCCAAACCGACCACAAATAAAATATTGTGCCAACCAGCTCGAGATAACTCATGGGATAATCCATGAACGTAAAAGCGACGTTGTTTACCCTGAAGACGTCGAGCATAGTGATTCCGCCTCTTCTTATTTCATACGATAGTCATTACTTTATTTCATTGGTTGGATACAAAAAGTTTAGCAAGTTTTCATATTTACGATACTTCTCCAAAATACTTTTAACATAACGAGTTCTGGTTTCGAAATCGCCGCGTAATCTGAAAAAAAGGATTTTACGGAGAATGAGGTCGCTGATAATTTGCTTCTGCATGATAAGCCGGTTGGTTTCACCGGAACGATCCCAAGTATTTTCATAAGGAATATCGGTATCACAGACAAATACGAGATCATAGCGCGCAGCGGCCAAATTCGCTAGTTCGACCAGCCGCGGAGCTACTTTGTTGTGATAAGACAATGAAAATATATATGTGGTCAGCGCATTGGTGTCGGTAAATAAAAAACGATTCGCGTCATATAACATCGTTTCTTCGCGTCGTAAATGTTCTTCGGCAATTTCTACAAGTTGCTCGAGCGATAAGCGGCGATTAATTTGGTATTTCTCCCAATATTCTCGCCCGTATTCCGGCATCCAAGCTGTGTTATACTCTTGCCCCAATCTTGCGGCCATGGTTGTCTTGCCGGTTGACGGCGCTCCCAGAAAAACGACATTGGTGACGAGATCGCGATACACGAAAGGATGTAAATACTCGCGAAAAGCAAATGGGTTCTGCCGTATGGTCGTTGCGGAAATGGGTATCGTTTGACGAGCATGATCGACAATCCGGTTCACCGCGCCGAGCGCCACGCTCATATGCTCGCCATAAAATTCACTTGAGTAAAAATGCGTAATTCCTGTCAATCGTAGCCGTTGCAGGGCATAGTTCTCATGCTTCTTTTTGATCTCCGGTGTGTTGCCGATTTCGGTGGGGCGTCCCAAGCTTCGATTAACCTGACATTGGGAAATATTTTTCTAATCCAATTCGCACGAACTGTAAGCGGGATCGGCGTCGTCTCCGGACAATCGTAGATGACAACAATAACCTCGTCCATCTCCGATAATGCAGTTTCAATCAAAAGCTGATGGCCTTTGTGCAGCGGTGCAAATTTCCCAACAGTGAGTCCGCACGTGCGCATGATGATCGTTCGACTATTTTAATGGCACAGCAAAATTTTTTCTATCATTAGTCGTTTACTCGTTGTGAGCACAGACCGGCGGCTGCGCCCTTAGGGTCTGTGCTACTCGCGCCAAAGCGGCCGCGTCAAGCACGTCGGTCCGCCGGAGCCTTTTAGAGAAATCTCCTCGCCGATATATTCCCACACTTCAACGCCTGCTTTCTCGAGCAAAGCTTTCGTGCGCGGATTGCCGGCGAGCATAATGCATTTGCGCGGCGCAACTGCCAGCACGTTGCATCCCATACTGCCATATTCAACCTCCGACACTTCCAGCAATTTGATGCCACGCTGCAGCAGCCATTCGCGAAACGGCACGGCCATCAATTTTGAGTAAACCACCGCGAGATCGTGATCAATCGGGCTGAGGAGGGACATGAGATGCAAAACATCCTCCGGCCCTTCCCAATGCGGCAGCGGCACGACGACAATTTCATCGACCAAATCCGCCGTGAGCTGCTGCAATTGCCGAAGGCCTTCCGCATTCGTGCGATAGCCTTGCGCCACCGCGAGCGTGCGTTCATCGATCCAAACCACATCGCCTCCTTCCAATTTTCCTTCGCCCGTGATCGCGCCGAGAATCGGCACGCCCAATTTCGACAAAAACTCGCCAATGGCGGCTGGCTCGCCACGCCGCAACGCCTTTCCCATATTGCACAGCAGCGCTCCCTTCTTTGTGATCAACACCGGATCATGCACATAAATCGAATCGAGTCCGGTTGCATCATTTTGCGGGAGAAATTCAATTTCCGGAACGTGCGGATTGAGTAATTTGACGAAGCTCTCGTATTCTTGTAAGGCCTTCTCAAATTTGGGCTCGGCAAGATAATTGAGTTGTTGCCATTGGCTTTGAACTTTTTTCTGATTGACAAAAGCTTCGCGCGGATGCTTTAAGAGCAGACGTTTGATTTTCCCAATTTCGGATTGACAGCCGGCGTGCATATTGGTTTCTCCTTTTGGTGGAATAATATTTAACTTCCCTGGCATGATGCCATACGCTATCTTTCTGTCCCTCATTTTTCTGTCTTGGCTTTTTTCAAGCCAACTTAACACTGCCAAGATAGTCCGGCGGATTTTTTGACGCAAGTATAAACTGAACAATCTTTCCGCGCTTGGCACAGGATTGGCCTATTTACTAACGGTTGCAGCCAGCTTTGAGGTTGAGATTGCCGGCGCAGACGAAGCTGATCTCACCTAAACTTCGGTTTCATCGGGAATTAGGCAGAATCGATTTTAACCGGGTAAGAATTTTATTTTACAAAATTGAATTTCGGATGAGGATTTTTATGTTGGAAAAAATGCTGAAAAAAACAGTTTGGACGATTTTGTTAATTGTTTTTAACTTAAACGCGCAAACGTTCACCCCCAAGCCCAACTCGCCCATCGCCAAAGGCGCGCATCCGCGTATTTTTTTGACCGCCGAGGGCGTGAATGCGATGCGCGAAAGAATTAAAACATATTATAAAACCGATTTCCAAAATTTTGTTGCCGATCTCGACCAGCTTTATAGCACCGCGGGCGGCTCCGGCGCGTTTACGGAATGGAACGTCGTCTTTGCCGCGGCGCGTTCGTTTGCCTTGCTTTATCAAATTGATCCGGCGACGATCGGCGGCATTACCGCGCAGCATACAAAAAAAGAGTACGGCCAAAAGGCGATTGAACTCGGCTTGCACCTCGCGCAAAATTTGGACGACGGCTGGACGGAAGCGCATCACGGCGCGAGCAATCTCACGACGGGAGAAGGCGGCCTCGCGAGCTTGGCGCTGCAAGTGGTTTATGATTGGACGTATGATCTCGCCACGGTGGAACAACGCCGCGCGTTAGCGACGCGGCTCATAACCATGTGGAACAACCGCTACAATTCCCAAAAAGTAAAATTGGAAAATCATTACGCCGCCAACGTGCACGTTTACGGCGGCGCGCTGTGTTTTTACGGCGATAATGATCTTGGTGCTTCATACACGACTGCCGCCAAACAAATGATGGATTCGTTTCAAGATGTTTTTATCGAGCGCCAGCTCGGCGTCGCTGCCAGACTCTTCGAAGGCTCCAGTGATTGGATGGAGGGCGACAATTACAGCATGGATGCGTACACCGGCATCATGATGCTCGCCGGAGCGGCCGGCAGTGCGTTGGGGGAAAATTTTTTTGCAACCAACGCGTGGCTGCATGGCGCGCCGTATTACATTTATTACAGCCTTATGCCGATGCCTTATCAAGGCCGGCACTATTTCTCTCAGCAAAATACCAGCACCGCCATCACCGCCCGCAGCCGTTCCACTTCCGCCATTATGAATATGGTCGCCGCCTCATTAATGAACGATGATTCGAACCTTGCTGCGTTTGCGGCATGGTTTTGCGAAAAAAGCCCGTATAGTCTCGACGTGGACGGCTATCAATATTACGAGCCGCACATTTACGATTTTTTTTATAAATTTGTCTTCGGCACCAAGCAAGTTCCGAAAAGGCCGCCCGAAGAAGCCGGCATTCCCTTGAGCATGCACCTCGGCCAAATGCACGTGATGCGCTCGGATCACGGCTATGATGACGCCACCCTCATTCAATTTTTCAGCCATCAATATTGGTACGCGAACGGGCACAATGAGGAAGAGATGGGCGCGTTTAATTTGCACCGCTTCGGCCCGCTCGCGGTCGCGGCGGCTAACACGAAAAATGCGGACAGTGGGATCCCGCGCATTGGCTCGGGCGGCAAAGCGATGGCGCAGAACAATGTGTTCGGTTTGGGGCCGGACAAAGAGCTGGGCGTTGAAAAGGGCTCGATTAACGACCAGATGGATACGCCGCAAGATTTTCAGATTGGCGCGAACACGCATATTGGCACCGTAGAAGCGCGCGAGCAGCAAAACGGGCTTTATGACTATGTCAATTATAATTACACGCGCAGCTACAAAGGCGGCAGCAAAGCAACTTTAGCGCGACGCGCATTGGTTTATCTGCGCGGCCCGGTCAATCGCGAGTTCGTCGTGGTGATGGATCGCGTCCAATCCACGCAAGAAAAATATTTTGTGATTCATACGCCGGCGGATATCGACGCGGTCAACGGAACATGGAGCGCCGCAGGAAACGGACATTGGACAAGTCCGGCGAAAACGGTGAAAGTGGCGAATCGCATCGATCGGGCGCACGGGCAAATGTATTTGACCTCGGTGCTGCCGCCCAATACGACGCTGCACAAGTTCGGCGGCACGGGCTATGAATGGGTGTGGGCCGACGGCTCGCCACTGGATTACAGCGGCCCGTTCGGCGAGATCGCGCGTTATCTGCTCAGCGATCACACGCTGCAAATTCGTTCGCCAGACAATCTCTTTTTAACCGTAATGCAAATTGGCGATGCGAACACGATGGGCGCGAGCGCTACGGTGGAAAACATTTCCGGCGCCAATTATATCGGCGCGCTGTTGGATAAAGAACGTCTGGTCATTTTCAGCCGTGATGAAAAACCCCTCGCGAGCTTCTCTTATAATGTCACGAGCAATAAGGTGGTGAAACATCTGCTCACCGAGCTTGATAAAAAACGCGAGTTCACCGTGACCAAAGGCAACACGATCATCGCGAAAGGCGCCACCGGCGTGAACGGCACGATTTCGTTTTTCGACCATCCGAATGGAACCGCAACCTATGCGATTGCGCTCGGCAAGCTCACCGCGGTTAATGACTCTGAACCGGCGATTATTCCACGCCGAATTGAAATGAGCAATTACCCCAACCCTTTCAATCCGAGCACGA
>Ga0247727_10018281_pt1 | contig 11042 bp, 7 predicted proteins | sample WisWelCaveWW1625_FD_202498 | JGI IMG/M metagenome (GOLD analysis project Ga0247727, IMG submission 202498) | Biofilm microbial communities from Wishing Well Cave, Virginia, United States - WW16-25 | ecosystem: Environmental > Aquatic > Deep subsurface > Groundwater > Cave microbial mat | place...
TCTACTGGTCTGCCGTCGCGCGCGTGTTGGATACCGTGCCGCTTAATCGAGAGGATTGGTATGTCATCGGCTTTGCGACGATAGCGCCGATTGTCATTGTCGAGATCACAAAGCTGGCGCGATTCATCCGAATTGGTACAGTACCGCGCGCGTGAGCAAGCGGGGGCTAACAACTCACTCTCGCTGGGTGCAAGTCGACGCCCCGCTTGCTCACGCGCGCGGCAGCGGTACCGGTGTTTAGGTGTTAACACCCGTGATCATCAGGTGTTAATACGCTTTCTCGCCCCCGCCTTTTCGCCTACCTTAACCTCATACTGATCGTAGCAGGAAGAGCCCCAACTCGGGGCGAACATCTTATCGCCAGCGAGCGCGTGAAGATGAAAGTTATCTGCTAGCGAATACTCAATGACGCGAGAGGAGATTTATTCTTTCTTGGTTCCGTTTCGCTCGCCGTGGCGACGCACGCACCCTGCTCCGTGGAGATCGTCCGTTGAGATTAAAGGCCACGTAATCATCGCTTGAGAAGGAGGGAAATAATGATTTCGAAGGCAGAATTGGGAACCCTGATCGGGCGCGAAGGCAAACCGGGCCATCCGGTCCTCAGCGTCTATCTGGATGTTGACCAGTCTAGGGAAGTAAACCTGAATCGCAAATTTGAAGTCTCGCTCGGCAACCTACTGCGCGAACTTGAACAGGGCCTCGGTGATGGATTCGAGCGCGAAGAGTTTGCCGCCGATGCCGAGCGCATGAGGCGTTTTGTGTCGGATTATCGGCCGGGCGCCCGAAGCCTGGTGATCTTTTGTGATGCGTTGGAGGATTTCTTTTGGCATCGGGAGCTGAATGTGCCGCTGCGCAGCGAAGCGCGCTGGAGCGAGACCCTCTACCTTCGCCCGCTGCTCGAGACGCTCGACGAATTCGAGCGTTATGGCGTAATCCTCGCGGATCGCGCCCAGGCGAGGCTCTTCACCGTCTATCTGGGCGAGATCGAAGAGCACGGCGAGAGTTTCGCACCGGGTGAAGTCAAAATCGTCAAGGCGCCGGGCAGAGATCATATCCGCTCGGATATGCGCTTCCAGCATAAGGCAGATCAATATGCTCACCGGCACCTGAAGCGCGTCGCCGAGTTGACGGTCGAACTGGCGGATCGCCATGCTTTTGATCGCCTGGTGTTGGCCGGGCCGGTGGAGGCGACCAGCCAACTCCAACATTTGCTCCCGAAGCAATGGCAGTCGCGTGTCGTCGCTTCATTGAACCTGCCCGTGGAAGCAGATCAACAGATGGTGCTCGCCGCGACACTCCGGATCGGCAAGGAAGCTGAACGGAACGGAGAAATCAGGTTGGTGGAGGAACTCATCTCCGATGCGGCCAGGGCCGAGCAGCGAGCTGTCACGGGACTCGACGCCACGCTCAGAGCCTTGCGCCTGGGGCGCATCCGGCAGCTCGTCTACGCCGATCGGTTCGCGCCGTCCGGCAGCCGGTGCATCAACTGCGCGACGCTGTTTGAGGAGAAGCCGGCGTCCTGCGCTTATTGCGACGCGGCCGTATGGCCGGTTGACGATCTGGTCGAACAGGCGGCGCAGCGCGTGGTAGTGTCCGGCGGCAAGGTTGAACAGGTGCGCGGAGCCATGGCGGAACGGCTTGGCGTGGCAGGCGGCATTGGGGCATTCCTGAAGTTCTAACCTGTAGTTGGGGAGGCGCGATGATCAAGCTGAAAAGGGCCTATGAAAAACCTTCCAGGGATGACGGCGAGCGCATTCTCGTCGAACGGCTTTGGCCGCGCGGCCTGACCAAGCTAAAGGCCAAGATAGATCTGTGGCTGAAGGATGTCGCGCCGAGCACGGAACTTAGACGGTGGTTCGGGCACGATCCGGACAAGTGGGATGAGTTCCGCTGGCGTTACCAAAAGGAACTCAAGGACAAAGACGATCCGATCAAGCTGCTCAAGCGCAAAGCCAAGGCAGGCACGATCACCCTGATTTACGCGGCGCGAGATGAGGAGCGCAACGGCGCTCTGGTTTTGAAAGGGTTTCTCCAAAAAGGTTGACCGGCATTTTAGAACGGCAAGATAAGGACTTCGCACTTGGGCCAGATCATTTTTTCGCTCGAACCAGCGCCGCCCTTCCGGCTCGACCTGACGGTCTGGGCGCTGCGCCGCCGGCCGGACAACGAGGTGGATCGTTGGGACGGAGAGAGCTACCGGCGCGCATTGCCCTTGAACGGCAAGTTTGTAGAAGTCGCGGTCACACAAATGGGGCCGCTGGATGCGCCACGGCTTGAGGTTACAGTCACTGGAGCGCGGCGCGCACCCGGCGTTGAATCATCCGTGACGGCGGCTCTGGATCGAATGCTGGGACTGCAAGCGCGCCTGTCGAAGTTTTATCGCCTTGCCGAGACTGATCGCCGGCTGCGGTTGTTGGCAAATCGGTTTCGCGGTCTCAAACCGCCGCGTTTGCCCACGCTGTTTGAAGCGCTGGCGAACGGCATTGCCTGCCAGCAAGTCACGCTCACGCAAGGCATCCGGCTGCTCAACCGCCTGACCGCAACTTATGGCGCGGCAATCAAAGGCAGTGATCTCCATGCCTTTCCGCAACCGTCCGACCTGGCCCGGCTGGAGCCGGAAAAACTGAGGCAGTTGAAGTTTACTCGCCAGAGAGCCAGCGCCCTGACTGAACTCTCTGATGCCATCGTTGAGCGGGACCTGGACCTGGAAGGTTTAGCCGCCCTCGACGATGAAGCGGCCCTGGCGCGGCTGCTTCAATTGCGGGGCGTCGGGCGCTGGACGGCGGAGTATGCGCTTCTCCGCGGGTTGGGACGGCTGCACGTTTTCCCCGGTGATGACGTTGGCGCGCGCAACAATCTGCAACGGTGGCTGGGTTTGAAGAAGCCGCTGGATTATGAAGGCACGCGCCGCCTTCTCGCCAAATGGAAGCCCTATGCAGGGTTCATCTACTTTCACTTATTGCTGGACGGCCTCGCTGAAGCAGGTGTCTTAACACCGCCTCGCTGAAGCGGAAGTATTTTTCACAACCAAACCAAGTCTCGTCAAACCAGAACAGAGACGAGATCAGAGTTGATGCAGAGGGCCCGATGAGGGGTTACTGCAATGTTGAACCGAATTGAAACCGACACGATGGGACAAGTTGAAGTTCCTCAGGACAGGTACTATGGAGCGCAAACGGCGCGCTCGCTGATGAACTTCAAAATTGGCAGCGAACGCTTCCCGCGCGAGTTCATTCGCGCCCTGGGCATTCTCAAGAAAGCCGCGGCCGAGGCCAATCAGGAGCTGGGCTTGCTGTCGCCGGAGAAAGCCGGGTTGATCATTCAGGCCGCTGACGAAGTCATCACCGGCAGGCTCGATGACCACTTTCCTCTCATCATCTGGCAGACCGGCATTGGACGCCAGCCATACTACGGAAACAAAAGCTCTGCGGAAGGCCGCTGACTTTAACGGCGTATAAGACGTGGCGTGTCACAGCGCATACGGGTAGAGCGTTTAAGCTGTGAAGCACTCGTCGAAGGTCGCCGCTGAAGACCAGTTTGAAGCCGTACTGGGGAAAACCCGCCGTACGGAATTTTAGAGGGGGAAGGAGAAACGCAGGCACGGTCTGCTGACCTTTTGCCACGCCGCTTGAAAGGGCTGATACACTGGAAGTCAGTGACCTAAACATCTACGCGCTCCTTCTCTACTCGGTACTCTCGAAAAAATCTCGGCTAAAAGCTCAATCCGTTAAAACCGGTAATGCAAACCGAACTGAATGATGCGCGCTTCGTTTCCTTCGATCAGCGCGTTGATGCGCCCGAAGGCCGGATTGCCGCGTCCTTGATTGGGCAGGCCGAAATTCGGATGGTTCAGGAAATTCGTCATCTCGGTGCGGAATTGCAGGAAGTGGCCTTCGCGCAGGCGGAAATCTTTGAGAATGGAAAGATCCGCGAGCACTGCGCCGGGGCCGATGAAGACGTTGCGTCCCAGCGTGCCGAACTTGCCGAAGGCCGGCGCGGCGAAAACGGAGGTGTTGAAATACGGCTCGCCCAGCACGTTGGCGCGCCAGTTCGGATTCAGGCTGTAAGTCCCGGTCAGGTTTGACCGCACCGAAGCCGCCGTCGGATAAACCGCCGCCGCGTTGTTTTCGCTGACGGTGAACGGCGAGCCGGAGCGCACTTCAAAGATCGCGCCGACTGTCCAACCGCCGGCGATTTGATTGAGCACCGCATTTTCGAGCTTGAATTTTTTCCCTCTGCCGAACGGCAAATCCCAGACGGTCGAATTGATGAAACGATGCGCGATGTGATTGCCCGACAGGCCGCGATCCGCGCGGCGGTCATACTGATTTTGAAACGCGCCGCTGCCGCCGAGTTCGTTGCGCGAAGTCACGTCATCAATCGCCCGCGACCAGGTGTAATTCGTCGTGAATTGCAAACCGGCGGACATACGCTTTTCAAATCGCAGGTTTAGGCCGTGGTAATTCGAATTGCCGATGGTTTGCGAGTGAATCGTGACGTTGGTGAATTGCGGGAAAGGGCGTAACCGTTGGACGTTGCCCGTCGTGATGCGGTCGGGCGTCACCTGGTTGATCGAACGCTGTCCGGGGAATGTGAGTTTGTGGCCGAGCGTGCCGAGATAACCGGCTTCGACCACCATATTCCACGGCAGTTCGCGCTGCACGTTCAGGTTGAAGGTTTGCAAATACGGCGTCGGACGGTTGACCGGTTCGAGGAATTCCACCGCCAGCACGGGGTTTTGCCCAATCGCCACCGCGCCGAAACCGGGTATGAGATCGGCGTCGGTCGGAATCCGAAGGTTGGGCAAGCCGTCGCTCAGTTTCAACGCCGGTGTGCGCCCACCGTCGGGCGAAGTGAAATTGCCCTGAATGCTGAAGCCGGTGGCGAATTGCGTCGGCGTGGCCTGATCGTAAGCGCCGACGTAAACCAACGCGCCGCCGCCGCGCAGCACGGTTTTTTCGGCCAGGCGCCAGGCAAAACCCACGCGCGGGCCGAAATTGTTCTTGTCGAAATTGTGCGCGTATTTGCTCAAGCCGTTCAACCCGCGCCAGACGATCAAGCCCGGACAATTGCAAACCGGATTGATGGCATTCACGTCGAATGAACTTTGCCGGTTGTTGATTTCCCAGCGCGGCACATCCTGGTCGTAACGCAGCCCCAGGTTGAGCGCGAGTTTGTTATTCACTTTCCAATCGGTTTGGACGTAACCGCCCACCGTCGCCGCGCGTGAATCGAGCGTGAGGTTTTCCTGCCGCGAGGCGCTGTTGACGTGGCCGAGCAACAGCGACACGAGCGAATCCCCCGTGAAATTATTGGTGAAGCCGAAATTGCCGCCCGCCGCGTTGCGCACGTTGTCGAGGTTTTTCGACAGCCGGTATTCGCCGCCGAACTTGATGGCATGACGCCCGCGCAGCATCGTCACGCTGGCCACGCCCTGATCACCCCGGATCGGGTTCTGCAACCGTTCGTGCTGGCCGACGCCGAACGTGGGAAGCCCGGTGAGGGTCACCTGCGCGAAGAAATTCGGGTCCACACCCTTCAAACCGATCTTGCCGTTCAGCCCCGTGCCGCGCCCGCCCGAAAGGTTCTCGAACTTGCGCCGGTCCCACGAAAACCGCGTTTCCATAATGGTCGCCGGCGAGAAATTGTGAAACCACGTCGCCGCCCAACTGTAATAGGCGTTGTTCCTGCGGTCGTTGAAATTATCAGTGCCGGGCGTGGGGTAAACCTGGCCGTTCAAAGTATTGCCGCCGCTGTGAAGAAAACGCCCGTAAATCCGGTCGTTCGCGGAGAAGCTGTGGTCAATGCGCGCGACGTAAACGTTGCTCGGATTTTCGATCGGCTGGTTGGCGCGGAAGTTGTTCGTGCGGTTGGCCGCGCCCGGCACGTTGGCGGCGGGAAAGAGTTTGGCAATCGCCGCGCCCACCGGGTCAATGCGGTTGGCCGGAATCTTTTTGCCCGCGAAGGCCTGCCCCGTGACCGGATCGAGCGGCGTGATGTTGGTCGCCGAAAAATCGCCGTTGATCTCGGCCGGCGAGGGGACGCCGAGGATGCGCGTTGCCTGCGATTTGCGGCGAATGCCTTCGTAGTTGAAAAAGAAAAAGGTCTTGTCTTTGCGCACCGGGCCTCCGAGGCTCGCGCCGAACTGGTTGTAGCGCAAAACCGGTTTCGTCGCGGAAAAGAAATTGCGCGCATCGAGCGCGTCGTTGCGCAGGAATTCATACGCCGTGCCGTGGAATTTGTTGGAGCCGGATTTGGTCGTCATCTGCACCACGCCGCCGCCGGTGCGTCCGAGTTCGGCCTTGTAATTGCTGATCTCGACATTGAATTCCTGCAGGCTGTCAATCGGCGGATCGAAGCTCAGCGTGGCCACGCCGAGCAGCACGTTTTGCGCGTTGCCGCCGTCAATCGTCCAGTTGGAATTGTCGCCGCGCCCGCCCGCCATCGCGAACCTCGAGCCTGTGCCTTGCTGCACGACGAAGCCCGAGAGGCGCGCCAGTTGCGCCGCGCGCCGTCCGACCAGCGGCAGGTTGACAATGGATTCATTGCGGATCACCGTGCCGACCGATGCGTTCTCGGTTTGCAAAATGGGCGCGGTCGCTTCGATGTTGACGACATCCGAAACGGCGCCGACTTCGAGCGTGACATCCAGGCGCGCGGATGTGCCGGTTTCCAGGATGATGCCGGCGCGGCGCGCAGCCTTGAAGCCGCTCGCTTCCACCGTCAAGGTATAGTCGCCGGGCTTGACGAGCGGAATCGTGTACGACCCGCTCTCGCCGGTCATGGCGGTGTAGCTTTCACCCGTCAAATCATTCACCAATTTGATGGCCGCATTCGGCACGCTGGCGGCGGACGAATCCGTTATCGTCCCATTGAGCGTGGCCAGTTGCTGGGCGAACGCGGCGGCTGGCGCAAGGCACAGAAGGACGAACAGCGAAATTGAGTGGAAGTGGCGATAGGGATTCATGGATCATTCCTCCTGTATGGGGTTTAGCTTGATTGGTCGTCACGAGTTGGTAACGCGCCTTTCTACCGCGGGCGGTTCGGCGCGGCGCGGCGCGGAAGCCATTTTGGCTCGATCAACTCGGCGTTCCATTTGTCCCACGCCGCCGCGAGTTGTGTTCGCTTGCCCGCCTCTTTTTCCGCCAGGTTGTTCTGCTCGCCAATATCGCCGGCCAGGTTGTACAGATGCGCGCCTTCGGTTGTCGCCTTTCATTGTTGTCTCCCTTTCATAGAGCCTGGGACAAGGCTTTGTTCTCCAAGTTGGGGTGATTACTTCTTCGGCTTCGGGTCATCCAGCCCCTTCATCGGGAAGGCTTCAGACGGCGAGTGTTCGCGCTCCATGATCGCGGCGACGCGCCGCGCGATTTCAGGGCGCTGGTCGGCGAGATCGTTCTGCTCGCCGATGTCATTCGCCAGGTTGTAAAGCTCGATCTTCGAGGCGCCTCGTTGCAGGTTGCGCCGGACGCCCTTCCAATCGCCCAATCGCACGGCCTGCTGTCCGCCGTAGCCGTTGAAGTCCCAGAAGAGAAATTCGTGTTTGCGCTGACGGCCTTTGCCGGTCAGCGTTGGCAAAAGGCTCAGTCCATCGGAATCTTTCGGCGCGGGCGCGCCGGCGATTTCGCACAGCGTCGGCGCCACGTCATAAAACACGGCGGGCAGCGCGCTCACCGTTCCGGCTTTGACACGGCCCGGCCAGCGCGCGATGAACGGCGTGCGGATGCCGCCCTCGTAGACGCTGCCCTTGAAGGCGCGGAATTTGCCCGTCGAGCCGAAGAAGACGTAATCCGTCCCGCCTGCCCGGCCCGGCTTGAACTCGAAATCTTTGGTCACCTTGCCGAACGCGCCGCCGTTGTCGCTCGAAAACATCACCAGCGTGTTGTCGTCCAGGCCGAGTTCTTTGACGAGCGTGAGGATGCGCCCGACGCTGCGATCCATCCGCGTGATCATCGCCGCATACGCCGCGCGTGGCTGCGGGTGCGGCAGGTAACCCTGCTTACCGTCGTAAGCCGGGTCGTCCCACTTGCCGGCGTACTCGGCGAGCGAATCTTCGGGCACTTGCAATGCCAGATGCGGAATCGTGAACGGCACGTAGGCGAAGAACGGCTTGTCCCGGTTGTCGCGGATGAATTTCAACGCTTCGGCTTCGATCAGGTCGTGCGAATACTGCTTGCCGGTCAGTCCGCGATCATTGCCTTCGAGCATGACCTTCTCCTGATTGCGCCAGAGGTGATGCGGGTAGAAGTTGTGCGCCTCGCGCTGGCAGTTGTAGCCGAAGAAGTGATCGAAGCCCTGCTTGTTCGGATCGCCTTCAGTGCCGACAAAGCCCAAGCCCCATTTGCCGAAAGCTCCGGTCGCGTAGCCGCGCGACCGGAGCAATTCGGCAATCGTCACTTCCGCCGCCGGGATGGGCCATTGTCCTTCGGGCGGCGCCGCGCGATTGTCTCGGATGTAGGCATGGCCGCCGTGCTTGCCGGTCATCAATACGCAGCGAGACGGCGCGCAGACGGGTGAGCCGGAGTAGAACTGCGTGAAGCGCATCCCTTCGGCGGCCAGCCGGTCGAGGTGCGGCGTCTTGATCTTCGTCTGGCCGTAGCTGCCGAGGTCGCCCCAACCCAGATCATCCGCCATGATAAAAATCACGTTCGGCCTGCTTTGCGTCCTGCTACGCACCATTCCGCTGCTCTGCGCGAACAAGACTGCCGGCAGCAGCGCGCTCAGCGTGAGCAACAGGATCATCAGCCTGGATACTCTCATTTTTTCTCCTTCCATTCCGGCCTGCTCCTACTTTCCTGTTTGATCTGCTCGAGCAGCGCCGCCATCGCTTTCACCCTGTCCGGCTGCCGCGCGGCGACGTTTTCCTTTTCGCCGAGGTCGCGGGACAGATCGTAAAGCTGCGGGTTTGGATCGTTGCCCAGCTCCGTGTTGGTTGGCACGCTCATCTTTGGGCCGCGATTTGGCTCGATATATTTCCACTTCCCTTGCCGCAGCGAGAGCGCGCCCGCCTGCTCGACCAGATGCTGGCGGCCGGTTTTGGATTTGCCGAGCAGGGCGGCCATCACGTCGAAGCTGTCCGGCGCGTCCGTCTCCCCCAACTTCTGTCCGGTGAACGAAGCGAACGAGGCGAGCAAATCAATTTGCGAAACGAGCGCGTCCGACACGCCGCGTTTGATCCGTCCGGGGAAACGCACGATGAAGGGCACGCGCGTGCCGCCTTCAAAGCTGCTGTACTTGCCGCCGCGCAGCGGCCCGGCGGGACGATGATTGCCCAGCCGCGCGACCGCGTCATCTTTGTAACCATCATCCACGACGGGGCCGTTGTCCGAGGTGAAGATGACCAGGGTGTTGTCTGTAAGTTTCAAGCGGTCGAGCGCGGCGAGGATTTGGCCGACGCTCCAATCCGCTTCGATGATCGCGTCGCCGCGCGGCCCCATCGCAGTCTGGCCCACGAAGCGCGGATGCGGCACGCGCGGCACGTGCGGGTCGTGCGTGGCGAAGTAGAGAAAGAACGGCTCGCGCTGGTGCTGTTCGATGAACGCCACGGCCCGCCCGGTGAAGACATCGGCCATGTCTTCATCCTTCCACAGCGCGGCCTGTCCACCAGTCATCCAGCCGATGCGGCTGATGCCGTTGACGATGGTCATATCGTGGCCGTGGCTGGGATGAACCTTGAGCAGGTTCGGATTCTCTTTGCCGGTCGGCCAGTCGCCAATCTTCCGGCTGTAATCCACTTGAATCGGATCATGGGGATCAAGGCCAACGACGCGGCGGTTTTCGACGTAAACGGTCGGCACGCGGTCGCCGGTGGCGGCCATAATGAATGAATGGTTGAAGCCGATGTCATTCGGACTCGGTTCAATCTCGGCGTTCCAATCCGGCCCGCCTTGTGGCCCCAGCCCCAGATGCCATTTGCCCACGACGCCAGTCACGTAACCGGCTTTCTGCAACAGCGAGGGCAACGTCGTGCGGCCCGGCCCCACAGTATTGATGACGAGCGCCGCATTGCCGGGCAGCACACCTGTCCCCTTCTTGCGCCACGCATACTCGCCCGTGAGCAGCGCGTAACGCGAAGGCGTGCAGGTCGCCGCCGCCGCATGGCCGTCGGTGAAACGCAGCCCCTCTTTCGCCAGCCGGTCAATATTGGGCGTCCGCAAAGCCGCCGCGCCATAGCACGAAACGTCGCCGTAACCCAGATCGTCCGTGTAGATCAAAACGATGTTGGCGCGCGATTGCGCAAAGGCCGGGGCCAGCGTCAACACGAGCGTAGTCAGGACAAAACAGAACAGGTTTTTCATCATTATTTTCTCAGCGTGACCACCTCAATTCGCTGCGCCCGGCGGTTCGCAAGCCACGCCCCTTCGCGCCGGTCAGCGCCTCGCCAAGCTCTTCCCACAGCGCCTTAGCGACAGCGATGATTTTCTGAACATGGATTTATCAACCTCACACGGTACCGCAACCGTAACTGTGAAGAAGCGGCTGGCTTGTGGGAGACGCCGCTCCTTCACAACTGCGGTTGTTTACCAAAAGCCTTGCGCCTGACGTTCTCGCGTGGCGCCTCATCAGGCGTGAACACCGGGAAGGGCTTGTGCGAATCCAGAACCTTTTGCAGCCTCACGCGCGCCGCCGCGGAAATCTTCGTCTCCGCGCCCGGCATGATCGGATTCTCTTCGAGGATGCCCGCCGGAAGATCGAACAGCCGCCCGTCGTCGTAAAGCTTGAAACGCCACGTGCGAGCGAAGCGTTCGAGGCGAAAGCGCTCCTTGTCCCAACCGGGGCGCGGATCGTGATGCAGGTACAGCCATTCGCGCGGACGGCCTTTCTCTCCGCGCAACTGCGGCAGAAAACTGCGCCCGTCCATTGCGGCGTCAACCGGCAGCTTGCGCCGCGCGGCTTCGATGAGCGTCGGCAGGAAATCGGTCGAGTCAATCAGGTCGGCGGAAACCCGCCCCGCCGGCGTCGTCCCCTTCCAATTGGCGATCAGCGGGACGCGCGTCCCGGCGTCGGTCATCAGCCCCTTGCCGCCGCGCACAGTCCGCTCACCG
>Ga0247727_10018282_pt1 | contig 11042 bp, 14 predicted proteins | sample WisWelCaveWW1625_FD_202498 | JGI IMG/M metagenome (GOLD analysis project Ga0247727, IMG submission 202498) | Biofilm microbial communities from Wishing Well Cave, Virginia, United States - WW16-25 | ecosystem: Environmental > Aquatic > Deep subsurface > Groundwater > Cave microbial mat | place...
GGGCCCGGCCCTGGAGACCAAGAACGCGGCCGCGTGCCTGGTCATGGCCACGCTCCCCCCGTTCGCGCGGCAGGGCGGAAGGCTCGACGTCACCGTATCCTCCATCGGCAGCGCCAGCTCGCTCGACGGGGGCACACTCATGGCCACCGCCCTGCACGGGCCCGATGGCGCCGTGTACGCGATGGCCCAGGGAAAGATCGTGACGATCCGAAGGGAAGGCGGCAAAGCCACCGGCCAGAGTGCCGTGACTGCGGAGGTCCCGGCGGGGGCGCTGCTCGAGCGCGAGATTGCAAACGACCTGGGCACGCAGCGCGAGCTTCGCTACCAGCTCCACCGGCCCGACTTCACCACCGCGGCCCGCGCCGCCCGGCGCATCAACGAGGAGCTGGGAGGCAAGTTCGCGACGGCCGCGGACGCCGGAACAGTCGACGTCATTTTTCCCTACAGCTTCGACGGTTCCCCCGTGGACCTCATCGCCCAGCTCGAAAGCGTGGAGATCGAGGCCGACCGCGTGGCGAAGGTGGTAATCAACCCGCGCACCGGCACGGTAGTGCTCGGTCAGGATGTCCGGCTCCTCCCCGTAGCCATAGCGCACGACACTCTGCGGATCGAGGTTCGCAAGCCGGGCAGCGGCGGCCGCGGGGCCGCCGCGGAGGGAGAGGACAAGACGGTGCACCACCTCGCTCATATCGCGCACAGCGCGACGATCGCCGATCTGGTTTCGTCGATGAACGAGCTTGGCGCCACGGGAGACGATCTTCTGGCGATCATGCGGTCGCTGCGATCGTCCGGCTCACTCATTGCGGAGGTCGAGATCCAATGACATCGGGACCAGCACAAATGGGTCAGTCACCGGAAATCCCCGAGCTTCGGCAGGTCGCGCGGCAATACGAGGCTCTTTTCGTGTCTCAGATGATCGGCGCGATGCGCAAGACCGTGGTGAACGGAGGGCTCGTTCCCGAGAGCCCCGCCGAGAAGACCTACCGCGGGATGCTCGACGCCGAGCACGCGGAGGCAATAGCCGAGAGCGATCAGATCGGCCTTTCGGAGATCATCTACCAGCAGCTGCTGCGCCAGGCCTCGGGCCCCGCCGCCGGGAGCGACGGCGGATGACGCGACGCCCGAACCCTCACGACGCGGTGGTGGTACACTGGAATCATGAAGGTCAACCAGCAGCCGCCCCCGGGTACGGCCCCTCTGGAAGCGGGACGCGCGCCAGATCGCGCCGAGGTTCAGGGGACCCGTGCTGCCGCGCCGGCGGCGGAACCAACACGGCTACCGGCATCGTCGGTAGAGCTGTCGGAAGACGCGCAGCTCATGCGGCGTGCGGCCGAGATTGCCCGTGCCGCACCCGACCTACGGCCCGATCGCGTCGCCGATCTGAAGAAGCGGATCCACGAGGGTACCTATCAGGTGGATTCGGCCGCCGTGGCCGATCGCCTCGTCGACGAGCACCTCGCTCTCGATCCGAACCGCAGCAACAGCTGATCAACCCGTCCGGGATCAAGAAGTCGCTCTTACTCCGTCATTGCGAGTCCGCCCCCCTGAGGGGTGCGACCGGTAGCGGGCTAACTCGCTTTTTTCCGTCATTGCGAGCCCGTAGGGCGAAGCAACCTTTGGCCGTTGCATGAGGAGGCTTCGGTAATTCACCGGCCCAAGGTTGCTTCACCCCCTCCGGGGGTTCGCAATGACGAGCAAGAGGCGACTTAGCGAGCAATGACGGAGTAAGAGCAACTTCGCGATCAATGACGGAGAAGGAAAAAAAGGAGCCTAAATGACTCACGAGCTGCTCGTTCCCGAGGGAGTGCTGTCCTCGCTTTTAACGCTGCAGGAGCAGTTCGTCACACTCTGCGAAGAAGCTTGCGAGTGCCTCGAAGCCGAAAGAAGCGCGCTCGTCGCACTCAACGCGGATGGGGTCGCGGAGTGCGCGTTCCGCAAGGAGGCCCTCGCGTCCAGGATCTCGGTCAACCGGCAGGCGCTGCGCGACTCGCTTTCACACGCGGGCGCATCCGAGCGAGCCGACGGATTACTCAACTACCTGGACTCCACCGGAAAGGATCGCTGGGAACGATCGCTGGGTGGCACGCGCGTCGCATGGGAGCGGGTGCAGTCGAACTGTGAGAACGGGCAATCTCTGCTCCGAGATTCTTTGCGCAACATCGGGGCCCTGCTGGGTCAGCTACGGCTGTGCCTGGGAGAAAATCCCCGGTACAGCGCGAGGGGAACTTCGGTCGATGGGGGCGGAACGGGGAAGGTGATCGAGACGGAGGTATAGGACTATGGCGGTCAACGACATTCTCGAGATCGGTCGGCAGGGGCTCATGGCGAATCGCAAGGCCATGGAGACCGCTTCCAACAACATCGCCAACGCCAACACCCCCGGCTATACACGCCGGCGGGCGGTGATGGAAGCCAACGGACAGGCGGTTTCGGGCAATGTGCTCGTGGGCGGCGGAGTGGACGTCAAGAAGGTGGTTCGTCTCCACGATCCCTTCATCCAGGGACAGATTCTCGATCATTCCCGCTCGCTGGGCGCCGCCCGGGCGAAGGCGGACACCGTGCACCAGGTGGAGTCGCTGTTCTCGGGCGACGCCTACCGGCTGGGCGGTCTGGTGAGCGGCTTCTTCGGTGCGGTGCGTGAGCTTTCCGTCCAGCCCGAAGCCGCGGCCATGCGCGACGCCGTCGTCAGATCCGCGGACTCGCTGGCCGGGGGTTTCCGCGAGATGAGCGGAACGCTAGAGCGGATGAAGATCGACATCGACGCGCGGATCGAGAACGAGGTGGGCGCCGCCAACGGGATGATGCGCGAGATGGCCGCCCTGAACGGCCAGATCTCCCAGCTGTCACGCACGGGTCACGAGGTGAACGAGCTGCTCGATCAACGCGAAGGCCTGGCCCGCACGCTCGCGCAGAAGCTCGGTTTCGAGATCTCGGGCGACGACCAGGGCAACTTGAATCTCACGGCGTCGGGCCTGGGCATACTGGTCAGCGGCACCGAGGCCAACGAGCTTCAGGTCGCCCGCACCGCCGAGCGGGGCCAGAAGGCCGCCGGATCGCTCGACATCTCCCTCAAGGACGCCTTCGGCCTCCGCGTGGTGACCGGCGCCATCGAGCAGGGCGAGATCGGCGGGCTGGTGGCGGCCCGGGATCGCGTCGTGCAAACCACGCTCGGGGAGCTCGATCGGATCGCTCACAGCCTGGGTACCGCGGTGAACGGCATCCACCGCGAGGGAACCGGGGCCGACGGCCTCGGCGAACGGGACCTGTTCGCGGTGGGCGAGGATGCCCGCGGGGCGGCCTCTCGTATCGATGTGGACAGCGGGCTGAAGACCGACGCGTCGGCGCTCTCGTTGGGTTACGGCGACGCCCCCGGGGAAAACGCGGTACTGCTGGCCATCGCCGAGCTGGAATCCCCCGGCGTGGCCGGCACCGGCGCGAGCGAGCGCAACGTAGCCACGGGCGAGTCGCTTTCCGTACTCGCCGGAAGAATCGGCGTGATCGCCCGCGACGACTACGGCGCGAGGAGCCACCAGGAGGCACTCGTTCAGCAGCTCGAAAACTACCGCGAGAGCCTCTCGGGGGTTTCCCTCGAGGAGGAATCGGTGGACCTTTTGCGCTACCAGGCGGTATTCAACGCATCGGCCAAGGCCATGCGGGTGGGCGACGAGCTGTTGCAGACGATTCTTTCCATCAAACCCTGACGGGGTGACTCATGTCTAGAATCTCTACTTCGCAGATCTTTCAGCTGGCCCACACCAACGTCGCCTCCGCCCGGGAGCGCGAGACGCAGTCGGCCGAGAAAGCGGCGACGGGAAAAAACCTCTCGCGCCCGTCCCAGGATCCGGCGGGGTGGGTGCAGGCGGCGGCGTCGAAGGCGCAGCTGGCCGAGGGGGAGTCTCACCTGCGCGTGGCCTCGCTCTCGCGCAACTTCCTCGAGGCCGCCGAGGACACGCTCGTCCAGCTCCAGGAGGGCGTGCAGCGCGCGTACGAGCTTGCCATCGCGGGGGCATCCACGGGCGGCGGCGATCGCCTCGCCCTGGCCGCCGAGGCAAGGACGATCAGCCAGGCCGGCTCGGCGACGGTCAACGCGGCCTTCGCGGGGCGCTACCTTTTCGGTGGAACCCAGACGGCCCGGCCCCCCTTCGCGGAGGACGGCTCGTTCTCGGGAAACCAGTCCCCCATCGAAGCCCCGATCGCCCGCGGCCTGCGCGTGAACGTCGCCCCCCCCACCGGCAAATTCGTACTGGGCCAGCCAGATGGCGACGATGTTCTGACCTCGCTGCGGCAGTTGGCCACCGCGCTCGAGAATGACGACGTGGATGGGGTACGCGAGGCCATAGAGCCTCTGCGACGCTCGAACGAGCAGCTCTCGCTCGCCCGCGCGGACATTGGGGGGAGGCTCTCTCTCGTCGAAGGAGCAGGTGACGCCCAAGCCGCCGGCTCGATCAATCTGCAGGACTCGATCTCCCGGATCGAGGACGCGGACGTCTTGAAGGTGTTCACGGATCTCGCGCGTGACCAGACGGTCTTTCGCGCCGCGCTACAGTCCTCCCAACGGCTGCTCTCCAGCGCGGATGCCTCTTTTCTGAAATAAGAAACAGCCATCCAGGCGCGGCCTGAGCGTCACGCTTGCTTTTGGCTATCCTGGATCGGAGTGCTCGTATTCCGCTTGAGCCATCTCCATTTCCGCCACTATCTTAATGGCGGAAAAGTGGCGGAAAACGATTCCGCCATATTGAAAGTGGCGGGAAAGTGTCCGAAAATATTGAGGATGGCGAAGTATCCTTATCTCGACGAGCTAAAGATTCCCCACGAGATCGTCATGACGGACACCTGCGTGAAATGGCTCATGAGGATTGCAGAAGTGAAGCCATTCCTCGACGAGTACCTGGGCACCCCTCTTGAGGTGCAACTGCTCCGCCGAGCTAAGGTCCGGGCCATAACCTATTCCAATCAAATCGAAGGAAACCCATTGGGGGAGGGTGAGGTCATAGCGGTTTTGAAGGGGCGGAAGATAAAAGGCTCTGCCAAGGATGTGAAGGACGTGTCAGGCAGCAGAAGATTCTCGGCATCGCACGCAAACAAGAGGCATTTTCCATTCAGGAAGTTATTGCGCTGATGCCTGATATTCCCCGCAGAACTCTGGAAAGGGACTTAGAGGCTCTGGCTAGATCGGGCGCGCTGAAAGCCGTTGGAAGGAAGAAGGCCCGCGCCTACGAGCTTGGACCAGGTGAGCGCACCAAAGGTACCAAGAAGAGTCCGCATGCGGAGCGCAAGTGACCCACTATGGTCTGTGAAGACCAAAAACAAACGGCCGGCCGGAATCTCCGGCCGGCCGTCTTCGGCAATCCTCAGATCTTGAACAGAAGCCCGAAGCGCGGGTAAGCCGTGAGCTTCCCGCGCAGCAGGCCCGCCTGCAGCTGGAGGAACGGAGTCCACCCCTCCAGGTGCGCCTCCCAGCCCAGAACGCCGAGCAGGAGCAGCCCGCCATCCTCCACGGAGTTGGACGTGAACCACTGGCCCACCTTCAGGCCCGCGATCACCTCCGACTTGCCGTTCAGAAACCCGCTGATGGCGAAGGGTCGGATTACCCCCAACGTCACCGGCAGATCGAAGAACGTCTGCTCGAAGTTGAAGTAGAACCCCACCTCGAGCGACGGCCTCAGCGAGTAGGGCAGGCTCACCGGGAAGCGCAGGTCGAAGCTCAGACCCCCGAGGGTCTGGCCTTTGCGCATTTCCGTGCCCAGCCCGAAGAGAAGCTCGGAGACCGCCTTGGCCGACGGAGCCGTGTCCGCCGACTGGGCCATCGGCTCGATGCTGGGCGAGGCGGAGGCCGCCTTTCCCTTGGCCTGCGTCCCGGCGGCGAACGCGGGCAACGCCCACGCCACCGCCAAGAGGATTACCCCTGCGGATATTTTGTTTAGGTACTTCATGGCGCCGAGTTCTCCCTGATGATGATCTTGTTGGTGGCAACGGTACTGAGCGCACCCAAGCCCGACAGAGATGTCCACGAAGTCGTGCTCTGAGCGGCATCCCGGACGAAGATGTTATTCAGGAACCCCGTCGCGCCGGCCGAAGTGAGCGTATAGTACAGGTCGTCCGTCGTGTTAATGGCGTTCACCGTGGTCGTAATGAGGTCGGTATCCGCCCCGGCCAACGTGATCGTGATCTTATTCCCGGATACCGCGACGGTGATATTCGTCGACACAGCCGTCGCCGCGACCGTTTCCACCTTCGGCACCGTGCTGGTGGCCGCGGTCGTATCCGCCGCATCATGCGGCGCCACGATCGTGATGAAGTTGTTCGAGCCGAGTCCCTTCAAGGACTTGGTGTCGATGGTCACCGGCCGATCGAACGTCAACACGACCTTCCGATCCGTCCCGATGGGAACGGCGGCGCCGCTGGGCCCGAGCTGACTCTGCGCGACAAGGATCGGCGCGGCGCTATCCTGCGCCGTCTTGGTCAGCGCGAGATTTATCTCGGACACCGTGTTCATCGTATGCGTGCCGAAGGCCGCCACCGAAGTATTCTGATCCCGGTAGCCGGGGACGCCGATGGTCGACAGATTGTAGGTGTAGCCGGGCAGCATCGAGGCAGCTGGGATCGAGAATGCCCCGCTGGCAATCGGCCCCGCCACAATACCACCGTCCGGCATCCAGAATTTCGGGGTCACCACCGCCGGACTCGCGCTCGAGCCATTCTTGAACACCTCATTTTGAAACGCGGCGCTCGTGACTCCCGTCGGCACCAGGCGGAAGAAGCCACCCGTGATCGCGGTACCCGCTGCGGCGTCGTAGACCTTGGCGGTGAGACCGGCGTGGCTCACCGTGGTGGGAACCAACATCGCCATGAAGATTCGATACAGGCTCTCCGTGCCCGCCACGGTTGTAACACCCGCGGTTGACGCTGTGTTTGACGACACGAAGGTGCGGAACCCGCCCTTGGTGATCTTGATGATGTAATCGCTGTCGGTCTTCAGCTTGAACTCGAACCGCCCGCTGCTGTCAGGCGTGATGTTCTGCTTCACGTCGGGAGAGTCGACCTCCATCGTAAAGTCCAGGACGACCGCGCCCGTCGTCATGTCCCACGCGTACCCCGAGAACTTCTGGAACCCTTTCGCGCAGCCGGAAAGCAGGACGACGAGCATGCCCGCCCCCAGAATCCGACCCCATTTATGCAATGACATACGATACTTCCCCCTTCGCTACCGCGATTGAAGCGAGACGACGCTGAGATCGCCTCTGAGCTGTTTTGGCTGCGCCAATATGGGAGCAGGGGAGGGGAGCGTAAAGGAACGGTGCAACAAGCGGAAGCTAAAGTTCCCCCGTCCTCGCACCGAGAAGATAGGTGAGCAGAGGACGGCATGCTGGTACTGACGCGCAAGCTCGGTGAAACCATCGCCATCGACGACGATATCAAGATCGTCGTCGTTTCCATCAAGGGCCGCCAGGTCAGGCTGGGTATTGATGCCCCGCGCAAGACCAAGATCCACCGGGAAGAAGTTTACCTCGCCATCCAGGAACAGAATAAGGCCGCTTCCGAGTCCTCCCCGGACTCGGTGAAATCAATTGCTAAGCTCACGTCCGCCAGCTAATATTTTCTCGGGAATTTCCACGACAATTTGGAGGCGACTATGATGGTCGAAACCACCCGTTTCGGGAGTATCTCCGTTGCCGAGGACGACATTCTCACCTTCCCCGAAGGCATGCTGGGATTTTCCAAGATCCACGAGTATGCGCTCATCGAACGGGTCGACGATCCCCTCTTCATCTGGCTGCAGGCGGTGAAAAAGGCCAGCGTGGCCTTCCCGCTCCTCGAGCCGCAGATCTTCGAGACGGGCTATCAGGTCGAGCTGACCGAAGAGGACCGCGAGATTCTGACTCTGGCGAGTCTCCAGCACGCCAAGGTTTTCTCCATCATCACGATTCCCAGCGACCCCACGAAAATGACGGCCAATCTGAAGGCCCCAATCGTCATCAATCTCAAGAAGCGGCTGGCCCGGCAGGTGATCCTCCACGCCGCCGACTACCCCATTCGCAAGGCCATCTACGCCGGGCTCCAGCAACACTGCGCCGCTCGGCACCAGGCGGTCTTCAACGAGACCGAGGCCACGGCCTACCACGCGGTACACCTGGCCGACGAGCTCGAGGCCACGGCCTAAAGACTCCAGCGGTTCTCCCCGCCCCCTAGCCCGCAATGCAAATCGCAAAGGTCTCCTTCGTACTCCTCGTTCTGAGCCGGACCGGCTTATGCCCGCCACCCCCCATCGACGTCGTTTTGGATCTCGACGGCGTGATCCTGCTCGAAAGTCACCAGGGCGCGTCGTCGCGCCCCGAGGACTTCGTCGAAGCCGACGGCCGCCGCTACCGGGTCGCCGAGGGGGCGCGCGAGATGGTAACCGCTCTGGCGGCGGATCCCCGTTTTCGTCTATCGTTTTTCAGCGCCCAGTCGTCCAAAAGAAACGTCGCCGTGCTGCGGGCGCTTCAGGGGCAGGGCTCGACCAGGAGCTTTTTCGATCTGGCGCAGGGCCGGGTATTCTCCCGCGACCACCTCGATAGGGACGGCCGCAAATCCTTGGCGTCCGTATTGCCGCGCTCCGACCCCGGCCGACGAGTTCTCGTCGACGATAACCTTGAGTCGGTCGCCCGAGGCGAAGAGCGCGGCTGTCTGTGGGCTTGGACCGGCGATAACCACACCCGCCTCGCCCGGGTGATGGGCGCGCTCGATGCCATCGGGGAAGCCGGGCAGGGCGGGACGCCCGTTCCCGATGCGATCGATGCCCTGATGTGGACGGGAGAACGCGGGGAGCGGCGGGTGCGCGTCGAGATGGCAAGCGACGGCGCGCTCCTGGATCGGGGGCTGCGGCAGATGCGGCTGGCCCGAGCCGACTACGCGCCCCCGAAGCAGCCCAACGAGGAGCGTGCCCAGGGAGATCTGCTGGCGGGCATGCCCGTCGCTTCCAAGATCCGTCTGGCGGAGCTGCGGCGCAACGGGCAGGGGTGGGGCGGGGATTGCGGGGTGACTTTCACGGAACTGGCCGGCGCGACGCCCTGAGGCCCGCGTAGAGCCTCATCACCTTTTCGACGTATTCGCGCGTTTCCGGGAACGGAGGAACGCCTCCGTGCCGATCCACGTTGGACGGGCCGGCATTGTACGCGGCCAGCGCAAGCGTCAGATTGCCGCGGTACCGGTTGAGCAGTCGCCTCAGGTAATCACACGCGCCCATCAGATTGCTCGTGGGATGAAACGGGTGGGGGACGGCCATTTCGTCGGCCGTGCGGGGGATGAGCTGCATCAGGCCCATCGCCCCCTTCGAAGACCTTGCCGTCGAGGAGAAGTTCGACTCCACTCTCACCACGGCCTCGACGAGACGAGGATCGAGCGCCGACCGGCGGGCGGCATCGAGGATCTTCTGCGAAAGCTCTGCATCGGGTCGGGCGAGGGCGTACCCGGAGATCCAGGTCAGAGCGACGGCGAGCGCGATCCGGTCAAAGCGTGTAAGAAACCCCATAGCTCCCCAGTATCACGGATTTTCCATCGCCGATGTACCACTTGCAGGAGCCTCGGAGCTGGGCGCCCAACAGCGGGATCTCCAGGCTGAGCCCGGGACCCGCGAGGATCCCGGTCGTGTAGAAACTGGTCTGGTCGAACCCGTCGGTCTCCGCCACCAGCGCGAGAACCTTCGCCATCCCCAACCCAAGCGCGAGAGTGACATATTTTTCCGCCAGGGGGAGTCGGTAGCGCAGATCGATCTCGCCCAGCGCGAAGGTGAAGACCCGGACTCCCACCTCCGCCTGAAGCCGGTCCCACACATTGCTTCCCGCGTAGGCCCCGAGGGCTACCGTGCTCGAGCTTCTGCCCGAGGATCCGAAGCGGGACATCCCGATGCTGGCCCCGATGTAGAGCGGCCCGCGATCCTCCTCGGCCGACAGCTCTCCGAAAAGCCTGCGCGAGTCGCGGTAGCGACGAACCCGGATCGCGTAGTCTTCCTCCTTCTCGGACGTCCCGTCGGAAGGGGTCTTGGGCAGGGGCTTGAACGCCCGCTTGCGGTAGGCCGCCAAGGCCTCGTCGAGGCTTCCCTTCAGCGCCCGGCGGATGATGGCGTTGGTCGGGCGTGCAACCCCTCCCCCGAATAGAGGCAGCGAAGCCACGACGAACTCGCCCGGAAGGGAGGCATCGAAAAGAAACACGGAAATCCGCTGGGCTTCGAGATACGGCATGACCAGAACTTCCGACTCGAGCCCGGCATGCAGACGCGCGATTTCCCCGGGATCGTAAGATACCGCCGAGACGGGGGAGAGCGAGACGCGAAACTCACCGGCACCGTCGCGCAGGTGCCGCGCGAGCATGGCCTGAACCGCCTCCCCCAGCCCCCAATCCACGGCTTCCTGCGCCTTGAGAACGGTCACCGTGCGACCCGATCGGGGCGGCTCGACGGCCGAAGCCGTACGGGGCCACACCACGAACGCCATGAATGCCAAGCCGAGGCGGAGCATAAAATTAGAATATCACGCCGCCATCTGCCCGCCGGACTTGCGACGGGAGAAGTAGTAGTTCGAGGCACGGCGCTCGATACCGGTCATCGGCACGCAGTTGAGCGCCACTCCGAGCGGCGCCCTGGAGAAGACCTTGCACGTCTGGATGGCCTCGATGATGTCCTTTGGGCGTGTAACGAAAAGCCGCGCGACCACCACGATGAGATCCGCCAGGCCCGCCCACTGGTGTGAAAGGTTGGAGGCGAACAAAGGCGGTGAGTCGATAATGATGAGATCGAACTGCCGCCGCAGCTCCTCCAGGGCCTTCTCCACCGGTTTGAGAAAGTAGGGAAGGGAGCTGGAGTCCAAGCGCTCGCCGCGCGGCATGAAAAACAGCCCCTCGTGCATGGTGGCGACGATGAGCGACTGCACGTCGGGGCCCTGGGCGTCGGTCAGCAGGCTCTTTAGGCCGGGAGTGTGGTTCTCGGGGATGCCGAAGAACTTGTTCACGTGCCAGGTAAGCATGTCGCCGTCGATGATGAGCGTGCGCCGGTTCGGACTGAGTGA
>Ga0247727_10018283_pt1 | contig 11041 bp, 9 predicted proteins | sample WisWelCaveWW1625_FD_202498 | JGI IMG/M metagenome (GOLD analysis project Ga0247727, IMG submission 202498) | Biofilm microbial communities from Wishing Well Cave, Virginia, United States - WW16-25 | ecosystem: Environmental > Aquatic > Deep subsurface > Groundwater > Cave microbial mat | place...
CGCACCGGCGCAACGATGGCGGCGAAACCTCGGATAATACCTTGCTCTTCCAATCGTCGCAGCCGTTCGCTGACGGCGGGCAGGGATAGATTGACCTTCGCCGCAAGCTCATTTCGCTTGGTTCGTCCTTGGGGTTGCAAAATCTCCAAGAGCTGCGCATCGATACTATCGAGTTTGTCGTGACTCATCGTCTCTGCTCCCACCCGGCGGTGATTAGCCAACGGTTTCGGGTTTTTCAAGCTATTAATAAATAAAAGAATGTTTTATATAATTCCTTACTTTATTAAGTTTTATTGAAAATAATATACATTCAATAACGACAAAATCAAGAAATATTTCTTTATTTATTTTCTCGCCCCATCAGCAATAAAACAAAAGGCCCTCTCAAAATGCAGGGCCTTTTCTGGAATTGCCGTTGCCAGAATGAAAGAAAAAACATTCGTGGCTATCGACAAAATCGAGCAAGGTTATTGCAAGTCACGGCTTGGCTAAATTCATGGTTAATTTGGTAATGTGGCCATCTCCGGAAACGGTTTTAAAATCAACCCGATCCACCAAGCGCTCGATGAGAAACAATCCCCAGCCGCGCGGCGACTCTTCACCGGATAATTTTTTTTCAAGATTGGGATGGCGCGCACACTTTGGATCGAACCCGCCGCCGCAATCGCGCACCTCGATGTGCAACGCTTGCCGCTCCGGCATCATAAGAACTTCTACATGATTATCAGCGATGAGTTTGTTGCCATGCTCCATCGCGTTAATACACGCTTCGGAAACGGCGGTACGCAAATCTTCCACGCGTTGCGAAGGAAACCCCATAATCTGCGCCATCGTTGCCGCCGCATCCATCGCGATCTTTTCATAACCATAGCGCGATGGCAGCACGAGACGAATTTCCGCAGAGGTTTTTTTCCAAAAAGCCCGGCGTCGCATAAGTTCCCTCTCACGCCACCACTTTGACCAGCAGCATCGTTAGATCGTCTTGAGGATTGCCGCCGCCATAGTTTTCGGCGTCGGCAACCACGGCAGCAATGATGTCAGCCAAAGGTTGTTTGATCTGTTTTTGAATCGTAGCGCGCAGCCTTTCGAAACCATAAGGCTCGCCTGTGCCGTTCATCATGTCGACAATGCCATCGGTGTAAAACACCAGTAGATCGGCCGGGGCCAAAGTCAATTCGAGCTGGCGATATTGTGACGCGGCGCGCACGCCCAGCGGAAACCGATCGCCATCTTGATCTTGCGGTAAAAAATCGACGTTCCCATTACGGCACAATAACGGCAAGGGTTGTCCGGCGTTGGTGTAGGCGAGATGCCGGCGCGCCGGATCAAACATCGCCAGACAGGCGGCGACGAACATGTTCGTCTGCAAGTCTTGGCTCAGCCGTTGATTGGCCCGCGCCAGAATTTCCGCGGTGTTGCAACTCCCTTCTGCCGCAAAGCGGATGGAAGACATGGCCGCGCTCATCACCATCGCGCCGCTGAGGCCTTTGCCGGAAATATCGCCGATGATGAGCCCATAGCGGCCATTGCAAGCCGGCAAAAAATCGTAAAAATCTCCACCCACTTCGGTGGCGGGAAACGATCGCGCCGCCAGCTCCAAGCCCGGGATTTGCGGGGATGTCGTCGGCAACATTTGCATTTGCATGCTGCGGGCGATTTCCAATTCCTGCCAGATACGAGTGTTTTGCCTGATCGATCGCAACATCACATTGAACGCGCGCCCCAGCTCGCCGATTTCATCTTTCGAGCCGATGATGAGGCTTGCATCGAGGTTGCCCTCGGCAACTTCGCGAGTTTTGTCGATAAGCTGGCGCAACGGCGCAAACATTTTACGAATGGAAAAGCCGATGACCAACGCGGCAAGAATGGAGGATAAAACGACAAGCTGGATGGTGTGCTGCTTGACGGTCGCCGAAGGACCAAAGATGTCGCCTTCGTAACTCGTCGAAAGCAGAATCCAGTTCCACGGTTCATAATAGAGATAGTAGCCAATCTTTCGATCGCCGGCCCGACCGCGCGCCTCGGTGCGCTGTGCGTAGTCGGTATAGCCGGAGTATTTCGGCGGCCGGCCCAGCTCATTGATGCGATCGATGATCTTCTTCACATGCGGAAAGTCATCGTTGTAGAGGTTTTTGCCGACATTGGCGGGATGCACCAGCAACGTGCCTTTGTTTTCCGGGGAGTTATCAATCACCGTAATGTAGCCATCGATGGCAATACGAACGGCGGCGATTTCTTTTTTCAATTCTTCGGTAGGGCGGTCATGCAGGTGCTGATCGCGTTCACACAGCGCATAGGCGTATTCGGTCTTGGCGCGCAACACCTCGTTCGCCAGATTCTCCAGCTCCTGCTTTGATTCGCGAAAAGCCAGTATCCCAACGATCACGATGGTCAAAACGATCTCCACCAAAGCGAAGACGATCAGTTTGGCTCGGAGGGTCATGTTTTCAGCTTAGAGCAAAATAATTATTGTGAGGACACGAATATCGTGCCCCTACAGTTCATCAGATCGAATGCCGAGACGATTCATTTTCGATTGCAAGCCAAGACGGCTCAACCCCAGCGTACGCGCCACCTGACTCTTGTTGCCGCGATATTTTTCCAAGGCGTTCGAAATCATTTTGCGCTCCAACGCGTCAACCGCCGTGCGCATCTCGCCCTCGGGAACTTTGGCGCCGACCTCTGCCGTCACCGCCGAAACGACAAAGCGCTCCGAAAGATGGTGAATGCCGATGGGGCCGGCGTCATCCGTCATGGCTAAGGCGCGCTCGATTTCATTTTCAATCTCGCGGACGTTGCCGGGCCAGCCATAATTTTGCAGCGCGCGCAAGGCTTCGGTAGAAACGCCGGCGGGGTCGCGCTTCTGACGCCTGGCATAACGCTGCACGAAATGATTGACCAACAACGGAATGTCTTCAGCGCGTTCGCGCAGCGGCGGCAACCGCAGTTCGAGCACGGCCAAGCGGTAATACAAGTCCTCGCGAAAACCTCCGGCGCGAATGGCAGCGGTAAGATCCTTGTTGGTGGCGGCGATGAGGCGAACATTGACCGGCAGCTCGCGATCGCCGCCCACGCGCCGCACCCGCCGTTCTTGAAGGACGCGCAGCAGCTTTGCCTGCGAGGCGGCTGGCATGTCGCCAACTTCGTCGATAAAAAGCGTGCCGCCATTGGCCTGTTCGAAATAGCCGATGTGCTGGCGCACGCCGGTGGCCACTCCCGCCTCGATGCCGAAAAATTCCGACTCTACCAAATTTTCTGGAATCGCTGCGCAATTGATGCCGATGAACGGGCCGTCGGCTCTAGCGCTGCGGTAATGAATGGCGCGCGCCGCGAGCTCTTTGCCGGTGCCGGTCTCGCCATAAATCAACACGTTCGCTGCGCTGCGCGCGAAGCTCCGCAACAAATTCTGCACCTCTTGCATCGCCGCGCTGTTGCCGATAATCGAATCCGCCGCGTACTCGCTATGCACGGCCTCGCGCAACGACAAATTTTCGGCGCGCAGTTTCTCTTGCGCTTGCTGCAACGCTTCGTAAAGTTGCACGTTGTCCAGCGCATTGGCGGTGAAACTGGCCGCCGTGGCGAGCAGGTCGAGCTCGTGAGATTGGTAAACCTCCCCGGAAAGTTTCGCCCCCAAAAAGAACGCGCCGGCTGTGCGATTTTTTATTCGCAGCTCGACCATCGCCTGCTGGTTCGGGAGTGGCGTCAATTGAAAAAAAGCGGCAACCGCGGGGCCCAAGCCCTCCAGCGACGCCCCTCCAGTCTGTTGCAGATGCTCGGTCAGCGTTTGTAGCGACGCCGTCTTGCCGCGCAGGGACAGACAGCGCCAATGAGCGTCGCTTTGATCGAGGACGCAGCCCGCGGCATGTTCTACTCCGAACGTGCCGCAAAGCACCGCGAGCACTTGTTGCAAGATGCTCTCGCTGTCGCGACAACCGTTCAACGTCTGGGCGATTTCGAACAAAGTACGTAGTTGAAAAACTTGTCGCTCGATTTGCCAGAGATGATCATCGGCAGGAGACGTTTTTGGAAAAGCCGGCATGCGAAGTTAAAATTTTAGAGTTTTAATGAGATGTGCTATTTCTCTATCGCGGCTTTCCTTTTGGGATCAACCGAAAAGTCGCCCGAAATAATGCTCCATGGCCCGGCGCCACCACGGCCAATCGTGATTAACGTCGTATCCCCAAACTTCCAACTCATGCGGGATGCCCTTGGCCCCGAGAATGTGCGCCAGTTGGTAAGAACGCCCCGGCGCTTCATAATCCCCCTGCCCGGTGAAGATGATAATTCTGCGACCGCCGCGCTGCAAGATAGGCAGAAAATAATCATCGTTGAGATTCGGCAGGTAATCCACCGGGTTGTGAAAATAAACATCGTTGTCGTAGTGGCCATGGAGATAGCCGCGAATGTCGTAACTGCCGCTGAGCAGCAGCGCGCCGCCGAACAAATCAGGATGCCGGAAAAACGTATTTCCTGCCAGATACGCTCCCAGGCTGATGCCGGCCACCATCGGCAGCGCGCCGGGGTCGCCGCAATCTTGACGAATTAGCGGCAAGACTTCCTGCGCCAGGTAGCCATCATAGCGCGTGAGCAGCTCCACCTTGAGCTGCGGCGAGGCTTGATTGTTGAGCAAGCTCATGCGGTTGACGCTATTGACGGAGTAGACTCGCGCGCGTCCCGTCTCGACGTACTTCTGGATGGCATCAATCACGTAAAAGCGCTCGTACTCGAGAAAATCTGCCGCTGCCGTCGGCAGCATGAGCACGGGTGGCCCGGCATGTCCATAAGCCACTAAAGGCATATCTTGATGCAAACGTTCACTGTACCAATTCGTGATGTCACGTCGCATAAGTGTTCTTCCTCAAAAAACATTCGGCTCATTCGCGTCAACTTCACATGCTTAGTCACATTGCAAATCATTGCATAAAATGATAGCAACGCACCCCCGCAAAAGCAAGGGGAATTTCTCAATGCGGTAACGTGACCGTATCTGCCGCGCTCTGTTCGGGTGAAGAAGACGGGAGCGAATCTGTTGAGATGATTTCGAACTGTACCGTCGTATCCTCCTCCGCAGAAAAGAAAGCCGGGTACTTCGCTTCTTCCGTGGCATCCACCGCCGCCGCGCGCACGTCAGGCGCGGTCACCGCGCCGCGCAGGTACAATGGCGCCGCATTGGCGTAGGTGTATTGCTCTGGCGTTATGGCCTTCGACAAAAGCATCAAATTCAAAACTCGTGCTTGCATGCGCCGGCAAGAGTTCGGGCGCTTGAACGGATTGAAGTAGATCGGATTCGGCAAAAGACTCGCCATCAGCGTGCTTTCGTGAAGAGAAAGGTTAGCGGCAGATTTTCCAAAATAATAATACGCCGCGGCTTCGGCGCCGTACACGTTATCCCCCCATTCAACAATATTCAAGTACAGCTCGAGAATTTGATTCTTGGTCAGCGCTTTTTCCATGCGGCGGGTTAAAATGATTTCGCGAATTTTGCGAAGAAGCGTTTTTTCTTTAGTAAGAAACGCATTTCGCGCCAGTTGCATACTAATAGTGCTGGCCCCGCGCACGTAGCGCCCTTTCTTCCAATTCAGGAGAAAGGCCTCACGCATCATTTCGAAATTCACCCCGTCGTGCTGATAAAACGTGTCGTCTTCGCTGATGATGACGGCTTGTTGGAGAGATTTGGAGAGATGTGAAAGCGCAACCCACACCCGCACTGGCTGCGCGCGAGGCTTGTTCCAAATGATGCCGGCTACCGACTTAGCGGTAGTTTCCGGACGATAGTTTTTTATTTCTTCTTCTGAAGGCAGGCCGCCGAAAATCAGCGCATAGCCCAACAGCCAAAGCACAAAAAAAGCGGCTAAAAACCACACCCAACGAGGGAGTTGTTTGACTCGAGAAAGCAGCGTGGACGGAGATTGAGTGGTTTCTTCGTTCATACTTAAGGATGGATGAATCGTAGATTTTTACCGTGCGAGGACAACTGCCGTAGACCGGCTAACGCCACAATTCCGCCTTCTGCGGTAGTCTACCTTGTTTCTGGAGGATGCCCAGCCCCAACCATACCAACCCCACGAGCAGTGCAAGCCATGCCGTCGCTTCGACATAGTTGCTGACCTTGAGCAGTACGTTCTGATCTTCGATCCACGTTGTTCGGGAATTATGAGAAGGCCCACCAAGCAGCAACGTGGCAATTTGAATCTTGAAGACGATGAAGCCTGCCGCGCAGAGAGCAAGAAAGCCACCAGAAATAATCTTGTTCATCTTTTCCTCGCTACGGTGAGGGACAGTAGGAGTAACAAAAGCATGGGAACGCGACTTGTCGTCTTCTCGATCGACAGCGTCTGCATTATTGATTAACGCAATTCCGAGGCTTTCAGGGCAACCTTCAACGAGGCCTTGATCTTGTTGATCTCCAGTTTATCTTCACGGGCAAGCCAACCGATGGCCATGCAAACCACTTTTTCGTTATCGCCGGTTGTCTTGGCCAACTGGGCCGGCGTCATGGCTTCGCCGTCGCCCAGCGCGGACCATACTTTACCGGCAAGCTCGCCGATTGCAACATTCATCCCTGGCTCCTTGTTTTGAATGATGGTAAGAATGCCAGCGCCGAAAAGCAAGTTGATTTTGTTCAAATGATCCGTTTCCCCAAACCCGAAGTCGCCAGCCCAACCGCGATCTCTGCCGTCGTATTTTTCACGTCGAGAATCGGATTAATTTCGACGATCTCCAGCGAGCCGAGGCAACCGGTATCGGCAATCATCTCCATGATCGTGTGCGCTTCGCGATAGGTCAAGCCGCCCAAGGCCGGTGTGCCGACGCCGGGAGCTACACTTGGATCTAATGAATCCATGTCCAGGCTCACGTGCAAAGCATGAGTTTCTTGCGTGGCAATGCGCAGCGCTTCGGTCATCACCTTGTAAATGCCTAAGCGATCGATGTCGGCCATGGAAAAAACGGTGATGCCGCTTTGGCTGATGAAATCGCGCTCGCGCTGATCGAGGCTGCGCGCGCCAATGAGCACGACGTGGCGCGGGTTGAGCTTACGAAATTCGCCGCCGATAGCAAGCAAAGCCGGCGCGCCCTGGCCCAGGCACACCGCCAGCGGCATGCCGTGAATGTTTCCCGACGGCGTGATTTCCGGAGTGTTCATATCGCCGTGCGCATCGATCCAGATGACGCCGATCTCATGATTTTTTTGCCGATGGAAAGCCGCGACTCCGGCAATCGTGCCCATGGCAATCGAATGATCGCCGCCAAGCACGAGAGGAAATTTTCCTTCATCGAGCGTCGTGCCCACCGCCTCGGCAAGCTGTGAGCAGGTGGCGGCAATCTCTGCCAGGTATCTCAAGCGCGGATCGGCAATTTGATGAGTCTCCGGTTCCGGCACGTCGAGATTGCCGACATCCGCCACTTGATGACCAAGCTGGCGAAGGTGATCAGCCAGGCCGGCAAGGCGCGCCGCCGAAGGTCCCATATCCACCCCACGCCGACCGGCGCCGAGATCGAGCGGAACGCCGATGAGTTTGATGTCGCGCATACAATTCCTGATTGATAACGGCCTAAGTTAGCACAATCACGCTGTTGTGTCAAGGCACAACTCAAAACAATCTTGACTATCTTTCTCATCTTTATTATATAGAAGCATCCCACAAAGCGGAGCAACCGCAAGCGGTCAGGTTTAAAGCTCCGCCCAGTTATTTTGAAACTGCCGAAAATCTTTACAAAGCATACGGCAAAGGTGTGAGTGAACGTCGAAATTGACGTTCCACAGGAGGATGATGTGAATTCGAAATTTCTTTCACAAATCAGCGGCTGGTTGGCCATGGCGTTGTCCATCGTTTTCTTCTTCTTGACTCTGTGGCTAATCTTCTCTGCCAACTGGCAGCATCTTAGCGCCGTGGCGCTGGTCTTGTGTGTGCTGGCTGCCGTCTTAGCGTTCCTCGGGAGGATGTATCGTCGCAATCTCGAAAAAAGCCGATACATCGAAGAGTCGCTACGGGAAAGCGAGCAACAACATCGCCTAGTGATTGCCGCGATGGCGGAAGGCATCTTGCTGCGCAATGCCGAGGGCCGAGTCTTGACGTGCAACCCCAGCGCCGAGCGATTGCTTGGATTGCCGATGAACCAACTGCATGGACAAACTCTCTTGAATCCGAGCTGGCGCACGATCCATGAAGACGGATCGCCTTTCAAGGAGGAGGAGCATCCGGCGATGGTGGCGCTGAACACCGGAGAGCCTTGCACCAACGTTGTGATGGGAATTCAAAAGACCATGGGCGAGGTGGATTGGATCTCGCTCAATTCGCAACCCATCAAGCGGGATGGTGAAGAAACGCCCTCCGCTGTAGTGGTATCCTTCATCGAGATTACCGACCGCAAACGGACGGAAGTCGCCTTGCGCCGGCAGGCCCAGATCATCGAGCAGATTCATGATTCGGTCGTCGCCACCAACCTCGACGGTTATGTCACCCAATGGAATAAAGGGGCCGAGCAAATCTTTGGTTACAGTAAACAGGAGGCTATCGGTCAGCGGGTTGCCGATTTGTACGCGCTCGAAGATAGAGAAGCGCTTTATACGCCGGCTTATTCAGCCGAAGAGGCCAATGGCCGGCCGGGCACGGAAGTCTGGGCTCGCCGAAAGTCCGGCGAACGCTGCTGCATCCATCTTTCCCTCTCCTTGCTTAAAGACGATCACGGCACACCCTACGGCATGATCGGCTATTCAACCGACATCACCGCCAGAAAGCGCGCCGAAGAGGCGTTGCGTGAAAGTGAAGCGCTGTTGCGTCTGATTATCGATAACGCCATGGATGCCGTGGTGACCATGGATGCGGCGGGCAAGATTACCGGCTGGAACCCGCAGGCCGAGGCGATTTTCGGATGGTCGCCGGTCGAGGCGATTGGCAAAAATCTCGCAGATGCCGTCATCCCGCCGGAGTATCGCGATGCTCACAGGCGCGGCCTCAGTAATTACTTGGCTACGGGGGAGGCCATTATGTTGAATCGACGCATCGAATTGATGGCGATGCGCCGGCACGGCGATACATTTCCGGTCGAGCTGTCCGTGACGCCAATCATGAATCCCAACGGGCCGGTAACCTTCAGCGCGTTCATTCGTGACATTACCAAACGCCGGCGCGCCGAAGAGGGCCTCAAACAATCCGAAGAGCGCTACCGCACGCTGGTGGAGCGCATGACCGACGGCCTCTACCGCAGCACCCCCGACGGCAAGTTTATCGAGGTCAACCCGGCGATGGTAAAAATGTTGGGTTACGAAAACAAGAAGGAATTGATGGATATCGACATCAAGACGCAACTTTACTTTGATCCGAAAGAGCGCGAGGAGATGGTCGACGTTTTGCGCCAAACCGGAAAAGATGAGATCGAAGTTTTTCGCCTGCGCCACAAAGACGGCCATGAAGTGTGGGTGGAAGATCATGGCCGGCTCGTTTACAATTCCGAAGGCAAGGTGCTTTATCATGAAGGCATCTTGCGCGACATCACCGCGCGCCGGCGCGCCGAGGAAGGCCTCAAACAATCCGAAGAGCGCTACCGCACGCTGGTGGAACGCATGACCGACGGCGTCTACCGCAGCACCCCCGGCGGCAAGTTCATCGAAGTCAACCCGGCGATGGTGAAAATGCTCGGCTATGGAAGCAAAGAAGAACTGATGGGCATCGACATCAAAAAGCAGCTCTACTTTGATCCGAAAGAGCGCGAGGAGATGGTCGACGTTTTGCGCCAAACCGGAAAAGATGAGATCGAAGTTTTTCGCCTGCGCCACAAAGACGGCCACGAAGTGTGGGTGGAAGATCATGGCCGGCTCGTTTACAACGCCGAAGGTAAAGTGCGTTATCATGAAGGCATCTTGCGCGACATCACCGCGCGCCGGCGCGCCGAAAAAGAGCTGCACCTCTCCGAAGAGAAGTATCGTGACCTGATGGAAAACATCAACGACGTAATCTATGCGATTGACGAGAAAGGCACCTTCACCTACATCAGCCCGGTCATCCAGATGATCAGCGGCTACTCGCCCTCAGAAGTCATCGGTCGAAATTTCACGGAGTTCATCTATCAGGAAGATTTGCCTCGTTTCACGGAAAGTATGCAAGAGACCTTTGCCGGCCGCTTGGAGCCGCTTGAATATCGCATCGTCACCAAGTCCGGCGACCTGCGCTGGGTGCGCAGCTCCAGCCGCCCGGCTCGGCACGAAAACCGCGTGATCGGATTGCGCGGAAGAATCACCGACATTACGACGCGCAAACAAGCGGAAGAAGCGCTTCGGGCAAGCGAACAACGCTATCGCTTGTTTGTCGAAAACGTATCCGAGATGATCTCAACCCACAATCCTGCCGGAGTGTATCTCTATGCCTCGCCGGCGTGCCGCGCCTTGCTCGGCTATGCCCCGGAGGAGCTGATTGGCCATGGCGTGCATGAATTTTCCCACCCCGATGATTTGAAAATGGTTCGAGAAGCACACAAGAGCGTTCTCGAGGGATCACAAGCTTATACCGCCCGCTATCGCTTGCGTCATCATGACGGGCATTACGTGCGGGTGCAAACGACTTTCCGAAGCGCAAAAACCGGCGACCTCGACGAAATTATCGCCGTGACCCATAAGGACGAGTGAGGCGCCGGAATTCAAAAAATCCGACCAACCAATCGACTCAAGATGTGCGAGAAATATTATAGAAAGGGGCAACGAATTCATAACCATTCGCCGGGATCGTGCAAATACCTCGCACTAAGAATATCCCAACGAAAGATGACCGATTTCGGGGCTAATCATTTTGCCATCCATATTCTGCCTTCATCACCGAGTTTTTAGGCACCGGGTTAGGTTTTCATTCCTCTTATCCTTTATGGTGTGAGCACCATTTCGTAAGAGATCGTTTTCAACGGCGATCTTGCAGCGGACAAACAACTCAGCGCAACAAAATACTTGAGACGATCCAATTATCGGTTACATCGTCGTTACTTCGATCGGCATTACGAATTCGTTAGCTTGATGAAAAAAGCGCCGCCTTTCCGCAAATTCATCTCCCCA